>Ga0193721_1000283_pt1 | contig 15091 bp, 20 predicted proteins | sample U2s2metaG_FD_145078 | JGI IMG/M metagenome (GOLD analysis project Ga0193721, IMG submission 145078) | Soil microbial communities from a riparian zone of the East river system, Colorado, United States - U2s2 | ecosystem: Environmental > Terrestrial > Soil > Riparian zone | place: USA: East River...
TGGTGGTTCCGTTCCATAGCGGTACTTGTCAAGAACTTCCTCTTCATTTGTTAGAAGCCATAAAACTTTACCATCAAATGCATCAGCAGTATATTTTGGAATCCAATATTCCTTTTTGCTTACTTAGGTACTTTAGCAATTTTTTATGGTTTACATAGTATTAAACAATTGCATTAATTCAACAAACATGATTGCCCTTTTGTTTGTTTGTTTATTTATTCGAGCAATGAATCATTTTAGAAAAGTTGTTTTGAACTGCAAGAACTACTGCTGCTATGTCCATTATGTTAACTGAAAATTAGCATAACTGACCTCATTAGAAAATTTTTGTCAACATTGTGCAGCGCTGCTTGCACCACATCTAAATAGTATGTATGATAGCAGGCAGTAATGTCAAAAGTTAATATTTCTAAGAATGTTGGACACACATCTAAGGCATTTAAAACAAAATCTATCAGTAATAGCAGTTATACGTTGCTGCTAGCTGTCTCAATGGCATCACTTCTAGCTATGTGGATGTTGTACCTAACTCCATCTGTCGATGCTCACGTACAAACTACCCATCAATCATTTACATCTAATAATACGCCTATTGAAGGAAAAGCAACAGCATAAGAAATCAGAGAGAGGTATAGAGGAGGTACAAGAATACAATATGTCAGAAAATAATAATATTAGACAATGACATCAAGAACGATCCTCATTTCGTAACTACCAATACTTATTCATTGCCGCTGCGGTTGCTACTGCAATAGCTGGAATAGTACACTTGTATATGCCACTTGCGCATCCGAGAATGCTTGGAAATATACCAATGGCAACATTCTTTCTAGGATCTGGAATTGCACAGATATTTTGGATATTGCCTATGATAAAAAGATGGGGAAGAATATGGTATTATGTGGGAATTGCAGGAAATGTGGGTTTTATAATACTATATGTTATAACACGATTCCCTAGCAATCCTGTTACTGGAAGAGGCGGAGATGTTGATGCAGTTGACATGACATGTGAATTGGCGCAAGTCGCCTATATAGCAATAACTGCAGTAATACTAGCCAAGGAAAGAAGTATAAAAGTAGTTGATAAAGAACAGCTAAGGTAAACAACTAATGGAAAGGGGTAGTAGTAGTCTATTTTTTTCTTTTTCCAATCAATTAGATTACGATGTTGTCAAACAAAAGAACATAAGATTTGGAACAGAAGATAACATTTTTTTTACACTAGTAGGTGATTTGCTAAAACAATCAACACACATACACTTCATTCATAGTAGCTGTGAAAAAAGCCGAGATGGATTTTAGGGACAAAAGAAAGCTAAGGTAGTGGTGGAAGATTAACTTACTAAGTTAAAGTCATCTGCTTTACTCTCTTTATCAATTCTTCATTACTGACTGGTTTATGAATAAACCTGTCTTCTTTTTCTAGTATGGGAAATACTTGTTTTGCGAACTCTTCATCAACATTGAGACTTCCTGCAGTAAGGAAACATATCTCAACTTTATCATCTAACTTTCTAATTCTTTGATATACACTAAGGCCATCCATTGTTGGCATTCTAATATCAAGTAATACTAAGTCGTAAAGATTAGCCTTGAGATTCCGTAATGCTTCTAGCGGGTCATTGAATGTAGTCACTTCAAATCCATCATTCTCTAAGACTACTTTGAGTGCTAAATTGATATCATCCTCATCATCTATAACTAAGATTCTTTTTTTTGTTCGTTCATCATTGTTTGTCAATTTACTAGTATTTGTCATCGCTATTATCGTAGCCTATTACTGCATTTTCAAACGACATATAATTATTATGTCAGCAATTTCTATACAGTTTAAAAATTATTTATGAAGGGCTTGCAAATTATTACAGTATAGAAAGAAGGTAATAGTCAATTTCGTTAAGAGCTTGTTCTATAAAGAGTTCTTTAAATCCCTCTGTACTTATCCTTCTTATCAAGGGTCCGCTGTTAATCCATATACTTTTGGAACCCTATATGTTGTTTGTTAACCATATGATAGCATTGATATGAAAAGCAAGAAATCTCACAATAAACCAAACAGAACCTTGAAGCCAAAGAGTCGTAAAGGCAAAGGCAATACTAAGACAGCAAAAGGAAGACAAAAAGTTAACAAGACGAAACCTTTGAAAAAAGAACAGCAAATAGTTATCAGAGGATCTAGTGGCCGCAAGGAGAAATTTGATACAGATCGTATGGCCCAAACAGTTAGTAGATCAGGTGTTCCATTCCTAATGGCAAGAGATGTTGCAAAAAAAAGTTTCAAATAAATTAAAACAGGAATCTTACACTCCACAGACTAAAAGGAGGAAAAATAATAAATCAAAGCCTACACAGCCAAAAGAAAAAACTGTGACTGCAAGTAGGATAGAAAAGCTAGTAGCCAACGAATTACGTTACAGAAACCGAAGCGATATTGCTGCATCTTATTCTGGCCAAGTTCCAGAAAATACATCACAAGATCAAAGTCTAAAAGATAAACAGCCTGTTGCAGATAATGTCGCTCTAAACAAAAATAGAGTACTACATGACACAAGTAAAAGGGGAGGAGGAATTTATTGAACCGTGAAATAGTTGAAATCCTTCCTGAATGCTACCAAAATCCTCATTGCACTTAAGACCGAACTCAGGAGCAAGATCCAAAGCATCTACTATACATAAGTGTAGGCCAGGGAGGAGTAGCTGGAGGGGTTTGACCTATTACAAAAGGAAAATGTTCACCCTGTATATGTGCAGAAGAGAAAGTGAGTCGAGTTGGATGGGCGGAGCTCGGGTCAGGAGTAAAACTATTTGGAGTTACGATGACTTCAGGCTTTGGCCTTTTGTCTGGTTCAATCTCAGGATAATACAGCCATTTAAAGAATCTTAGTAAATGTATTCGATAGTTATTGTAAGTCCCTATCCATTTGTGTAGAGGATCAGAAGTTTCTGGCTTGCGAAAACTATCTAGAAATGAAATTATATCCTCTCTGGTTATAGCCTTGAACTGTTTATTCTTGTTAAATATCGAGAATGTGCACAGGAATCTGATGAGGTCTATTCTATAATGATCAGATAAATTGATCTCTGTCCTCATTGTTAGGATGTAATCTCCTACAGTGAATGCGTTCTCTTCTGCAATCCTGTAAAGTGCTCTAGAAAACTCCGGTGTTAGGCCTGCAGTAATATCATCTATCTTTCTAGACAGAATAAAAGATGAGGATGATGGCTGTGAGTATAAAGCATAATGATTTTCGTTCTTCCTGTAATCTTTTATTCCTGCTTTCGAAGCATTAGCACCAGTGTTATTCAATTATCGAAATGAAATATCGAATTCTTGTATATAAGTTAGTATTTAATATTAACTATTAAATAAAATAGTTTCAAGATGCTCAGTGGCATGGAGGTCGGATCTCCTATATTAACAGTCAAGAACATTGACAAAGTATTAGAATTCTATGAAAAACGTCTTGGTTTGCAGGTGAATCGAAAATATCAAAATGAAAACGATAGGTCAGTGTATGAAATAGGTTTTAAGAAAACATATTCTGACAAACCGCTTCTCATGCTACAGTATGATCCAAATGCAAAAAGTCCTTCACGGCATTCCGCTGGACTCTATCACTTTGCGATACTTGTTCGTGATAGGAAGAGTCTTGCCTCAACCTATCTGGCCCTCCGAAATTCGGGAGTAAACTATGAGGGGTTTGCAGATCACTTAGTGAGTGAGTCATTATATATGAGAGATCCCGAAAAGAATGGACTAGAAATCTACCGTGACAGACCATCTAGAGAATGGCCCAGAGATGATGCAGGACATATCATGATGGACACATTGCCACTTGATCTTGACTCTTTGTTGGATGAAATTAACGTACAGGAAAGAAAGAACGCACAAGCGTTCCCTACTGGAGCAAGAATAGGACATATGCACCTTAGAGTTACAAACCTTGAAAGGTCGGTTAAGTTTTATCATGAAAAACTAGGACTAGATATAACATTGAATTGGGGCTCAATGGGGGCTGCTTTCCTTTCTGCATGCGGCTACCATCACCATATTGCAATTAATACATTGCATAGTTTAGACGGGGAACCTCATAGTGATGGTGAGGCCGGATTGGAAAACTTTGCAATAACCATACCTGATAGATCATCTTTTAACACGATTAAGTCCATCATGCTATATGATTCTACTTCTGAACAGCAGAAGAAGCATAAGTCTGACAAGGATCAGTTCCTGGTTTTTGATCCAGACGGTATACAGATTGTAATTAAGACAGAATAATAATCACACAGCTTGGCGTAGCGTGTTAGTTAGTTAGTTTCCAGTCCCAAGAATGAATTGAAAGAAGAAACAACAAATAATAATGAAGCCGAGAGAGACAACAACAAGTGGGGTACGATCATTATCATCTCAAAGAACAACAAGCACTATGTCCAGTTGTACATATAGAGTTTAGTCTCATTTTAATTTGAATTCTATAAGCGATTAGACTTACTTTAATCCAAGCTAATTTTGTCATGTACAATATCAGTAGTGTTACGCTGATTTTTCTCTTGTAAAGTCAATCTCTACTCCTCGTTTACTATCAATATGTATCTTGTAGCTTTCATAATCTTCTACTGGAATTACTTCGAGATTTTCATTTCTACATATAGGACATAACTTGAATCCCGTTGAACCTTTCAATAAAGAAGCAGCCCAAGAGCAGTTATTGCAAATGACAAGGTCTCGATATTCATCGCCTATCACATTATGCAGCGGATAAATATCATTTACTCATAATATATGAGTCTATCTTTATGTCTTTGTATACAACTATAACATTCGATATCTTCAGTAGGTCATCATGGACTAGGCTTGCGCAATAGATTTCTAGAAGAATATTTAAAATCAGGTCTGGAACCATTACCATGGCCATTATTCTCCAAAAGTCTATTGCAGTAAACAGCAAATTATTCAAATGAGTTAGCAATCACGGCGATGGAGAAAAAAGAAAAGGCATTAGCAGAAGCTTTGCAGAAGCGACATACGATCGAAGAGGGCAGAAAACGAAGAGAGTGACTTAATTTTAATCTTATCGTTAAATTTCTTTTTTATTATAATACTTCGCTTATTTTACTTTACTACTAATACAGGACAATGTGCATAAGTTACAATTCCAGAAGCGATACTACCAAGTAATAACTTTTTAAAACCAGATATCCCTCTTGTGCTTACAACTATTAAGTTAATATTTTTGTTCTCAGCATATTCAACGATACCTCCTGCTACATTTAGAGAAGCAATAATATCTGTTTTTATTTGAATATTTTTTTCATTTGCTTTAAGTTTCACTTTATCCAGATATTCCTGGGCTTGCTTCTTCATTTCTATTATATGCTTTGGTGTTTCAGTTGGTCCAAATAAATCAAAATCAACACGCATCACATTCAAAGCATAAAGTTCTGAATTATATTTCTCAGATATGTAGATGGCGTAATCTGCTGCATCCATTGACGGATCAGAACCATCTATTGCAACCAACACCTTGGAGAATATGTCTTTACTTGTATTGTTGGCAGCAACGGTTGTTTTTGCTGTTGTTGTTGTTGTTGTTGTTGGAGATGACATACTATACGTGTACAATGGGGCCCTAATTATATAATGGCTTACTCCTACTATCATGATTTCACTTTGTACTCTAAGAAAATAACATAACAATCTAGCAATTTCTTCTATAACATGATGAAGCAGCTTTCATTTTAAATTATGATTTTTCTACAAAAGTCTAATGAATAAGCAATCTATTTTCATAGTTATCATAATGATAACTCGTAACAACGATAATTGGAATCGGCGCAACAATACTACTGCAACAATCAGCACAATCAGCATATGCCATTGCGAGCCTTTTTTCTATCAAAAGAATCGTCTATAGCCACATCATGAGATAACATAAACATAGCATGATGGTGGGGCAACAGACAGGAAATGACGAAGCAATGTTTAGAGCAGCTACAGATTTAGGACAGACATTTGGAATTTGGAAATAAAATAAACTTAAGCAGTTCTACTAACGCAAACCCAGTAGAAGCAAACAAAGACCAATTTTACCAAAGTGTACGTAGTTAGATAGTGAAAACAATGAATTCGTTTAGTTCTCTAACGGAGTAATATTCTTCATCTCTCATTATGATGGTTTAGTTATATTTGTTTAATAGATAATGGTTAGTGTTAGAGTTGTATGTATTCGCATATTGTGCATTTTTTTGTAATTCCTTTGTAATATGTTCAAAGATTTTGCAGGCACCGATCAGAGCTTCAACTTTTTCTATATAGGAATATGCATTTGTTTCTACAACAATATTATTAGATATCATGTTCATTTTGATCCGAAACGAATTATCATCGTTAACCCATTCTAGTATACTTCCAATTTCATTTTCAATTAAACCAACCCATCTTAAGGTACTAAACCATCTGCCAGTCAAACTCCTAGCGATGTCTCTAGCCTTTACTTCTATTGGAAGTGAAGTTTGAAGTAATCGCGTAAAGTTGTAGCCTTTTGTGGTTTGTTTGGATGCATCCGTAATATTTCCGGATAGCATTAATTCCCCTTTATTACTCAGTGCATAGCCTGTATCTAATGTATGTATAAATCCTAAATCTTCGAGACGCTTTAAGGCCCTTGTGAGGCTTTGCTGGTGAAGATTGAGCCTGCGCATTAAGCCTTTGAAGGTATAACTTGAACCATTATCCTCTGTTAATAATGAAAGAATTTTGCTGTCGTTGTCATGAAGGTCATTCGAAGCCAAAAATACTAATTTGCTACTATCGTCATTGTTTGTCGATAGTTGTGTATTTTGATTAGTATCAGTAGTAGTAATTACATTGTTTTGATCTGTAGGTTTCATCTTAATATTATTGTATTTTGATCGTGATATAGAAATAAGAGTCTTATCATTATCGAAATTGTTATACTTCTTGTCGCCTGCTACATTAGAAATGAGAGCAGCCTTATTCCGTTGCATGTTTATAGTAACTATACAAATGTAACTATATAAATAGATAGGTATGATCATACTTATTCAGTAAATGTTTAGTAAGTTGATCATAAATAAGTGCTGGATTTAGTATATAGGTAACAGATTATGAGGTTCTCCTTCCAGTGACACATATATTAAGAGATCAGATCTTTAATTAGGTAATTCTGGAATTACAGCAATATCTCTGCCATATACCTCACTGAACTCTCTTGGTTTGGCATCCTTGAAAACATCCTTACTGCAGAATCTCATAGAATACGCTGCCATCATGTCTAGGATTGGCTGCAGAGCTAGACCTTTCTCCGTTGGATGATATTCTACTCTGATAGGTGTTTCATTAGGATAGACCTTACGCTTTATTAATCCAAGTTTTTCCATTTCCTTAAGCCTTGCAGATAAGGTCTTTGGATTAGCATCTTCAAGTGAGCCTAATAATTGGTTGAATCTATTCTGCTTGTTGTTTATCATATTCCGTAGGATTAAAACTGTAAACTTTTTACCAATAATTTTGAATGTATTGTTAATGGGACAGCACTTCATTTCATTATTGCTGTTTTTGCTCTCATTTGTACGGTTCATCATATGTCCATGCCTAACAGAAGAAGGATATTCCGTCTTAATATAGTTACCTTTGTATAGTTAATAGCGAAAACCTTCCCAATGGTAATTTTGTTGTAAACCTGGACAGAAAGTGTGCATATTTGATTAATGAATGGATAGACTATATCATATGGAACCTTATTTCGTGGCAAGCACATCACCTTTGCTAATCTTAGATAGTTTTGTTACTATTAGTCATTATCTGGGGATATTATTCAGCCATGTAGTTTCTAGAAGATAGTTTATACTATATTTAAAATAGCAGAAAAGTGAATATACTATGCAGAATATTGTTTGAAATCCTTACTGAAAATGGTAACGACAATGATAATAAGGCTATTAACGATGATAGGCTTGGGAGTTCTTCCTTCCAATGACGACTGTTATAGCAGGAATGCAAGATTCACTTCTCATACTTGAGTCTTCAAAGGATCGATGGAAGACTCATGAGTGTTTGAAAGGAACTCATCCACAAAGCATATCATTTGATCCTAGGAATCTAAACCGTGCATACTGCGGTACACTTGGGAATGGTCTATGGAAAAGCGATGATCGTGGGCAAACTTGGGACAACATTGGAAAGGCTAGTAGTATCTCTAGTCCAGATGTGATGTCGGTCTCAGTCAGCCCTCTTGAACAGGGAAAAGACAGGTTCAATAAAATATATGTTGGAACCGAGCCTAGCGCACTTTATACCTCAAATGATGGGGGTGAATCTTGGGAAAAAATGGTTGCTCTAAACAACTTGAAGTCATCCAGATTCTGGAGCTTTCCACCTAGACCTTGGACTCATCATGTTCGTTGGATTGAACCAGATGTAAATAATCCTGGTTATATTTTTGTTGCGATAGAGGCTGGAGCTCTAGTACAGAGTCACGACAGCGGCAGAACTTGGATAGACAGAATTGAGCAAGGCCCTTATGATACCCACACTCTAGCCACACATCCCAAGGCACCCAAACGGCTATACTCTTCTGCAGGTGACGGTTATTTTGAAAGCTTTGATTACGGAGAATCCTGGAATAGGCCGACCGGAGGGCTTATGCAGCAATATCTCTATGGGCTTGCTGTCGATTCAGGCAATCCCCTAACTGTCATCGTTTCCGCCTCTATGAGTCCTTGGCAAGCACATTCCATTAAAGATGCGGAGTCACTGGTATATAGAAGATCTGAAGATGATAATGATAAGTGGAAAGCTGTATCAAAAGGCCTTCCAGAACCAAGTGGAACAATGATTTCAATCCTTGCCGCAAATCCAAAGAGTGTTGGAGAATTCTATGCTGCTAATAATCGCGGAGTATTTTGCTCTACTGATTCTGGTGCTTCCTGGAAAGCGATTGATATCTCATGGCCCAAAGAGTATCTTTCACAACATGCTTGGGCACTAGCAGTTGAAGAAGAGTAGCTTCATAAGCTTTGCACAGTTTATACATGAAGACGATTATTTCTAGACTATTACATTTATCAAAATATGTCTAACAATTTTTCTTGTTATTGTCTTGCTGATGAATCCCATTCTATCTAACCTATAGTTGAAATGTCGAAGAAAAACTTGCACAAGATATTAACTTTTCAATTGAAGTAGTTTGGGAAGCATAGAATTTATTTTGTATAAAGTTTCAATCTTCATATTCATATCCTTTTGTTCGTAGCAGTTATTAACAAGCTGTTGTAATTCTGTCATCTGTAGATTGGACAACTTATTATATTATTTCTTTGTATCTAACTTTATTATTATTATTTGACTCTAAAGACAAAATGCACTTCCTTTGCGTTTTATTTCCTATTACTGATCCTGCAGCGAGTAATTATAGATCGTATCCCAAAATGACAGCTCATACTCAAGAATCAATCTAGCTGCTCTACTCATCTTTTTCTCATAGATGGGTAGAGCGCTTTTTACTAAATCATTTGACTTGCTAACAAAGTCTTCTGACAGAGGCGCTGCAAATTTATCTAAGAATACGCAAGAACTATCAGTATAACCATAATTTTTCTTTAATGCAGAGCTCATTTTGCCGCAATTATCGCCCCATATTGGGAAGTCAATAAGTAAAGCAGTAAGAATCTCTGCATCTGAGCCGTAAACAGCTAGTCTGGTCAAATAATTTGTATATGCGTTACATCCAGCCAATGGTTCATAGGATTCTATTCCATTAACGCTAACACCTAGTTCTTTTGCCATAATATCTAGGGTATCTAATGCTTCGCCTTCTGCAGACAAGCAATCCAGAAATAATTTAGCTGCTGTATCACTGGAAGCCTTTGATATCATTAATGCGAAGTTTCTTCTATCGTTTTTTATTATATGGTATTGTTCAAAAACAAATAGTTCTAGCTTATCTTTGTTTATCTCCTTGTTTTCTAATGCCAATATGTATGGGTGTTTAAGAATCATCTCTGTGACCTCAAATAATTTGCCCTTCCGCAGATTACAAATGAAATCTTCATTATTCTTCTGCCTCATATCAATACTTAGACATAGTCACTTATTTCATTGATGTAAAAGCTCAGCTCGCTTTTTTATTAGGCTAAAATTCTTACTGTCGGCATTAACAATTTATCTTACTACAACAGCAATAACTAAGTGTAGAAAATTCTAAAAATGGCTTTGATAAGACATTGTCATATATGGTCAAAACAAGTGTAACATTTGCAGACGAATTAAAACTAAACGCAAATCAGATATGGAATAATATACTTAGTAACAAATTCATAAATGAAATTTCTATGGACACACTTCCATTAAATAAGTTTGTTTTTTATCTTAGGCAAGACCATATTTTTCTGAAAGAGTTTTGCAATTTTTTACGGAATGCTAAAGAAAAATGTGAACTAGATAAAGACAACAGAATGAAAGAATGGTTTGATGATTTATGCAATAGCACTATCAATTTGGAAATGGAAATGCAGAATCAATTGCTCGATTCAGTAGGAATGACATCATTATTATCAGCTTATACTAATAATTACTCTCTAGATTCTAATCCAAGTAAAATGACATTAGATTATACTTCTTATCTGATACATGTATCGTTAAAGGGTGGATTGCATGAAATCGTGTCAGCAATGGCACCTTGCCCATGGTCCTACTTTGAGATAGCAAAGAAATTATCTAAGAGAAAACAGTATATCAAAACTGAAGTTTTCAGAAAATGGATAGATTTCTATTCATCATATGAATCAGTTAAGCAGGTCGAAGATGTGAAGAATATTTTGAATGAATTAAGTCGGAATGCAGATGAAACAGATAAAAAACTAATGAAAAATCATTTTGATACTGCATGTAAATATGAGTATAATTTCTGGGAAATGGCTTACACTTTAGACAGTAATAGTGGCTAAAAATTCACTCTCGTATCCTACATTTAAGGCTCCCCGAGTCTATCCAGATAAATCCCTTTTGAATAATCGTATGCTAACATTTACAAATTCATAACACAGATTTTAACCTTCAAACTTTTACATCAAATCTAACTAATTGTTTAACTGAGGAAGTTTATCTTTCAGATCCTTGATTCTGTTTCTTAAAGTTACCTCTGTTATTCCAGCCGCAGATGCAATATCAGCTTGACGTATATACACACCAGTGTTAAGACATGAAATATACAGAACTGTTGCTGCGAGTCCCATAGGATGTTTGCCAGCAGATATTTCTATTTTAATAATATCATTCATACCTCCATGGCTTGACGTTTTGTCTTTTCATTAAGATTAGTCTTGATCACGCTTTTCTAATTCATCTATTTGCAGTTTATCAAGACGACTAAATCATGTATATCAACTGGCTTTTTAATGAAACAGTCTGTCTTTAATGATGGAAATGTTTCTATTAAAAGAAGTGAAGGAAGAAAGATAGGTTGTGCTTCCACCAGCGCCATCACTATGTATAAAAGCAGATAATTTGGACAAACGTTACAGATTTGATTGGAGAACAACATTTTTCAAAATAAACTTCTGAAGCCAAATATTCATAGGATTTTCAAAAAAATATATCTGTAATGTAATAATATAGTTAAATCAAGATTTTATTAAAAACCTTATATCCTTCTAACATTATTAGAGTGTAACGTAGCATGGTTAATACATACAAAGTTATAGGGGCTAAAAATTCGTCTTCATCTGAACCTACTGATTTCCCTAATAATGATCGGAATGCGGTGGAGGTGAACGTTACAAGTGCAAAGAAGGATTCTATAGGCTCTTATCATATCAGAGGCGAAATTAAGAATCTCACCAATGATAAGCTACAATTTGTCAAAGTTACTGGACACTTATATGATGCAAGTGGTCAACCCGTTGCTGTAACTGGTTGTTGCTATGCTGACCCAATGGATATAGAACCAGGCCATACATCTACATTCGATAGTTTCGCAACGGAGGAAGAAATATCTGGCGATGCTACTTCGTTTAGGCTATCCTTTGACTGGTGATAAACGAGAAACAACAATAGCAGTTGTAATTGCAGTTGCAATCATAATACAAACAACACAAAATGCACAAGCGTTGCATAGAACAAATGGATTAACAGATGAACAATTAAAGACAGGTCTGGCAACAAATCCAGATGTAAAAGCTGTAAAAGCCGCGCTAAATGCGTTGAATCCAGTTGGTGATAATTTAATTACAGCGTGTGGAGGGGTCTCAGACATACTAAAAGATGGTTCAGAACAAGGGACTTTTATAGGAAAATTGACTGAAAATATAATGACAATATGTGACCATAATACATTATGGATGAAAGGTATGTGTCAAACACATTTTGATATGTTCTCATGGTGTGGGAAATCTGGAAGTTTACAAGTCTATCTTGAAGACAGAAACTTGGTTGATAGCCCACCAGAAAGAACATACCTGAACGCCGATGGAAGTATACGTGAAAGCGCTACTAATACAGACCTGCTGCCAAAATGAGAACTATGAAGCAATGGTAGATTCTATATAAGTAGCAAGTACAATAAAATTAGAGAAAGAAGTAGTTACATTAATCCAAGATTTGATAAACTAATCACAGTATTAAGAACTGCAGTTGATAACGAAGCAAATATTAGACAAGGAAGCAACTTCATACGATGAAATTTTTGATGCTTATAGATTAGCGTTGGAATTCTATCACCATAAGTCTGAATAAAATAGAGAGCATATATGTAGCACATCTTCAATTCAGACTTCTCTTTATGAATGTAGGGAATTTTTATCAGATATCTCAAGGATTTGAATGATTTGGATAATATACAAATGGGCTATTAGAGACTTATATTTTGAATTTAGTAACAGTAATATAAAATAGAATACTCAGGACTAATAGAAACGATGAAAAGAATTATCCCAGCTATTTTTTCTGTATCATTCATTATTGCCTCTTTGGTCTTGTCAGTGAATGGTGTAGGCTATAAAGCAATACCTGATGCCTATGCTAACACAAATGCGCTGCACTTGCCACTATATCATCTAACGATACTAAAGTTAGTAGTGCTACCACCAGCACTGAAGGTCTACAAATTAAAAAAGTCACTTACTTTGATAATGTCTCTGGATATTTAGTCTACCCAGCAGCTGCTAATACTACTGGTAATAATAAACTCTCAGCAATAATAATGATACATGAATGGTGGGGTTTAAATGATAACATTAAAAGCATGGCAAACACTCTCGCTAAACAAGGTAACTATGCGGTATTAGGGATAGATTTGTTTAAAGGAAAATTAACTAAAGATCCAAAGCAAGCGATGCAACAAGTAAAATCTGTTACTGATAAGCCTGGTGAACCAATTTCTAACATGCAAGCAGCTGTAAAATATCTGAGCTCACTTCCTTTTGTTGATTCCTCTAAAATAGTTTCAATGGGATGGTGTTTTGGTGGAGGACAATCCTTGCAACTAGCATTGCATAGTGAACAACATCCATTAGCTGCTACTATATTATACTATGGCACACCTTTAGTTACAGACAAACAGGAAGTTTCAAAAATAAAGTGGCCTGTTCTTGGGATATTCGGTGATAAAGATCAAGCTATTCCATTACCAGAAATACAGAAATTCAAAGCAGTATTGGATGCCGATGGAATTCCTAATGAAATTCACATATACAAAGGAGTAGGACATGCATTTGCAAATCCTTCTGGAGCTAATTACGCTCCAAAAGAGACGGCAGATGCTTGGCAAAAGACGCTAGCGTTCTTAAAGAAATACGTTTGAGGATAGTAGTAAGTTGAATAAGATGTAAAGTGCATAGAAAGAGGAGGTATGATAATACATGGTTCAAAGAGTCGTTTATTACTATTATGCTGCAGCAGCTGCTACTGCGATAGCTGGAATTTTGCATATTGTATTATCTGCTAATGGGATTGGTAGGGCTTCACTTTCTGGTATATTCTTTTTGATAGCTGGTATAGCACAGCTATTCTGGGCATTACCTATGGCCAGAAGATGGGGAAAGATGTGGTATTACATTGGAATTGGTGGCACTATAGTACTTATAATAATCTATTTCGTTACTAGGTTTTCAACCCCAATCACTGAAGGCAGAGCCCTACGAATTAATAGTATGGGAATAGTAATTGAGATTTTTCAATTCATATACATAGGACTGACCGCATATATATTGACAAAACAAGGAAGAATGACGACTGATAATCAAAAAGGACAATTAAAATAATAATTGTGGAATACTTATACTAATACTTAAGATAAGCAAGAAAAGATACAAACACCATAAACACCATCTCTTGCCAAAGAATGTTATTCTATGAAACTAGATTTACTTACTAATGCTACTGTAGTTGATGATGCTATTAGATTTGTAACAGAGAAATCCTCTTCTCATTTAAAAAACAACAATAGTAGTAACAACCAAGGAAGAGAACGGCGAAAAGTATTAACAAATAATGTTTTCTAATTGTGGCTGTCATTGCATAATAAAACATGAGCAGAAGATAATTATGCAGTTAACCATCAAACCTCCCTCTGAATAGTCATAATTGTGATTGAACATATTATGCAGCTGGCATATTTTTACGACGAACAACTCTTATATCACATACCTTCTATTGTTTTATTCAGAGCAATGAATCTCAAAATTTCTTTAATGTTAGGAATATCCGCAGTATTGGCATTAGGAGTAGTTGCTTCTCCTTTAACCATAAGTGCAGATGCTGGTATGATGTATAATCACCAACAAGGTATAGGATATGCTGCTCACTATGGTATGAATAAGCCAGGACAATATGCAGCAGGAACAATTGCAAGCCTACAAAATGATAAAGATGGCAAACCTGCATGGATAGTTTCAGGTTTATGGAAAGCAAGTTCAACAAACATGACTTCTGAAATGTCAAATACGATGAGCAATGCTAGCGCTAAGAGGAATCTTCCTACTGCAGCATTTGATGCGATGTTTGACATGGTGAGGTTAAACGGATCTGCTATGCATAAACATGAAATTCACAACTTTACATTGACAAGTAT
>Ga0193721_1000284_pt1 | contig 15076 bp, 17 predicted proteins | sample U2s2metaG_FD_145078 | JGI IMG/M metagenome (GOLD analysis project Ga0193721, IMG submission 145078) | Soil microbial communities from a riparian zone of the East river system, Colorado, United States - U2s2 | ecosystem: Environmental > Terrestrial > Soil > Riparian zone | place: USA: East River...
CCGGAAGTTGTTCGCACGGAGCTCTTCGCCGACGCCTCGCTCAGCTGGTTCGATTATTGGGCAAAGCGCGCGGGCCAGGTTTCCGAGAGATTGCATTCGTCTTTTGTTCGCATTTTCGCCGGCTGCTCCAACCCGGAACGCGCGACGGCAGTTCGTTAGCTTCATCCATTTGATGATATGAAAAAACATTGCATCACACTTTTTGAACGTCTGTGCGACGCTTGGCGATCGCTCCTTAGGGCAGCCCACCGCAATCACGATCCATTGCTCGCGCAAAGCATGGTTTCATTCAATTTCGGCGGCGGATGGAGGGAACTGAAGATTTCTTCAAGACACATGCCCTGTGAATCAAGCATCGGTCTCGTCAGCGAGCCATCCGTATGAAGTTATCCGTCGAAGCGAAAGTGGCAGCGGCTGTGGCAATAGCGTTTGCCGCATTGAGCATCGGTGCGATCGCACAAGAAGGAAGCGGACATGGAACCGCCAGGCTAAGCCAGACGAGCCTCCAGGAATCCGAGATTTCGCTGGCCGTCCAGAACGGAAGCAGCGAGAACCAACTTCTCGCCCAATACTGATTGGCTATAGAGGCAGGCGTGTCGCCTGCCTTTTCCAAGGCGCAGCTGCCCCGATTCCCACCGCAGCCGACACGGCTGCCACCACAACAAGAGTTTGCGCGATTTTTCTCGCAAAATCACGTTCGTTCGGCGACCCTCCGTGAACGAAAGCGATCCCGGGAACGCTGCAGGAGGGTGGTGCTTCGTTTCAAACGACGCATTGGACGGTCGTGTTGCGTGCGCGCGACGAGAACTCAACGCAATCCTCTCAGCAAGCGCTCTCTGGATTTTGCGAAGCTTATTGGCCGCCGCTTTACAGTTTTCTTCGCCACCGCGGTTTTTCATCCGCTGACGCACAGGACCTGGTCCAGGGTTTTTTTGCGCATCTGCTTGAGCAAAACGCATTGACCCGCGCCGACCAGCAGAAGGGCCGGCTCCGCACGTTCCTGCTGGGTTCGCTGCAGAATTTTCTGTACAATGAGTATGACCGCGCCCGGGCGCTGAAGAGAGGTGGCGGTCGCCAGGTGGTCTCGATCGAGGAACACCTTCCCGAGGCTGAGGCAGCGATGATGGCAACGGCTCATCTCAGCGATACTGCTTGCTACGATCTGGTCTGGGCGTCGACGATCGTTTCGCGTGCCTGGCAAAATCTGGAGACCGCGTTTGTGGCGGAGGGCAAGGCTGAGTGGCTCGAACCAGGAGGGAGCCGCGGCTCGACTAGGAGTACCGATCGCAACTCTGCGCACATGGCTTTCCCGTCTGCGGCAGCGTTACCGTGAGTCCTTGAGAATGGAAGTGACGAGTACCGTCTCGAATCCGGCAGATGTCGATCAGGAGTTGCAGCACCTTTATCAGATATTGATGGCGTAAGCTGACTTTACGCATGGACAAGGAGGGCATCGGTCTCGGAACTGCGGACACTCAGCCTCAAGCTGCGGAAATGTGCGCGACATGTGGCCGACCGCTGACTCAAGTTGGCCCGAACGGTGAATGTCTGCGTTGTCTCGTTGGCCTTGGCTTTCTCGCTGACGGTGAAAAGCTGGAGAAACCAGCGGCACGAGGTCGGCTGACGCCCGGACCATTGAAATACGCACACTTCGAGGTGGAAGTCGGAGCGGATGGTTTTCCACTCGAGCTAGGTGCTGGGGGAATGGCCGTAACGTACCGTGCTCGCGATACAGTCTTGAACTCGACTGTAGCTCTCAAGGTCATAAATCGAAGCGTCGCGCAGAATCCCGATGCGCGATCGCGTTTTCTGCGCGAAGCGCGCGCAGCCGCCAACATCCATCACCCAAATGTTGCTCGTGTGACTTATTACGGAGAGCAAGACGGCGAATGCTTCTATGTCATGGAACTGGTCAAGGGCGAGACGCTGGAAGCACGTGTCCGCCGTGAAGGGCCAATGCCGTTTGCCCTCGCGTTGGAAGTAATTGAGCAGGCCGCGCGCGCGTTGGCTGCCGCCGAAGCATGCGGCGTGGTGCATCGCGACATCAAGCCCTCCAACATCATGCTCGAATCGGATGCGAACGGAGAGCTCACAGTAAAGCTGATCGATTATGGAGTGGCTAAAGTAATGGGACCTCACGCAGAGCCTGGTATCGAGCAGACACGAGCCGGATTTATTGGTACCCCCGCTTTTGCAAGCCCAGAGCAGTTTGTCGGTGCTGAACAATTGCCCATTGATACGCGTTCCGACATCTACTCACTGGGTGTTACTCTTTGGTATCTGCTGACTGGTCGCACTCCTTTTGTAGGTGGCACAATGGAGGAAATCCGTGTGAGGCAAACCGGTGAGTTACCTTTGGAACATCTCAAGGGCCTGCACCTTCCGGGTCAGGTCATCGCGCTGCTGAAATCGATGCTGGCTCCTGATCCGAAGGACAGGCCGCGATCAGCGCGCGAGTTACTTTCCGCTGTTCATCGCTGCTATGAAAGGTTCAACCCCAAAGCTCGCTCCCGACGCAGGAGAGCCGCGCTGGCATACGTCGCTGCAGCGTTGGTAGTCGCAGCGATTGTTATTGCGACCTGGTTATATCAGCGACCGCGGGCTTTCGCCCCGATCGAACGGTCGATTGCAGTATTGCCCTTTGAAAACCTGAGCAGTGACAAGGAGAACGCTTATTTTGCCGAGGGAATACAGGACGAAATCCTCACACGCTTATCCAAGATCGCTGACCTAAAGGTGATCTCGCGAACTTCGACACAGCATTATAAAAGTGCCCCGGAAAACCTGCCAGAAATCGCGAAGCAGCTCGGTGTTGCGCACATTCTGGAGGGAAGCGTGCAAAAGGCCGGCGACGCCGTACGCGTGAATGTGCAGCTGATCAAGGCGGCAACTGATTCCCATCTTTGGGCCGATACCATCGATCGCAAGGTGACCGACATTCTTTCGGTCGAAAGTGAAGTCGCCAAAGCCATCGCCGACCAGTTACAAGCCAAGCTCACCGGGAAGGAACAGGAAGTCATCGCTGATAAACCAACCAACAATTCTGGAGCCTATGATGCGTATCTGCGCGGCCTTGCCTACACACTAAAAACCGCATTCACACCTGCGAACTCCCTTGCAGCGCAGAAATATCTGAAAGAAGCAGTGCGATTGGATCCTAAGTTCGCTCTTGCCTGGACACTGCTTTCTTACGTCGATGCCAGTGGCTATCTCACACAGAGCCTTCAACCGACTGTGGCTCTTCGTGAAGAAGCGCGCGAGGCAGCCGACACAGCTCTCAGGCTACAGCCCAATCTTGGCGAGGCTTTATTGGCCAAGGGTTTCTATTACTATGCCTGCCTGAAGGATTACGATACTGCCTCGAAATACCTTGAAAAGGCAGAACGTGTCCTGCCTCATAGCAGCCGGGTTCTTCAAGGCCTGGCCTATGTCGAGCGTAGGCGAGGCAACTGGGACAAAAGCGAGGCGTACTTCAACGAAGCCGAGAAGCTCGATCCACGCAACGTGAACCTGCTCTCACAACACGCGCGTTCCTACGTGTGCCAGCGTCGTTTCCCCGACGCTCTATCAAGGCTCGAGCAGATTCTCAACGTAACACCTGACGACATCGATACGATTGTGTTAAAGGCGCGAATAGCACAGGCAGAAGGCGACCTGCCACGTGCTTCAGCGCTTTTGGCTCCGCTTCGGCTAGGTGTCGGCTACGTCAACGCACTCGAAACACAAGTTTACCAGGCAATTCTGGAGGCACAACCCGCGGCAGTCATTGCTCAGCTTAAGGAAATATTGGCAACGCCTGATCAATCATTGGGCTTTTACGTTGGCGAACTGCGCTTTTGGTTAGGCTGGGCACAGGAAGTTGCCGGTGATCATGCCGCCGCGCGCGAAAGTTGGAGTCAGGCTCGTAGCGAGCTCGAATCCTTCCTCAAAGAACAACCCGAAAATTTTATTCTCATGGGAGATCTTGCGCTTACAAACATGGGTCTTGGTGACAACAACGCGGCGTTGGCTTTGGCCGAGCGCGCGATCGGGATGTTTCCAATCGACAAAGACAAGCTGACCGGTCCCAGGCCACTGGAAATTCTCGCTCGCGTGACAGCCCGAGCCGGCGATCCCGAGCGTTCCATTTCCAACTTGGAGAAGTTGCTCTCAATCCCGTATGAGGCGCCTCTCGCGGCAAATCCGCCGCTCACTCCTGCGCTGCTCCGGTTAGATCCAATGTTTGAGCCACTGCGCAAGGATCCGCGCTTCCAAAAACTGGTTGTCTCCTCCGTGGCAAAATAAGGTTCAATAGGCCGTCTGGGACCTCCGTCATACACTGCGAATAGCGGTTCTGGGCTTCTGGCGAGGGACTACAAACTATCCGGGCTAAGCACACGCGAGTGGCGGTTTCAACGCACTAGGGCAAAATGACGAAACGCCACATCACATCGGAGCGACAGATTCTTGTCGTGACCTCGCAAAGGCTAAATCTATTGAGAGGTAGCGTGAAATGCGGCGCCGAGTTTTGTTTCTTTACTTTCTGAGTCCCGCCACGTATTGGGGTCAAGGTTAGGAACCAAAATAATTTTATGGCTCGGAAATCGAAAGTGTTCGTAAATCGGTCAAAACGTCGGAAGGCAAGGCCCTCCGGTTACAAGGAGCGCACTCCACCGTCGGTTCCTTCTCCATTTGAACCGAAGGCCCGTGAAGGTCGAGTCTTGAAATTGATAGAGCGAATTAAGACGCACGCGCCTGACACTCGGGACCATATGTCCGCGATCGAAGATTATCGCCTTCTAACCTTGAAAGATCTCATCAGTGCGACGATCCAACCCGACCGACCTTTCCTGCGCCTTGAGTGGCCAGCGTTTTACTACATCCCAAGCGACGCCGACTATAAACAGTACTACCCGTGGAAGCCGCCGCCAGCCGCAAACCGATACGCACGGGACTGGACAAACGGCATCGGCGCAAGCACAGCCAAAAAAGGTGATGGCTCGTTATTTGCCTGGGCCATGTCGCCAACAATCAAAGGCGCCATAGACGGAGCGGCAGAGGCCGGACTGGGCATCCTGTTCACACCCAAGCACACTCTTAGCCGGGTGCGAGTCGAACCCGATCTCGCCTTCACCGGCAGACACAAGTGGGGCGTAGATGCTGACCCAGTGGTATCGGTGTCCACGCGCGTGATCGGCACGATCTTCGTGGGAGGGTTTGAATTGAATCCCGTCACCGGCGGCTTCGAGGCGGTTCCTAACTTCATTTGGCGGCGGCACTTGATATTCGATGTGTCCAACAACGGGCAAGGTGCGAGTGCGATCGTTCTTACTCCTCCCTTTCAAGTGTCAGGGGCACAGGCGAGCGCGGACGTTCTGGTGCAGGCCGGCCACACCTATCTGCTTTCGATAGTCGCCCAGGTCGCCCTCCGCATCACGACGACGGATTCCGCCGGTCGGCCTGTGCAGGTAAGAAACGGAAATTTCGACACGTGGGGGTCGCTGTCTGGATTCGTGCGCGAAATCTGGCTGGATGAGACGGTTTACATTCAGTAGCTTCCGGCGAATGGGAAACAGTGCGGCGCCGCGCTTGAATTCGCCGAAAGCGTAATTAGGCCCGATATTCTTGACGTCTTCAACATGGGGGAAAGAGATGGGGTCGTGTCTAAACTCCGAAAGTTTTGACTCACTCGCTCCCGTTCATTTCGCCCTCTCGGCTTCACACATCTATGTCGCTCGTACCCGTGGGGCTCCACCGGTGTATTTGAACTCACGACCTGCTAACTTGGCCGTGTCCGTTCGACAACGCCCATCCGCAGCCCCTCCTTCAAGCCTCGAGACGAAGACCGACCACGCGGAGGACGCGGTCCACAAGCCCGATTATGAACCTGGAGATTGACGCGACCACGCCACCGGGGTGTACCACCAGGTGTCGATCAAGCACCGCGTTGATCTGGCTGACCAGGGCGCCTTTTGCGGGATCGTCCACCTCATGATTGAACGCGCAGGCGAAGTCGAGCCCATCGGGGCGGCTCACCGCCACTGCCCCTGTTCCGGCAAGGTCCCCGTATCGGGTGCCCGGTTTGCGGACACCGATGTCCCAGACGGCGTGGGTGGATAGAACCCGGGCGACAGTACCGCTTGACGTGACCAACGCGCCTTCGCCGTCGCAGCCGTTTTCGAACGTGAACTGCCCGCCATAGGCGTTGGGCTCCGTGGCATTAGCAGCCATGTCGAGCTGCGACGGGCCGAAGCCGACGGCATCGTATGTCGAGACCTCATTCGGGAACCGTCCGTTCGCGGCGGTCGCGCCGACCCGCACGTCGTCGATGCCCAACGGCAGTAGGATGTTGCGGCGTAGATACTCGATGAAGGTGAGCTGCGAGGCCCTTTCGACAATCGACGTCAACACGGCGAACGCGCTGTTCGAGTAGATGGGGGGGACTGCGGTACCCGGGCTCACAAGGAGCGGCTCACCATATATGTAGGCAACCAACTGGTCGCGCGTCGGTGTGACGCTCAGCCCGAGGCGGCCGGCAACCGGGCGGAGGTCGCCCCCGGGCCAGAAATCACGCTGGAGACCGCTTTCGCCCGTTGCGAGTTCCTTAACGGTGATCTTGTCCACATCAGGATCGGCCGTCTGGTCCGGCAGGAGCGTGCTGCTGATGCCAAGGAAGCGGAACGCGGGCGTCGCGAACGTGAGCACGCCTGTCGCTCTGAGATTATCGATCGCCGCACACGTGAAGATCTTCGAGACGCTGGCGACACGGAACACGGTGTCCGGCCGGGTGATGGGATAGTTCAGCTGCGCCCACGTATAGCCGCGGTTCCCGATCAGCGTTCCTTCACGAGCGATCGCGACGCTCATCGCACGGATGTCATAGAGCTTCATGAACCTCGAGACCAAGGCATCAATCTCAATTGATCCTATGAATGCGTCTCCGGTCACTGTGAAGCGTCGGAGCGACTCCGAACATTGCTGCAACGCCAGGCGAGTAGAGGCGATTTGGCCGGTCAGGCTCGTCCACTCGGGGTTTTTGTGCGGTTTCTGCGTGTTCCTGCGATCGGGTTCCGAATGGTCAAATTCGGGGGTGTCCCTGAGCTGCACTTCCAAGCCATGCAGTCTGGAACGAATCGGATCACATTTGTCAGCCACTTTTCACGTCCTTAATTCGAAGAGAGCGATCAGCGTAACTCAGGCCGATCAGCAGAATCGGTATGTGCCAGATCGCCATGATCAGTAAGGAAGAGCTTCGCCCTGATCTCGCCTAGCGCAATTAGATTAAGGATGGGGCCGCGCTTAAACTCCGAAAACTTTGACTCACTCGTTCCCTAGGCGCGGACAAAATTCCCAATGAAGATGCTTTCTTTTGAAAAGAGAATTGAAAAGACCTGCAGACTGCACGGGTGAAATGCGCCCGCGCAACTAAGTAGATAAAATCGCCACATTCGCCGGAAACGTTCGCCGTAAGCGATGCGAGCCGCACCCACGACTTGCACTCTCATTTACGAGCCGCTTCGCCTTTCCCGGCCAGTGGTCGGACATGTTCCAAAAGCGCTCCGAGCATGTGGCCGGGCTCCTCGATCATCGGCAGGTGCGCCGAGTTTTCGAACCAGACGATAGTCTTACTTGGCGCCGTCAGCCGTTCCATCCACGTGGCCGCAATGGACGATGGCGTGGTGTAATCGTGCCGGGCGAGGAACAGCATGACGGGGATGTCGAGCTTGTTCAGATCATTGAAAGTGACATTGGCGAGCTGCGGCCACATCGTTTTCATGGTGAAAGTGCTGCCGTCGTTCCATGCTTTGCGATCGGCGGCAGTGTATAAAGGAGAGAGCCGCCCCGCGTGGAAGTAGAAATCTCCATCGGTGCGTCCCCATGCCAGGCCGCCGTAGTGAACGTTCCATTTCCGCTCGGTCATTGTCTTGCAATGTCGAGCGCGTCGGGGCCGGGATAGGGTCGCAAGGCTTTAAGTTCACGCATGGCGTCGTCGTTGTTGTCCTTACGCGCGCGATTCGAGGGTCCAATCGAAACCGACCTGTTCGTTCTCGCGGAAATCTATGACCTGCCCCATGCCGATGTAAGCGTAGAGCAAGTCGGGGCGTTTCGTCGCGACGGAAAGACCGACGATTCGGTCCCACCTTTTCTCACATTCCCGAACTAGGACGCCCTCCAGCCGCGCAATCACCGCATCGACCGTATAGTTGGGATTAACTCGAAGCCTTTCCTGCGCGTTGATCGCACTATAGACGTTGATCACTTCCTCGCTGTGTGCGCCCCACCTTGGCACCTGATAAAACAGCGAGCCATGCCGGTTACCCTTGAAGATGAGATCAATCAGCGCTGCGACCAGTGAGACCGGCATAAGGGCAAAATCGCGTATGCTATCGAGTAACATCTTGAGCTGGAAAACGAGAACATGGCGAAAAAACGTCCAGCGCTCGTTGCCATCGGATTCGACGGTTAGTGGATCAGAAGAACTCATGGCGCGATTCTAAACAAGGCCCATGAGAGAGAAAAGTTCTGAGTGTGAGAGTGGAGTTGTTATTTCTTCTTCGCTTGCAATATCTGCAGCTTAGCCTGTGCCGAACGCCTGGTTCCAGCGAACACGGACGCCACGCAACAGAGACGGATAGACCATTAGTGTCCGAAAAGGACCGATCAGTGTCATGTAGATTGGCGTCAGGCGACTTACGCTGCGGACATAGACCCCTAAGTAAAACCGGTACGCATTCGCTGTCTCGACCAGAGTGGTCAATGCTGCAGCGTGAACTGTCCCATTCATCAACTCGAGGAGCTGCTCGTTTTCGAAGCGATAAACGACACGGAAAAAACCATCGCGCGTTCCGGCCATCACGAGTGATCTCGAATGATCGGTATCCGTTAAACGCGCTGCGAATGTTTTACGCGTGGTTGCGGGCGGCTCGGGATCCCAACCGAAGAACCGTCCAACGAAGAAACGGATGTGGAGCAGTATCCGCACCAGCAGGGACTGCGTAAACAGCGACGAGGATTCCGAACAACCACAGGCATCAAGCTTACTATTGCTTGGCGTTCGTAAGAATTCATCGAGCATTATTCCGGCTCGCCAACGCGGCAAATCGATAAACCACACGTCGTGCACCGGCACATCTGCCAGAAAGGTATGGACTCGCAGCGGCAGTTGTTCGAACTCTTTAGCCGAGACGCGTGGCATGATCCTATTAATGAGACCTATTGCATCGTGAATTCTATTTGTTGGTCAGATCCCGAATTCCTCCTTAATGAACTCCTTGGTTCCAGGCCGGCCGGTGAGACGTAGCCATAGCGGTCCGTTTTCTCTGTCTAAGCGAAGATCGATATCGAAGAACGGACAGCATAGCCTCTCTTGGAACGCCCATTCTGTTAGCAGCTGATACGTTTTGTTATCCGCTGGTAACTCGAACTCGAAGCCGTCCGGCAGTTCGCGCGTGCTCTTCTTCAGTTTTAGTAACGCTGGTCCAAGCTCCTCGAAATGGCGCTTCCTTACCTCTGGGGACAAAGCGAATGCGTTGCAGGCGAAAGGCGATTCGGGCTTCGCTGATTGAGAGAGAGCGGTCTCATCAGCGGCAATTGAGCGTCCGGAAACAGCGTATAACAACGCTAATGTTACCACGGTAATAAATACAAATGATGTCTTCATGGCGCCCAGGCTACGAGTTCAAGTCAGCTTTAAGTCAAAGGGAATTTTTAAAGACCATCTCATGACGGTCGTGGCCGCCTCGCTCTGTCGAGGCGCATCGGCGAGGTTGCCGCACGCGAGCGGCATGGCAACATCCCGATTCGGGTGCGGCCTAGATTAAACATTAGAAATCAAATGAAAAAGCGGGACCCGAAGGTGTAAGCGAATCAGTTAATCCGCTTCCAAGTTTCCGCCAGAGCTTTTCCATTCGAAAGCGTGCCTGTTTGCGTGAACGTATCTCCGTCTATCTTCACGGTAAACGGCTGGTCCTTACCGATTAAACCGGCGGAAATTTGATCAGTCGCGAAGTCCATGTGTTCGGTGTAGGAGCTCCCGTTCAGAATGTAAGTTCCACCACCTGTATAAAGCGGTTTTCCTTTCTCCGTATCGTAGGCAACAAAAATAAAGTGTCCTCCCGAAATCATCTTGATATCGCGTGTTCCTTTTGGGAGTGGCTGTCCGGAGACCAGTTCCCAGTTACCATCTAACTGACTATTCTTTGGGTTGCTGCCCTTTGTCTGTGAAAAGGCCACAAACACGGCCGCGAGTGCGATTACAAAAACGAGCAGTATCTTCATGCTGTCCTCCTTCGGTTGTGGAATTCGTGCGCTTAAGGCCTACGAGGCCCTCCCAAGTGATATCATATGAGTTATAAGGAAAACGCGAGGGATTTCCGTGGCGTCAGCGCAGGTTGATTGTTAGATTCGAGAGTGGCAGAAAACATGGCGATTTCTGATGTCGCGCGTGTGTTTGGTTTGCGCACGTCGGCCATCCGCTACTACGAACAGATTGGGATTCTCCCGCGGCCGATGCGCAAGAATGGCCAACGCCGCTACAACCACAGTGCACTCTTCCGTCTCGCTGTGGTGCAACGCGCTAGGGAGACGGGATTCACTCTTGAGGAAATACGCGAGCTGTTCTTCGGATTTCCGCCAGGGACGCGTCCACCGAAACGCTGGCACAAGCTCTCCGAGCGAAAGATGGCAGAGCTCCGGGAGCGGATGAACCGGCTTAAGCTAATGGAAACGTTGCTCGGTCGCGTCAAGGAGTGTCGCTGCGATGCGCTCGACCAGTGCGGCGAAAAAATTCTGCGACAGAGATCAAGATAAGCGCCTCGCGTTTTGAGAGCACGTCGTTGATTTACGGCAAGGATTTGATGCCTCCAGCGTTCATACAGATGTTGCGAGCTATGGCGGTTGGAAATGGTCATTGTCTATGATGCGGGGCGCTTCTTTGGTTTTCGTTAACGTTATATTGGCTCACTTCGCGTGGGCAGCTTCGTACGATCCGCTTGTTGTCGATCCAAACTTTCATCCGAAGGTCCGCGATCAGACGGTGCACGATGCAGCGCGCAATCGCGATATTCCGGTTCGCATTTATTTTCCGCCTAACAACAAGCCTGCGCCCGTCGTTTTGTTCAGCCATGGACTGGGTGGATCGCGTGAGAGCAGCAAATTTCTGGGCGAACGATGGGCGGCGCGTGGCTACCTCGTGGTGTTCGTGCAACATCCCGGCAGCGACGAATTCGTGTGGAAAAATGCGCCGCCGGCGGAGCGAATGGAGGCGCTGCGCAAGGCGGCGTCGCTCGAGAATTTTTTCCTGCGCGTGGGCGACATTCGTGCGGTGCTCGATCAACTCCAAGCCTGGAACAAGAACGGCCCGCTCGCCAACCGAATGGATTTGACCCGGATCGGAATGTCCGGCCATTCGTTCGGCGCGGTTACGACCCAGGCGGTAACCGGCGAGACGTTCGTAATGAGCGGCACCGAGCTGACCGATCCAAGAATTCGCGCAGCGGTCATCATGAGTCCGAGCACGCCGAAATCGGAAACGGCGGAGCGCGCCTTCGGCGATGTAAAAATCCCGTGGCTGCTGATGACTGGAACAAAAGACGTCTCGCCGCTTGGCGAGACGGATGCGAATGCGCGGCTCACGGTATATCCCGCGTTGCACGGCGTGCCGAAATATCAGGTCGTGCTCAACAATGCCGATCATTCGGTCTTCGCCGATCGGGCGTTGCCCGGCGATCGCAGCCGGCGCAACATGAGTCATCATCGCGTAATTCGCGCGCTCTCGACCGCATTCTGGGATGCATATTTGCAGGACAACAAGGATGCACTGGCCTGGTTAAATGGCACTGGCCCGAGGTCGTTCATGGAACCAGCCGATGATTGGAAGGCATCACCGGAAAAGTGAGGCCGCCTAATGGCGAGCTATGGCGGATTTGCATGTCAGTTGCCGATGCCATTGGAAAAGAGAATAGAAAAGACCTGCAGACTGCCCGCCCGAAATGCGCCCGCACAACTGAGTAGATAAAATCGCCACATCCGCCGGAAACGTTCGTCGTAGCGATCCGCAAATTGGGACCAGGCGCCGCGAAAGTTTTTTTCCCAGGCGAGAAGTGTCGGATCGTAATTGGGCCCGATGTTCTTGACGTCTTCAACAATGAAAATGCCCTCCGCCGCACGTGTCAGGCCAGCCAGGGAAGGAATCACCGAATTTGGAAAAATATATCGCTTGATCCACGGATCGGTGTGGAAACGCGAGAAATTTCCGCAGATTCCCTGACACAGAAACAATCCATTCTCGCCTAACGAACGAGCGGCCGCCTGCATATAGGTGCGATAATTCCTGTATCCGACATGCTCGATCATGCCCACGCTTACCACTCGATCAAAGCGCTCGGTAACTTCGCGGTAGTCGCGCAGCTGGATTTCCACATCCAATCCGCAACTCCAACGTTGTGCGTAAGCGAATTGCTCCTGCGAAATTGTTATCCCGACTACCTGGCAACCATAGTGGCGGGCGGCATGACGGGCCAATCCACCCCAGCCGCAGCCGATGTCCAACACGCGAAGGCCGGGTCGCAGACGCAATCTTTCGCAAATCCAATCCAGCTTACGCAGTTGCGCCGAGGCGAGATCGTCGCCCTCCGCGAAAAGTGCACAGGAATATTGCATATTCGGATCGAGCATTGCTTTGAAAAAATCATTGCTCAGATCGTAATGCATCCGGCCGACTTTTCGTGAGCGCAGACGAGTCTGTTGATTCACGAGAAGCGCAGTGAGTAGTGCCCAGATATTGGGGAGTCGAAATGCGAAACGCTTCTCGAGTCCGGCACGAATGGCGCGGCAACACATCTCGTCCAACGCCTCGCAATCCCACCAACCATCCATGTAGGATTCGCCGAAACCAAGCGTCCCGGAAGCAAGGACCCGGCTAAAGAAGCGCTGGTCATGCACCTGTATGTCCCAGGGGCGGCTACCGCTGATGCGAATGTCCGCGAGCGCGAGAAGATTGGTCATTAAATCTTGGCTTCGGGACATATGTTTTGGCCGATTGCAGGAGCACTAGTTCCCCTCTGAAGGCATTAATGCTAAGAAAACAACTGCATTAACCATTCGCGCGACGCCCCGCAAGCAAGCGCCTGATACTTATCGGCAATTGACGCACGACACACGTTTCAGGGGTCTACCATCGGAGCATACCTGGATCTCGGCACCATGGCGTTCGTTTTACGTCGCTAATCCATCCGTGAAATGATTATTTGCGTTTTGCCCGACCTGGACGATACTCGGGCTCTATTGGACAACTCTGTTTAACTTCACTGCGCGGTAGATCGTCAGGTGAGCGTCGCTCATTGGTGGTTTGAAACCCGATTCACGGGAACGGCTCTGTAGCTCGGTAGTTTTTCCAAAATCAAAACACAATGAAACTGTACGTAGGTAATCTCTCCTTTGAGACCACCGAGAACGATCTTCAGGATCTGTTCGAACAACATGGCGCCGTCAACGAAGTCAGTCTGATGATGGACCGTATGACCGGCAAATCGCGCGGCTTTGCGTTCGTCACAATGAACGACGACGCGCAAGCCAACGCTGCCTTGAGCGCGCTCAATGGCCGTGAACTTAGCGGCCGAACATTAACTGTTAACGAAGCGCGTCCGCGCGCAGACCGTCCGCGCCCTTCTGGCGGCGGCGGCGGGAAGCGGAGTTTCTCCGGCTTTCGCAGATAGACTGCGATCAACCGTCGGCGCTCACAAAATGGGCGCCGGCGTTTTTTGTTGGATCAACAGCATGAATTCTGAAAAAGCAATCGTACTGGAGGGCACCATCATGATGGTGCTCCCAGGAACAATGTTCCGCGTCGCGCTTGCGAATAAGCATATGGTTCTTGCGCACATCTCTGGAAAGATGCGCAAACGTTTCATTCGGCTTACAATTGGTGATCGAGTGAAAATGGAAATGTCACCGTACGACACCGCTAAGGCGCGCATCGTTTACCGCCTCTAACTATGGCGACGAGATTCTTGTTCGATCCGCCGCGACGGCCGAAATCAAAGGTCGGTTCCAACATCAAGAGCTTACTGGTACGCTGTCCTTCAACGTCGAAGCTGACCGATACCGGCAGGACAATCGAAGAAAAACGCTGGGCAACGGCCAAACTGAAAACACAAAAGTTTACCTGTGTTCACTGCGGCAGCGTTCATACCTGGACAAAGAACGACGTTATTCTGGGCCGGCCGACATCAAGCAGCCGGTGACCTTTCGAAAATTTTTTCCCCGTGATTTTCCGCATTCCGACCGATCGCATTAATTGGATAACCAGTTCGTTCCTGATCGGTACATTCGTTCTCACGCTCACCGCAGTGCCGCTGTATCTGTGGTATTTCGGCGTTGATTGGTTCCAACTCGCTGTGTTCGCTGTTTTATTGGCTGCCGCCGGCTTCAGCATCACGCTCGGTTATCACCGTCTGTTTTCGCACATGACTTTTCGGGCAAAACTGCCGGTGCGTCTGTTTACTCTCATTTTCGGTGCCGCGGCGTTCGAGAATTCGGTCCTCATGTGGGCCAGCGAACACCGACGCCACCATAAACATGTGGATCACGACGAAGACCCGTACGACATCACCAAGGGTTTCTTCCACGCCCACATTGGCTGGCTGTTGTTCAAGCTCTTGCCACAACCGCCGTTCGATAACGTTGCCGATCTCAAGAAGGATCCGCTGGTCATGTGGCAACACCGACATATTCACCTCCTGGCGGTTATCGTCGGCTTCGGCCTGCCAACACTGGCCGGCTTCCTGTGGGATGGCTGGGTCGGCGCGCTTGGTTGTTTTCTAATTGGCGGGATCGCAAGAGTTGTCGTTCTTCAACACGGCACATTCCTGATTAACTCGGCCTGCCATACCATCGGGCGTCAGCCGTATTCGACGCGATGCAGTGCGCGCGACTCCTTTTTCCTGGCTCTGTTTACGTTCGGCGAGGGCTATCACAATTATCACCATGAGTTTCAGCACGACTATCGCAACGGCGTGAAGCCATGGCAGTGGGATCCGACCAAATGGTTAATTTGGATTTTATCGAAGCTTGGCTTGACCGGAGGTTTGCGCCGAGT
>Ga0193721_1000285_pt1 | contig 15066 bp, 11 predicted proteins | sample U2s2metaG_FD_145078 | JGI IMG/M metagenome (GOLD analysis project Ga0193721, IMG submission 145078) | Soil microbial communities from a riparian zone of the East river system, Colorado, United States - U2s2 | ecosystem: Environmental > Terrestrial > Soil > Riparian zone | place: USA: East River...
CCAAGGCTATGACTTGATGTATCTGAAGACGGCGGCGCCCCCAGTCTTGACTTACTGCGCGACGCTGACGTCTTCGTCGAACAACGAAATCATTCTTAACCTGCCTTCACGTTTCTCAGGCGCGGCTAAGGCATCGCTTCTCCAATGGACGTTGCCGGGACGATGGGAGCGCCTCGTACCCGTTTACGAACGGGCGACTGAACATGTAAGCGAATCGGCAGACATTCAGCGTTTCGTGTTCAGCAATCCTGACACTACCCGTCTGACAGAAGCGACAGCCAATCATTTCATTGTCCAAGTCTGGAGGAGAGATGGAGAATGGTTAGCAGATGTGCCATTCGCGTCACCGGTGGAGCCAGAAACCACTCCCCCACATTCGCTTCCATTCTGAAATTAACGCGTTCACAAGCGGTCAGAGGATTTTTCTTTCGCCCTGCTTCGAACGAACGCGCAAAGAATGGCGCCACTATAAATGATGCCGAATAGATGGGTCTAAACAATTGCGACATGAATCAGCGCGTTGATCAGAACCGTGGTTCGGGCGAGGCGCTTTTACTTAGGTGGTGAATCGGCCGCTCATGGGCGATGGCCTTTATCGTGCTCTCCTTGTTCCGCAAATGGCGCGGCTCACTGATTGCGGCCCTCTTCGCACCGCTGTCATCTGCGGCGATAATCACCGCAAGTGAGATGTTTCTCCAGCCACAGATACAAACAGATAAACATGTAGCGGCTGCCCATTTCCTTGATCTTCAATTTCGCTGTTCCAGTCTGCCGACCACGCCAGGTAATTGGGATCATAGTCCACGAATAACCTCGGACGATAGCTTTTAAAGGCAGCTCCACGGTGATATTGAAATGCGGGGAGATTACCGGTCGGCAGCCATCAATTACTTCACGGCGGTACGCCTTAAATGCGTTGGTCGTATCGTTCAGGGGAATATTGAAGATTAATTTAAGGAAAAGATTTGCGCATCGGTTGAGCACAAGTTTTAGCTTTGGATAATCAATAGCTCTACCGCCTTTGATGAATCGGCTGCCGAACACGCATTCGTAGCCTTGTTGCAATGTTTCCCAGTAACGGACCACATCCCTGCAGTCGTCGGACTCATCAGCCATCATTAAAACTACTGCGTCGCCTTTCATCTCGTCCAAGCCAGCCACGATCGCGCGGCCAAATCCGTGCGGAGCCGGGCTCTGCACTCCTTTGAGAACAGTAATGCGGTTTTTCATTTCGTTGATGATTTCCCACGTGCGATCCGTGCTCCCGTCATCCACGACGATGATCTCGTGCGGGATGTCGTGTAAACGCAGCTCCACATGCAGGTGCTCGACCGTTGACGCAATGCAAGCTTCTTCGTCGCGTGCCGGGATGACCACGGTCAATAATTCCAGTGGCTTCTTATCCATTGATTTTTACATGGCTCCGACGTGCAATCAGGGCGCGGATGTACTTCGAATGTGTAGCAATTTCTTCAACCAATCATGCTAATCGACGCGTCAAGTCTCCAGTGTCAGTTTTTAGCCCGCCCAGATAACGTTTGGCAATTCTCACTTGGATCGTCAGTTCGACCGGCAGCCGCACGGCACGCAGGTAGGGCGCGCACTCCCGTGCGCGCCGCCGGAGGTCCCGGTTCGGCTTGCAGCGACTGCCAGCCCTACCGTCTGCGCGCCTAACAAGGGACCAAGGCGAAGGGCGGCTAAATCATGAACCCCAGCCCTGAACTTGGCTTTTCAGACTGGTGAAATTCGGGCCAAGCAAAAACTTTCCTATGAATCGAACTGAAGCTGTACGCTTTCCCGGCGGACTTAATCTTCGGCCGATCTTTGCACTTCATCGCGGTACTTCGAACGCCCGGAGAGAAATCCTGACGGTGGACACCAGCAATTCGGCTTTTCCCCGCACTTTCTTATGTGAGGTTCGAAAACCGCCGTCAGAAGTAGTTATCTGGTTGGGGGAGCGATGCGAACGGCTGCGTTTGCCCGATAATGAGCAAGGTCGTTTTCGAGAATTTTGGCCAGAGCTGAATTACCTTGCGTATTGGCTAATTGCAATCCGCTCTCTGCGGTCGCTGTCGCTTCGGTAAACCGGCCGTTCTCCGCATAGGCAGCGGCCAAAGTCCGTAGGACGGCTGGATCTTTACTGCCCGATAATTGATTCGCGCGGTCGGCCAGTCTCAGCGCCTTGTCGCCATTGCGGATCGACGCCTCGGGAAAAGCCGCCAGGACCCACGCAAGATTATTCAACGCGGGCACGAAATCTGACTCATTGGCGACCGCGTGTTCCCAATGCGCAATTGCCTCACCAGGGCGACCTTCTTTGAGAAGTGCGAGACCGATGTTGTTTTCTACCTCTGGATAGGCCGGACGGCTTTTCAACGCTGCTTCGTACGCCGCGATGGCGTCATCGATGCGAGATTTACGGAACAGGTCATTCCCCAAAAGGTAATGCGCCTCGGCAAAGTGAGGGTCCTCTTGTACAGCTTCTTGATAGTGAGCGATTGCTTCGTCGATCCGGCCGCTATCGTCCAAGGCCATTCCGAGGCTGTAGTGTGCGGATGGATAACGAGACTGGATCGATAACGCTTTCTCGAAGGCTGCGATAGCGCTCTGCGAGTCGCCCTTTTCCAACAGCGCGGTTCCCAGGTTGTAACGCGCTTTGGCGTCATTGGGATAATCTTCGAGAACTGTTTGCAAATTGGCGATCGCTTCATCAATGCGTCCTTTTTTGGCCAGAGCAATACCCAGGTTCGTCCGTGCCATTGGATATTTGGGGGCGATGTTGAGGGCAATCTGGAACTGATCGGTCGCTTCGTCCAAGCGGCCATGGTCAAGCAGGAACTGCCCCAGTCCGTCGTGCGCGATAAAGTTCTCTGAGGTCACGGCGATGGCGTGGCTCCATAGCGACTCGCCGTTTCGCCAGTAGGAAGCCTGGATATGAGCGCACCATGCCAAAACAATGATCGCCACGCTGGCCGTCACCCCAAGAATTCTTCGCTGAAGTGGTGAAGCTAAGGCATCTGTAATCCCCCACGCTAGCAAGATGTAAAGACCGATCTGCGGCAAATACGTGTATCGATCGGCGTGCGCTTGCGAGCCGACCTGGATCAACCCGATCACCGGCAGGAGCATTATTAAGTACCAAAACCAACCTGTGACGAAGTAGGGCCGTTTATGCCGCAGTGCGATCGCTCCTGCGCTCACCATTCCGAGCAGCACAATAGCCAGGCCAATTTCCCAAACTGGCAGCGTGCCTACTGGGTGAGGGTAAAAGACTGCCAGTCGCGCAGGCCAAATCATTTGCTTGATATAAGTCAGGCAAGTGACCAGCCCATTGCCAACTCGCCACAGGAAAGGAATCTGCCCGATGTGAATGATACTTTTTTCATGCGCCCAAAGCGTTGCTCCGGCTCCAGCGGCGGACAGCGCAAACAGCGGGATCTTTTCAAGAATCAGTTGCCCTGTTGGCGATCCTCCGGCAAAACGTTTGAGCGGCCAATAATCGAGCAGCAATAGAACAAGCGGCACCGTTACCAGCGTTGGCTTGCACATGAGCCCCAGCGCAAACGAACTGACTACCGCTAAGTAACGCCCGACCGACGAGTGTCTGACATAGCGTACGTACAAAGCCAGGGTGAGCATAAAGAAAACGGCGCTCAACACATCCTTACGCTCGGAAATCCAGGCCACTGATTCGATTCGAAGCGGATGAACCGCAAAAGCGGCGGCAACAAATGCGCTCCGCCATAGCGCGCCGGTCATTTGTAGCAATATCAGAAACAACAAGACGACTGCGATCGTGTGCAGGACGATATTTGTAAAGTGATGGCCACCGGCGTGGGAGCCCCACAGTTGGCAGTCCAACATATGCGACAGAGTTGTCAGCGGATGCCAATTGCCGGCATGCTTGCCGCTGAACGCGTGAATAGCGCCGGAAACTGTCAACCCACTACTGATGAGCGGATTCGCGTAAACGTAGTTATCGTCATCGTAGTTGACGAAGTCGTAGCGGACAGTTTGGCCGAAAACAAACCACGTCATTGCAATGAGAAAAACGCAGACAATTGCAATTGCGCCGCGCGAATCGCGCCATGAAAAGTCAGAATTCTCGCTTTTAGTCACCGTTTTGATTTCAATTGAGCGCGGAGTTCTACCGGCTGCCCCGCTGGGGAGTCGAGCCTAGACAAAGATCTTTCACATAGGCAAATCGGAAAATTGGGACCACTCTGCGAAGGAACCAGTGAGACCACTTGCGGAATATCGCAGGTCTTCTCGATTTCGTAGTTCGAGCGCCGAAGCAGTCTCGTTTGGTTTAGTTAATTCAAACACAGCCGGAAGCGTTCGGCCGGGCTTTTGCTTTTTGGGAATCGACTATGTCTATAGGGATCCACGCTACAAGCGTCCTGTTTCGGTTGTGTTGTAGCCACGGCTCTGCCTGCCACGCCGAAGCGCGGCGAAGGCGGGTGAGCCGTCATCTCCGTGCTCGCCGAAACGAACTTTGTTTTAACCACGAATAGACACGAATGGACACCCGCCTTCGCACGAGGCTTCCGCCTTCGCCAAGGCTTCGGCTGGACAAGACGGCGGGCAGGGGAGGGTATACGAAGGTTGCGCGAGGACGCGTCAGGGGCGCTCTTGAGACATTGACCACACGCTGCACCAATATAAACTTGATATGATTTATGGACGCCATCGTTGAGAAGTTGGATGCGAAATTGAGTCAGTGGAAGCCGGAAGTCTCTGCGGAAGTGCGCTCGCTCATTTCAGAAGTCATCAACGCGGCGGACGAAGATGCGCTTGACCTGATGCGCTCTCGCGCGGTTGAACAAGAGGTGCTAGATAGCTTCGATGAGCGCTCGTCCAGGTGAGGTCTGGCTGGCGGACCTTGGGCTGGCTGCAAAGACGCGTCCGGTTGTCATTGTATCACGCTACGATCCAGAGGCACCGCGAGCATTGGTGATCTACGTTCCATTACCAGCCAAAATCGTGGGAGCAGATACGAAGTCGAGCTTCCCCGACTTGAATTTTTAAAATCTGAGAGCGTGGCAAACGTGCAAGGAGTTGGGTCGGTTCCAGTGATACGATTGGAGCGCAAGTTGGGTAGGCTGCCAGACGATGTGCTCCGGAAGGTCCATGAAACGCTCAAGTTTGCTTTTGATATGGTTTGAACATGGGCTGGACTTTGGCGGTTAGTCCCAGATCGACCCGCCAAATTTCACCGCAGCGCTGGTCTGGCCATCTTGTTCTTCCATCATATCCAGCACACGAAAACGTTCGTCAGCGCGACGATCGCAATCGCGAAGCAGGTCGGCCTCTTCTTCCAGTTCGAAGATGGCAACGGCAAGCTGACGACGTTCTTTACGCGACAGCTTTGGAAGCTCAGCAATCATTTCGGATGCGCTCACGTCGCAAAGTAAGTTACGCAGAGACGATTTCAATCGTCTCCCGAGGAGAAGCAGCAGCGGATGAAAACGGTTCTCATTTTGCGCTGATAAACGCGGTAAAAACGCTTCACGGGATTTACCGCCGTCTTTGCGTGATGCTGCTGGTGATCTACAACTTCTCGATGCGAACCTTCGTTTGAGACGATGGTACGATATGCAGTTTTACACGTGGAGTGTCCGAGATTGGTTCAACCATCCACTGCCAGCCGGAATGGCCGTTCTTGTCTACAGTCCAGGCGGCACCGCCGCGTTTCCAAATCTCCATCCGCCAATAATCGCTGTTGGCCGGAATTGCGAATACATACGCGACCGCGGCCGTGATAATGACGCCGCAGAGCATTCCAAGCGAAAATAAATGTTTCATTTTCTAGTCCCCACCTTCTTCTATTCCCAACACTTCCTCGTTCTACTTTCTTTTGCCATGGTCTGTACGGTGGATTTTGCCGTGCCACCCAGGAGCTAGAGCTTCCTCCCTCTTTTGGATAAGCGCTTTCCCGCACAGTCCCTTTATACGAAGGATCGCAGCTCGGCAGCAAGCCGGTTCCTTTCGTGATTGATTGAAGGGTTGAAACGGATTCGCTGTGCTCGCGACAATCGCGCGTCAGACGCCACTGTAACGGCAGGCGCGCTTGCCTGCATTTCGATGTTCACTGGCTAGGGGCGATTGACTCAACCCCGAATGCTTTCGGGGTTCGGGTGAACCGCCCCTACCCGCTTGTCTTTGGTGGCACGCGTGTCGCGGGCGGGAGAATTGCGGCCGGCACTCCGAAGGTCCCCGCGAGCAGGCGATTGCGCCCCGCGGTCGTTAACTTGAAACTGATACAAATTCCGGGATCTGCTTACGCAGACACGACCTTTGCAGTTGATGAATCGCCGTTAGAGATCGTCCGGTGTTAAACCCGTTCTCTTTCCAATCCGCGCGAGCATTCTCGGGCCGATCTCTTCTGCATCATGAAATGCGAACACCACGTCTGGCCAGCCAGGACGCGAGAGGATTCGGGTGCGATCCGCGAGACTCTCGTTTGATCGTCCAGCCGATCCGCAGCAGCGCCGCTAAAACTCTGCGAGCTTTAGCAGAGCCCCATTGGCTCATGCCGCTGCAACTGAAAAGACTTGCTCGATCAGCGGCGAGGTCTCCCCGTGCTCAATACGCTCAGCGAGAACTCGCAATGCCAGGGCCTTAACCCGTGACACGGCTTGTGCGCGGGTACGCCCATACGCCATCGCGCCGGGAATTTGGGGAATCTCCGCGATCCAACGCCCGTCCTTCTCTTTCTCGATTTCGACGGCGAACCTCATGACTCGCGAAGAATCGGTGAAAAGTGATGAAAACTCAAATCTATTCGCGTACTGCGTGCTATACCCGCGCGATCTCAATGAAGGCGATCAGATTATCTTGCAAGCCATGTAGCGAGCTGGACCTCTTCATGTGGGATACCTTCTCCGCGATTAAGTTGGTCGATGCCCTTTTGAAATGGCGGCCAGAAACTCGATCCTCTCAGCTATCTCATCGAGAGAAACTTCATCGGGTAACTCGCTAATCGTTTCCAAGACAAGTCTCTTTTACGTCATACGCCTGATATGAGACCGCGCTGCGGCGAAGCAAATTGAACGAGAAGACCCGCCGGGTCTCATCATCAATCCTCTTTACCCGATGCTGCGTCTGATCTATAGCTTCTCGGTACGAACGTTTACGTGGGTTGACGGTACGATAACTGACTTTTTACGCGGAGTATCCGAGATTGGTTCAACCATCCACTGCCAGTCAGAATGGCCGTTCTTATCCACAGTCCATGCGGCGCCACCGCGTTTCCAAATCTCCATTCGCCAGTAATCGCTGTTGGCCGGAATTGCGAATACAACCGTGACTGCGGCTGTGATCATCACTCCGCACAGCATTCCAATGAGAAATAGGCGTATCATTTTTCTTTTCCCCACACCTCCTTTATAAGGCATCGACGTTTAGTAGCAAGCTGGTTCCTTTCGTGATTGGTTGAACGGTTGAAGTGTTGAAGCGGATTCGCTGTGCTCGCACTCTCTGTTCCCTGCGGTTTGTTCGAAGCTACGGATCAACACCCATCGACACGGATGAGCAGAAATGATCCGCCTTCGCGGGAGGCTACGGTCGACAGTCGAATGCCGAATGTTGAGTAACGAAAGGAATGGCGAAGACCGAACCGCAAATCCGTGCAATCTGTGTCACCCGTGGTTGAATTTCAGCTTGGTGTCTATTCGTTGTTGAATCTTCGTCGCGATCAACACCGATGCAACACGCGCGAGGCGGATGCGGTTTTCGAATGACAAGTTGAATAAATCGCGGGGCAGCTAAGTCGAACGCCTCGTAACATTTTTACCATTATGAAAAAATTTCTATTTGCATTAATCATGCTGGCTTTTGTTGTGTCTGCACTTCCGCAGGCGCGGGGAGCGGACGTATCGCTCGATTTCATTTACGATAATCTTTCCGGTGGGAACTGGATCGAGGCCGAAGGCTACGGCTACGGCTGGCAACCGGACGTCGCAGTGAGCGATCCAAACTGGCGCCCGTACGCCGACGGCTACTGGGCTTATACCGACTACGGTTGGACCTGGATTTCTTACGAAGACTTCGGCTGGGCCACCTACCACTATGGTCGCTGGGCCAGTCTCGCCGATTACGGCTGGGTCTGGTTTCCGGGAAGCGATCTTGATTGGGGACCGGCCTGGGTCTCGTGGCGAACAGGTGGCGATTACATTGGCTGGGCGCCTTTGCCTCCACGCGGGCTGGGCGTCGTTTATGAGGGGCAGCCAATCGGCGCGCGTGTGGACGTTGAATACGATATCGGACCGCAATATTACAATTTTTGTGATGTTCGTTTTATCGGTGAACCGGTCTTGCGAGATCGAATCTTTCCGCCAACTCAGAACATTACCTACATCAATAACACGGTGAACGTGACCAATATCACTGTTCAAAACAACGTGGTCTATAATTATGGCCCGGATATTAACGTTGTTAGCTCTTATTCGAGCCGGCCTATTCAGCGGCTAACGATCGAGCGGCAGGCTGCGACTGATTTGTCCGCCGCGGCTAAATCCGGGGCGCTCACGAAGGTCCAAGGCAACAAGCTCTTAGTGGGTGCACCGAATAGACTGGTCAAGGCCCCGCCCAGCGTTGCGCCTCCAGCTGTGAAAGCGAAAGTTGCACAACCAAAATTCGAGCACGGCTGGGCTGGTGTTCAGAACAGAGCCGAACTGGAACAGAAGATTAAAACTGAAAATCCCAAGAACATTCCGCCGCCAACTCGTGCGGCCGCGCGGCCAGCGGGCAGCGCAGCACCCGGCATCGGCGAGAGTCCTGCTGCAGGCGGGGCAAGGCTGCCGATTTCGCCGGGCCCACGAGGTAAAGCTGGGCGAACACTCCCAGGCGCGACAGCAATTCCACCGCACGCGGCTTCACCATTTGAGCGAGGAAAACCAATGCCCGGTGGACGGCCACGACCCGGACTCACGGCAGCGCCTGCTGGACCAGCAGGTCTGTCGCCTTCGCCATTTGAACGAGGGAAACCAACGCCCGGTGGACGGCCACGACCCGGACTCACGGCAGCGCCTCCTGGACCAGCAGGCCTGTCGCCTTCGCCATTTGAACGCGGCAAAGGTAGACCAGGCGGGCGACCTCCACTCCCTGGGGCCACTGCCAACCCGGCTGGAGCACTGGGAACGACGACAGCGCCTTCTTTCCGTCCATCGCCGCCACCACCAGAACATGGTCGACCTCCAGCGCGAAGGCTGGGCGAGAGTCCGGGTCCGGCGGGTGGTAATGAGAATGTTTCGCCGCAAGATCGCGGCAAGCCGATTGAACGTCAGCGCTTCGGCACTCCGGCGCCAATGGGCGCAGGGGAAGGCCAGGGCCGCGGCGGAGAACAGCGAACGCCGCCGGCAGTACGGCAACCTGGCGGTCCGGCACCTGCGGGCGCGCCTCCTGGCGAAGCCCGCGGCGGGAGACAACCCGGTCCGGGCTTTAATCAACCCGGCGGGCCGGCGAGAACTGGAGTGCCTGCCACTGCGGAGCATGGCCAAGGACAAGGGCAACCTCAGGGACGGGGACAACCCCAGGGACAGGAACAACCCCAGCGCGGCCAGAAAAAAGGTGAGAAAGGAACACCTCCACCAGGGCCACAATAATTCTGGTGCAATCTTCACAGCGGCTCCGGAGAAAAATTCCGGAGCCGCTTTTTTTTGTGCGAACGGACATTGTCCCCGAATTGTTTTCTCCGGTCCCGCTCTAATCATTGACGCGCCGGACGCACGCGAAAAAGATGTAGCGCGAAATCGCGGCTACGTTTTGGAGGCGGCGTTGCTACGCCCGCTTTCTGACGAAGATTCGCAACCAAAAACGCTTTGTCTTTTAACGTGGACCCGGGCAGTCTTGGCCCCGATGCCTGAGCCTGCAATGCCGTGGCCGCACGCGCCTACGCATCAGCTCGCGGAAAACGGCGCGTATTTCGTCACGGCCGGCACTTACCTTAAAGCACATCACTTTCGTACGCCGGAGCGGCTCGATGCTTTGCAGTGCGGGCTCCTCAGTGTGACAGAGGATTTCTCGTGGAAACTTGTAGCTTGGGCAGTTTTTTGGAACCATTACCACTTTGTTGCGCATTCTCCGACGGATTTGGAGAACGCTAGCAGTCTTCCTCAAATGTTAGGTGTGCTTCACACGCGGACGGCTAAATGGATCAATCAAGTGGATAACACACCCGGGCGCAAGGTGTGGCACAATTTCTGGGATACTAAACTGACGTATCAGAAATCTTATCTTGCGCGTTTAAACTATGTGCATCAAAACGCGGTGAAACACGGCCTCGTGCCAGTAGCGAATCAGTATCGATGGTGTTCAGGAAGATGGTTCGAGCAAATCGCGTCACCGGCAATGGTGCGCTCGATTTATAGATTTAAGATCGACCACGTGAGAGTGAGGGACGACTTCGTGCCTATCGTGGAATAGGTTTCCATCCCAAAGCGCCGGAGTACCGGCGCACTCCAAAACGCCGAGCGCGAAATGGGCCCAATCCGTGGGCCATGTTGTGGAGGGCGCTGCGCCTGCGTTGGTTTTTGCTTGGTTCTGCCGTGGCTTTCACCCGCTACAATAATTCGGCACTCTGCACTGCGTTCAAGGCCGCACCCTTGAGCAGTTGATCGCCTGAGACCCAAAACGAGAGCCCATTTTCAAAAGCGCAATCGAGCCGCACCCGGCCCACCTGGCAATTATCTTTCCCAGCGACCGCCAACGGCATGGGGTAACGATTGCTGTGCGGTTCGTCCACCAGTTCCAATCCCGGCGCCTTCGACAAAATTTCCCGCGCTTGTTCCACTGACAACGGTCGCTGGAATTCGGCGCTTACCGCCACTGAATGCGCACGGTAAATTGGGACACGAACACACGTTGCCGAGACGCGGAGAGCTGGCGAATGCATGATCTTGCGCGCTTCGTCCTGCATTTTGACTTCTTCTTTTGTGTAACCGCTCTCGAGAAATGAATCGATGTGCGGCAGCAAATTGAAAGCGATCGGATGAGGATAAACTCTAGCCTTAGGTGGAACTGAAGCTGGAATCGTCTTGTCGGGCGCAGCTTCCGGGCAGGTGGATGATCCCGGTTTACCGCGGGACTTCGGTCCACGCACCGCGTCTCTCGTCTGCCGGGTTAATTCTTCGACCCCTCGGGTGCCGCTGCCGGAAACGGCCTGATAACTTGCGGCAAAAACGCGACGGACGTGAAAGATCCTGTGTAGCGGATAGAGTGCCATCAGCATGACGGTGGTCGTGCAATTTGGATTTGCGATTATCCCGCGGTGGCGGCGCACGTCGTCCGCGTTGATTTCCGGAATCACGAGCGGCACATGAGGCTCCATTCGAAATGCCGAAGATTTGTCGATCGCGATCGCATCTGCTTGGCACGCGATCGGAACATGATTTCGGGAAACGTCGCCGCCCGCGCTGAAGAAAGCGATATCGATCTTGTCGAAGCATCGAGCGTCAAGTTTTTCTACGGGGACGGATTCACCCCGAAATGGAACTGATTTGCCCGCGGAGCGGGCTGAGCCAATCGCGCGCAGGCTTGCCACGGGAAAATTTCGCCGTTCTAACACGCGCAACAGCTCAGTGCCTGCTGCACCAGTCGCGCCCACGACCGCAATGTGATAATTTCCCATGAGCATGTCGATTGTAACCTTGGGCCCACGTTGTGCAAAACACAGAGGGCAACGAATCGAAAGCTCACTCCGCAGAGCATCGTGGTCTGGGGAGCACAGGCTGCCAGCCTATAGTTGCCGGCAGCCCTGCCGGCAACATTTTTGCCCATGCAATTCGATTCGACGCCAATTCCCGGCCTCGGCAAGCTGCCGAGACCTGCAGGCTGACAGCCTGCGCTCCCCAGAATTTAGTCTATTCTTGAGCGCTATGACTCGTGTTTGCGCCCGCCAATCTTTTTGATCCCGAACGGAGATGAAGAACATCCATGTATCAATTGGGCATCAGCGGCTCACATTGAAAGACAATGAAACGCCGATCCGCACTTACCCAGTGTCCACGTCGCGGTTCGGCGTTGGTACGGAGCAGGGGAGCATGAAAACGCCTACGGGCCGGTTTTGCGTAGCGAAGAAGATTGGGGGCGAGATGCCGGGCGGCACAATTTTTCGAAGCCGCGTGCCGCTCAAGCCAGACGATTCACTTCCACAAACCGAAGACCTGGTGATGTCGCGTATTTTATGGCTCGACGGGTTGGACGAGCACAATGCCAATACACGTGACCGATTCATTTACATCCATGGCACCAAACACGAGGACAAGGTCGGCAGTCCCCACAGCTGCGGCTGCGTTAGAATGCGGAACGCGGATGTAATCGAACTGTTCGAGCTCGTGGATGAAGGCACGCCAGTCGTAATTGAGGCATGAATTATCAATCAAATTGCGAGTAGCAAGTTGAAGCGTCCGCGCTACAATCTTCCCGATCATACATCCAAACCAGGGAAGAGAAACGTTGCTTCCGTATGATCCCGAACGGGTACTGCAGCTTGCGGCGAAAGGAGGCGAGATAATTTGAAATTTGTAAAAGCAATTTTGGTTGTGGCTATTTTAGCCACTGCTTTGAGTTTTGGTGCTTGCGCTCAAAGAAAGGAAACCGTGACCACAAGCGCGGGAACGACCGGTTACGCGAAGTAATCCGGCACCCCGTTTGTCGTGATCAAAAAAGTTGAGAAAAGCATTGCTTCCCCGTGGTTCACCGCCTAAACAGACCGGAGCAACTTGCGGCGAAAGGAGGCGAGATAGATTGAAACTATTGAAAGTGATCATGATCGCGGTCGTAATGGCCAGCGCTTTGGGACTCGGGGCTTGTGCGCAACACAGGGAGGTGGTGACCCCACCACCTGCGCCGAAAGGAAAATAGATCCGGCATACGGCAATTTAATTCGGGCGGATTCGCCCAAAGGCCAGGTCGTGCTCCGGCCTGGCCTTTTTCTTTCTCCGATTCAAGCGGCGAACGCTTTAACGCTTCAACGGTTCGAGGGGGCGTTTAGCGTCAAAGGTGCGCCAGTCATGTCGAAGCCTTGGACAGCGTCCCAGGACTTGTGGATTGCTGAACCCATTAGCGATGAAGCGCGATTCAGCTTTTGAGCAAATCACCAAGCAAAGTCCCACCCGTCATATCATTTCCTTGAGACACTGAATCGCGCTTTCAGCGGTGCATTCATGGGTGATTGAATCCCCGGAACGCTGCCCAGGCTGAAGCTTGCGCAGCAACTTTGGCGCTAAACATGGAGTTGCGTGGGCGGGCCTTTGTGCCTTGCCTTCACATTTTGCCCTTTTCCCACTAACCTGTAGGAATGGAGCTGAACGGCGAGCAGATTTCTCTTGTTCAACTCGCGGCGGTCGCACTCGGAGCCGAGCCCGTTCACATTTCTTCGCTCGCGCGGCCACGTATTCTGGCCTCGCGCAAAGTGATCGAACAGATCGTGGCGCGTGATGTGGTGGTTTACGGAGTCAACACCGGATTCGGCAAGTTGTCCGATGTTCGGATTCCACAGAGTGACTTACGCCAGCTTCAGCTGAACCTTGTCCGCAGCCACGCCTGCGGAATTGGAAATCCGCTGTCCGAGGCCGAGGTGCGGGCGATGATTCTATTGCGCGCAAACGTGCTTGCGCTCGGTTTTAGCGGAGTTCGGCTGAAAATTATTCAGTTGCTTTGTGAGATGCTTAATCGACGCGTTTATCCTGTCGTTCCGGAGAAGGGGTCTGTCGGTGCAAGCGGCGATCTCGCTCCGCTTGCGCATCTGGCATTGAGTCTCATCGGTGAAGGCGAGGCGTTTTTTGGAGGGGAAAGGATGCCGAGCGCCGAGGCACTGCGGCGCGCTCAGTTAACGCCCCTACAACTCGAAGCAAAAGAAGGCCTGGCATTGCTCAACGGTACGCAGGCGATGCACGCGGTCGGTGGGCTCGCTCTTTCGCGCGCGCAACGTGTCGCGCGTGTCGCTGATGTCGTCGGCGCGATGAGCCTCGAAGCGCTGAAAGGAACGCCTGCCGCTTTCGATTTGCGATTACAGAATGCGCGCCCGCACCCAGGCCAGAAAGCCGTTGCCAAACATCTGTTGTCGCTGATGGAGGGCAGCGAAATTCGTGAGTCGCATCTCACGAGTGATCCGCGTGTCCAGGACGCGTACAGCCTGCGTTGCATGCCGCAGGTGCACGGCGCAGTGCGCGGCGCGCTGGCCCATTGCGAGGAGATCTTGCTGATCGAATCCGCATCGGCGACCGATAATCCGCTTGTATTTGCGGAAAGCGGCGAGGTGATTTCCGGCGGCAATTTTCATGGCGCGCCGCTTGCGCTGGGGTTCGATTATGCTGCCATTGCGGTTACCGATCTAATGAACATAAGCGAACGGCGAACTGATCGGCTCGTTAATCCAGACAAAAACGAAGGCCTGCCCGCATTTCTCGCGCGACATCCGGGGTTGGAGTCCGGTTTTATGACTGCACAGGTCGCGGCTGCGTCGTTGGTCAATGAAGCGCGCGTGCTCTCACATCCGGCGAGTTCTGACAACATCACCACCTCCGGCGGAAAGGAAGATCACGTTTCGATGGGAATGACGAGCGCGCTGAAGCTGCGATCGGTTGTCGATCTTGCTGAAAATTTACTGGCAATCGAGCTGCTCACGGCTGCAGAGGGTCTGGAACATCGTCGCCCGTTGAAAGCTGGAGTTGGTGTCGAGCGGGCGTTCGCTGCGCTACGGAAAATCGCACCGCCGCTCACGCAGGATCGTCCGCTCTCAGGTGATATCGCGTGTGTTGCCGAAGCGATCCGCCAAGGCAAATTTGATGCTGAAGGCGAAAAGCTGTGAGCGGAAAACGAATCATCCACGCCCCGCGCGGCAGCGAGCGGACCTGCAAAGGCTGGCATCAGGAAGCTGCCATGCGAATGCTCATGAATAATCTCGATCCTGATGTCGCCGAGAATCCGGATCAGCTTGTCGTGTACGGCGGAACGGGACGCGCTGCCAGAAGTTGGGAGGCGTTCGATGCGATCATGCGTTCGCTGCGCGAGCTCGAAAATAACGAAACGCTTCTGGTGCAATCAGGAAAACCGGTAGGCAGA
>Ga0193721_1000287_pt1 | contig 15018 bp, 11 predicted proteins | sample U2s2metaG_FD_145078 | JGI IMG/M metagenome (GOLD analysis project Ga0193721, IMG submission 145078) | Soil microbial communities from a riparian zone of the East river system, Colorado, United States - U2s2 | ecosystem: Environmental > Terrestrial > Soil > Riparian zone | place: USA: East River...
GCCTGCGCATCACTCCGGTGTTGCTGCACGGCACATCGACCAGGATGCGATCAAATGGTGCCAGTGTTGCGATGTCCGCTGGGACGTGACCGTGTGTCCAGTCGTGACGAAAAATCTGCACAATCCTCGCTGCGAGACGCGTCATGTTCTCCTTCAGTATTTCCAGCCGCTCGGGATCGCGATCGCACGCCACGATTGTTCCCAGGTTTTGCATAAGCTCCGCGACGTAGCCGGTCTTTCCGCCAGGCGCTGCACATGCATCGAGGACTTTTTCTCCGGGCTTCGGACCCAAAAGCTGGCACGCAATCACCGTACTTGGGTCTTGAATGTAGCAGTGGCCTCGCCTGACAGCGCCTGTCGGCAGCGTGTCAAATTCCACAAAATCAGAATTACGCGTCAATGGCCGGGATGTTGGGTAAAGCCGCAGAAACTTGTGGCGGTCGATTTTTAGTCGGTTAATCCGGCCGTAGACCGGCGCAGGGAGATTATTCCATTTGCACAATGCTTCCGCCTGTTCTGGGCCAAACTGCTGCTGCCAGCGTTCGATGAGAAATTGCGGGTGCGATGTTCGAACAAACAGGGGCTGCGCGTTCGCGCTGGCGAGCAGCTCGCTTTGTCGCCGCGTCGCTGTCCGCAGCATGGCATTGATCAGGCTTCGCTGCTTTTTCGGAGCAAGCTCCACCGTCTCGTGAACTGCTGCGTGCGGGGCGGTCTTCAGCAAAAAAAGTTGATACAACCCGAGTCGCAGAATATCGCGAAGATCGCTCTGAACTCGTGAAGCGCGTAGGCAACCGATCCAAAAATCAAGCAACGTTAAATTGCGCAGCGACCCGTAAAATAGTTCCAACGCAAACGCCCGATCGGAAGGCGGAAGCTCCGCCTTGGCGAGAAGCCCTGAAATGATCGAGTCGGCGAAGCGCTTTTCTTTTCGCCACAATTGCAAGGCTGCCAGCGCAATTTGGCGAGCAGAGGGCCGCGCCATGGTTCCCGCGGCTACTGCGGCTTCACGCTGGCGCGTCCGATCGAATAATAATGAAAGCCTAGTCGCCTCATCGTTTCAGGATCCAAGAGGTTTCGCCCATCGAAGACGATTGGCGTCGTCATTTTCTCTTTCACGATTTCGAGGTCCACATTGGCAAATTCACTCCATTCTGTAGCGATCACCAGCGCTTCGGCGTCGGTCACTGCTTCAAGGGCCGAAGAAACAAATTCTGCGTCGGCGATTGCCTTTATCGTGCGGGCTTTTTGCATCCCCTTTGGATCGTAGGCAATCACATGCGCTCCTTCGCGCAGCAGGTGTGTCACCAGCTCTATTGCCACTGACGAACGCACGTCGTCTGTGTCTGGCTTAAACGTGAGTCCCCAAACGGCAATCCGCTTCTCCCGCAAAACCCACAGTGTCTCCCGTATCGTTTTCAGGAAGCGCTCCTTTTGAGCGTTGTTTATGCGTTGCACTTCCTTAAGCAGATCGAACGGAGTGCCAAGCCGCTCGCTGATCGTAATGAAAGCAGCAATATCTTTGGGGAAACAGGAACCGCCGTATCCAATTCCAGGGTTAAGGAAATCGCGGCCAATACGATGATCCATTCCAATTCCGTCGGCGACTTTTTCAACATCGGCGCCGCTCGCCTCACAGATCGCGGAGACCGCATTGATATACGAAATCTTCAACGCCAGAAACGAGTTTGCGCAATGCTTGATGAGCTCCGCGCTGTTAATGTCAGTCACCAGCATCGGCGCCATGAATGGCTCATAAACCTTCTTCATGAGATCGATGGCATGTTCGCTCTGTGCTCCGATCACAATCCGGTCGGGATGCATCAGGTCCGCTACTGCACAGCCTTCGCGCAAAAATTCAGGGTTGCTGACGACGTCGAAGTTCGCGCGGTGGCGGTTGTATCTCTTGATTGATTCGGCCACTTTTTCGCCCGTTTTCACAGGCACTGTGCTCTTGTCAACAATGACCCGGTAATCGGTCAGCACTCCGGCAATTTCCCGCGCCACTTTTTCCAGAAAACTGAGATCGACATCGCCATCGGGCTGCTGCGGAGTGGGAACAGCAATGAACACAATTTGTGAATTGTTTACTCCCTCTTCAATGCTGCCAGTGAACCGCAACCGGCGCGCTGAGACGTTGCGATGAATAATCTCTTCAAGTCCCGGCTCGTAAATTGGCACCTCGCCGGCTTGCAGTTGCTTGACCTTTTGCGCGTCGTTGTCGACGCAAATCACATTATGACCGACATCGGCGAAGCAGGCACCCGTCACCAAGCCAACGTAGCCAGAACCGACAATTGAAAGATCCATGAAGAATGGTGCGGGCGAATCACCGGCAGCACAAGTCGCGGAACGCGGCCAGAGCCGTCACGTTATCCCTGTGCTGTGGCTTATTCGCCCTGGGACGTAGGATCGAAGTTAAGGTCAAAGCCAAATTTCGGGAAGGCCTTGAGCGTTACGGTGAAAAGAAGGCCATATTCTTTCACTCCCTGATTGTCACGGATTACGCCACCGACAGAAGCGACCCAACTCGATAGATCCCGGTAAACGGAGTAGCGCTGCTCTTCTAGAGTTTTCGAGGTAGCTTCATATTGCTCCTGGACTCCGACGCCCCAGTTATCGTCGATGCGATAATACCCACCGACCAGGAACAAGCTGCTGTTCTCAAAGAACGGATTACTATTCAAATAGCGATGTCCAACATTCACCTGAAGGTTGGCTACCGGTTGCACAGTGGCGTAAGTATTTACTTCGGTAAAACCCTTCGCAAAGGCCGGCACCTGAGAGTTGATTGTAAGTGACATCCACGGGAGAGGGCTGAAGCGGAGATTATTAAAGAAGTTCGAGTAGTCGGTGCGATCGTATGGATTGTCGAAGTTCACATCGAAAAAGGTGTCGAGTTCAAGCCAGGTGATGGTTTGATCGTCGCGGCGAGTTTCCAGGCGATTGCGAACGCCAACCCGCCAGACTGTCCAATTATCGATCGAGTCGATCGTCGTGAACTGCGGGAAGTCAATTGACCGCAACTGGGTAGAAGGCTCAAACCGATCGAACTGCAAGATTGACGTTGGGTTAGCTCCGTTCTCGTCGACGTACGAGAAGTTTGTGAATGGTTGAATAACGTGCATGAGTCCGTCCAAACCAAAAGCGCGGCTTTGCACATTCTCCCAAGTGCGCGAGATCTTGAACGAGGCTTCTGCGCCTGTGTTAAAGACGGTGCGAAACACATCTCCGTCGAATTTGACCGGGTCGGCCAACGTTGGCGTTGGCAGAATAAAGTCGGGTATTAGCGGATTCGAAGGGGGCAGAAAGGTTGTCGATCCCAGGTCCCACGTCTTGCCATAATAAGTGCCGCGAAAGCCAACCCGCGGCACGATCGAAAGCCATCCGAAGTAAGTGTTGGGAAAAGTCAGTTGATGAAACGTATCGAAACGATCCGTGTTGTAATTCTGGAAACCCGAATCGTCAGGGAATTGCAGCCGCAAATTCGCAAAGCCGCTCTCGCCCTCATAAAAAATGGGCCCGCCAAAAAGCGCGTGACGCTTAACGTCCAGTACGACTTCCGGCAAACGTTCTGTTGTGGTGAAGAACTCATTGGCCTGAAAACGCGCGATGCCCGTGATGGTGAAAAAAGGGTTTGTCTTCGCGACAGCGACCACATTGTCGGGAACAGGATCAATGCGAAAGTCACCTTGAAAGTAGTCCTGCATGACAAATGGATCGCTCAGCTTCGTGAGATTGGCGATGCCGTAGATATCATCGGTAAAGTTCGTCCGATCTTCCAAGCTAAACCGGTATCGGCCCGTGGGAACATCCTGCCGCGTCTCGTTCGTTTGATTCAGGTTCGGGTTTTGATCCTGAATGTAAAAACTTTTTATCCTCGCCTGGCTGCTATCGTCCTTCCCATAGTCGATGGTAGGCTCAAGCCCGATGGCTGGCCCACGACGGCCAAAATAATCGAGTCGCAGGCGCGTGTGGATATGTTCGGTAATCGGAAAGGTGACTTGAGTGAGAATGGACGGTCCCCACGTGCTGGTGTACGCCGGCGAAATCGTAAAGCTGAACGTGTCACTTAGTGATTGATAGAGATAAGGCCACCAGAAAATCGGGATCTTCCCGATGTACGCCGTCACGTATTGGAAGATCACGCGGTCATCCTCGTAAATTCGGATTGTTTTGGCGTGAAGACGGAAATCGGGTTTCGAGGAATCGTGCGTCGTAAAGACACCGTCCCGTACCAGATAGGCATTCTCGCCGATCGAGGTCATGTTCGCGCCACTCAAAAGATACGGCTGTGACTCGGTGCGCCCATTTATGGCCCGGATCTTCTTGGTCTCAGTGTTGTAAACGCCGCTTTCAGCGACATACAGGCTCGTGTCCCGATAGATTCGCACGTGACCTCTGAGCTCCACGTCGTGCGTGGTAGAGTTGTACTGTGCGTAATCGGCATAAATGTCCGTGTTCCCAAGGTGAATCGCCACATCGCCGCGCGCCGTTGCCAGCCCGTTTTCGTACGTCGTTTCCCCTGTGGAAGTGATTTCAATCGGGGCATTCTGTGGAGTTTTGATTTCTCCACGAATCAAACCGGCACTCGCGACAAGAGTGGCGACCAACAAAACCAGCATTCGCATGGCGAACCCCGAAGGTACTGCAGCATAAGCGCCATGAAAAGCCAAAACCGCCCTATAGCGAGACAAAATATCCTGGCCCAACCGCTGTGAGCCACGTTTGAAGCCGGAAGTCATTTGCCTTCTGCCTTGATTAACGCGCCAATCAACGGTTTTCTTCATCCGGGATGAGCAAGTCTATCGACCAGGTCTTCGTTAATGCAAAGCAATGGCTGCTCTTGTGGTTGGCGGGCTCGCCGACGTGGGTGGTCCAGGTGGTGTCCAGTATGATCAACATTGGCGTGCTGCTGGTCGTGTTTCTCACGCTTTTCGCGTTTATGTCGGTACTAGAACGAAAAATTCTGGGGCGAATGCAGAACCGCTACGGGCCAAATCGCGTCGGGCCGTTCGGTCTTTTTCAGCCGATCGCCGACGGGGTCAAAATGTTGATCAAGGAAGATATCGTCCCGGCGCGGGCGGACAAGATCGTACACTTCCTCGCGCCGATTCTCATCGCGGCTGTGGCGATCCTCACCCTCGGCGTGATTCCGTATGGGCGGAACATGACGCCGTTTACAATCGATGGCGGCGTTCTCTTTTTCTTTGCCGTAGGATCGACTACGGAGCTCGCAGTCTTCATGGCTGGCTGGGGCAGCAATAACAAGTTTTCGATGCTCGGGGCGATGCGTGCCATCGCGCAAATGATCAGCTACGAGCTGCCGCTCCTTATCACTGTGCTCCCGGTGGTGATGGTGGTCGGCTCGCTCATGCCCGACCGGATTGTCGCTGCACAAGCTGATTATACGTTTGGTTTGGTCCCGCGCTGGTTTGTCTTTACGCCCTGGGGCGCAGCCGCGTTCATTCTGTTTTTTGTCTCAGGTCTCGTGGAATCAAATCGCACTCCGTTCGATGTTCCCGAAGGGGAATCGGAAATTGTTGCTGGTCACATGACCGAATATTCCGGGTTCAAGTACGCCACCTTTTTCATGGCGGAATACATTGGAATGTTCGCCATCAGCGGTCTTGGCATAACTCTCTTTCTTGGTGGCTGGCATGCGCCTGCGCGCGCGCTTGAGTTTGTTCCGTCGTACCTCTGGTTTTTCGCAAAGCTAAGCGTGCTGCTGTTCGTCTACATCTGGTTGCGCGGAACGCTCCCACGCACGCGTGTCGATCAAATGATGAATTTCGCCTGGAAATTCATGTTGCCGATGGCATTCACGTGCATCGTCGCGGCGGCTGTATGGCATTATGCCGGACGCGGCTTGCGGGGTTGGCTGTGGTCGCTGGTGGTGATCGCAGTTGTTTACACCGCGCTGTCGATGCTGCTCGACACTCGAAGAAAATTCGCGCCGCGCGTCTATCGCTTCGCTGAATGAACGGCCTCGCATTTATCCTCATCGCTATAGTCACGCTAGCCGCGGCATTGGCGGCTGCGACACTGCGAAGCCTGATGCACGCGGCACTCAGCTTTGCGGTAGCCTTGGTTGGAATCGCAGCGTTTTTCTTTTTGCTGGGTGCGGAGTTTGTCGGTCTGGCGCTGGTATTCATTTACATCGGTGCGGTGGCGGTTTTGATCGTCTTCACAATTCTGCTGACGCGCCGCGATGTTGGAAAAACTCGCGGATTCAATTGGGGCGGCGCGATCGTCGCGGCGGCTGTGTTTGGCGGCTTGATCTGGTCGATTCTAAAGACGCAATCGCTTGCCATCGTCGCCCCGCACATGCCGCGGCTCACAGTAAAGCAAATTGGCGCAGCATTGATGACTGGTTATGTCTGGCCGTTGCAATGCGTCGGCCTTCTGCTGACTGCCGCACTAATCGGCGCTCTTATTCTCGTGCTGGAGGAGAAGCAATGAAGACCCAGCACGCCGGAGGCGTGCGCTCTCCAGATCGCCGATCTATCGCATCATGACACCGACTCTCCAAGTTTTTCTCATCGTTTCTGCCGCACTGTTTTCAATCGGCTTGCTTGCGGCGCTGAGTCGCCGCCACGCGATTTTCATCCTCATCGGCATCGAGATGATGTTGGCGGCAGCGAACCTGAATTTTATCGCATTCTGGCGTTTTAACCCGCCGCCGAAACAACCCATCGGCGTGATGATCGCCCTTTTTGCCATCGCCATCGCGGCCGCCGAAGCCGCCGTGGGTCTTGCGTTGGTGATCGCCGTTTATCGCCATTACCGTACGACCAACGTCGATCAACTTGACCAGCTCAAAGGATGAATTCTGAATTCGTGCTCGTGCTTGTAGCAATCGCATGAGCTGGGTCGTCGATTATCTTTGGATGATCCCGGCGGTGCCACTCGCGGCCTCGCTCGTGATCCTGAGTTTGTCGAATGCGCGCCGCAAAAACGCGGCCGCTCTCGCCGTAATCGGCCAGGTAGTTGCGCTCGCACTCTCGGTGCTGGCCTTTGCTGCAACGCTGCAAGTACCGGGATTGCGCGCCGTCCGGAATTTCACCTGGTTCACGTTCGGTGAGCAAACGCTGCGCCTCGGATTTGTTCTGGATCCGCTGGCTGCCGCGATGCTCGCGATGATCACGTTGGTGGGGCTTTGCATTTTTGTCTTCAGCATCGGGTACATGGCCGAGGATAAAAATTTTACCCGCTTCTTCGCGTACCTGTCGTTCTTCTCCGGCGCGATGCTCGGCTTGGTCATCGCCAATAGTTTACTGTTGCTATTCGTTTTTTGGGAACTGGTTGGGCTCGCGTCCTACTTACTCATCGGATTTTGGATCGAGAAACCAAGCGCAGCGGCTGCCGCAAAGAAGGCATTTATCACCACCCGTATTGGCGACATGGGATTTTTCCTGGGAGTGCTGTGGCTCTACGGTCGCAGCGGAACACTTCTTTTTTACGACGGCGGAAATGGTTGTCTTGAAAACGGCGGCTTGGCCATGCTCGGCGCAAGCGCCACGTTTATTGCACTGCTTATCTTCTGCGGCGCGGCCGGCAAGTCGGGACAATTCCCGCTGCACGTCTGGCTGCCGGACGCCATGGAAGGTCCGACGCCGGTCAGCGCATTAATCCATGCGGCGACCATGGTTGCCGCTGGTGTGTTCCTCGTGGCCCGCGTATATCCGCTCTTCTCGTCAGGCGCGATCAACGGCGTGACCTCCTCACTTACCGTTGTCGTGTGGATTGGCGTAACTACAGCGCTGATGGCCGCGCTCATTGCGATCGCGCAGGAAGACATCAAACGCATTCTCGCCTACTCGACGGTATCGCAGCTTGGTTTAATGATGGTTTCACTAGGCGTCGGCGGTGTTGCTGCCGGGATAATGCACCTGCTTGCGCATGGTTTTTTCAAAGCGCTCCTCTTCCTCGGCGCAGGCTCTGTGATTCACGGATGTCACGGTGAACAGGACATTCGCAAAATGGGCGGTCTGCGGGGCATCATGCCGGTGACATTTGTGACGTACGCCATCGGCATGATGGCACTGAGCGGCGTTCCTTTGTTTTTCTCAGGTGGCTGGACGAAAGAGGAAATTCTTCATGCCACGGCGCACTGGCCGCGATCACACGCTCCGTATTACCTGATGCTTGCCGGAGTCGTTCTCACGGCGCTCTATATGACGCGCCAAATTATCTACGTCTTTTTCGGTAACCGGCGCGCTGCTGCCGAGCGCGCGCACGAAAGCCCACGCGTGATGTCGATGCCTCTGATTGTTCTGGCGCTTTGCGCGATCTTCTTCAGCGTCGTGCTTACGCCCGCATGGCCATGGTTGCACGCGTATCTGACCGGCGAGCCTGTGCGGTTCGAGATCGCGCGTTTGCTTCAGCCGATGCTGTTTATTTCGCTCGCAGTTGTTGGTGCCGGGATCGGCGTTGGCATTTGGATCTATCGCAAGGCTGGGGTGCCAGATCGAGATCGACCAGCGGGGATCGACCCGCTCGAATACGCGCAGCCGGGTTTGTTTCGATTCCTGGCAAAGAAAATGTGGATCGATGAATTCTATGATCGCTCCATCATCGCATTCAGTTGGATCTGCGCGCGTTTCTCCGACTGGATGGATCGCTATTTCTGGGATGGTCTGGTCCGCGGATTTGGCGCTATCGGCCAGGTCTTCGGAACCGTTACAACCAGCGTCGATGAACGCGGAATCAATGCCGGAGTCGATGAGACGACCGCCGGCACGCGCGGCCTGGGCCGGCTGATGTCCGCGGCGCACTCGGGACAAATCCAAACGTACCTCGGCGCGATCGCCATCGGAATGCTGGCGCTGCTTCTTCTCTACGCATGGTTGGCTTGATCACGACAATCATTTTTGTTCCGCTCGTCGGAGCGCTCGCAGTCTGCACGTGGCCGGGGAGGAATGGTCGGCCAATCGCCCTGATGTTTAACACCATCTCCGCAGTATGCGCTTTAGCGCTGTGGCGGAATTTTGATGGCACTGCGGCAGGACTTCAGTTCGTCGAACGCCATGCGTGGATTCCCGCCGTTGGCGCTGAATATCTTGTTGGCATCGACGGCCTCAGTCTGCTGCTTGTATTGCTCACGTCGGTGGTCGTTCCGTTTGCGCTTCTGGCGCAACCGATTACAGACCGGGCTCGCGCGTTCTATGCGACCATGCTGGTAACGCAGTCAGCCCTCTACGGCACGTTCACCGCGCAGAATTTCGTTCTCTGGTTCTTGTTTTACGAAATGAGTCTGATCCCTGCGTTTCTGCTGATCAAAATATGGGGCGGCGAAAACCGGGACCGCGCTGCGACGAAATTTTTCCTTTACACCTTTCTCGGCAGCGTAGCGATGCTGCTCTCGTTCCTTGGGATCTATTTTGCAAAAGGAACATTCGATTTTACGGCTCTGGCAGGTCTTGGGAAAAACGGTCTGCTTCCAGGAAAAATGGCATGGTTGGCATTTGGCGGAATCTTCATTGGTCTCGCGGTGAAAGTGCCGCTATTTCCTTTCCACACCTGGTTGCCCGACGCGTATCAAACCGCGCCTACTGGCGTGTCGATGGTTTTGACGGGCGTGCTTTCGAAAATGGGGGTTTACGGATTCCTACGTCTGCTGCTTCCGCTTTTTCCGAATGAGATCAAGATCGTCGGTCCGTGGCTTCTTGCATTGGTAATCTGCTCCATTGTATTCGCTCCGCTGGCTGCATGGGCACAACGGGATTTGAAACGCATGGTTGCGTATCTATCGATCAATCATCTCGGCTACTGCATGCTTGCGCTCTTTGCCGTGGCCGCCTCACCGGTCGTTGCCGCGAGGATCGACACACAGGCAGCACTAAGCGGCGTGTTCATGCAAATTTTCAATCACGGAATCACTGCGGCCACCCTCTTCTACTTCGTCGGTTTGCTCGAACAACGGCGCGGTCTGCGTGGTATCGACGATTTCGGCGGCCTGATGCAGCGAACGCCGCTGCTCTGTGGCTGGATGAGTGTAGCGATGTTTTCGTCGCTCGGTCTACCTGGACTAAACGGATTCATCGGCGAGTTTCTGATTTTCAAAGGCTCATTCGCGATCGCAGCCGCGTTTACGGCCATTGCCGTCATCGGACTTCTCGTCACGGCCATCGTTTTTATGCGAGCGATGCAATCCATCTTTAGCGGACCGCTCGCAGAAAGTTGCAGTGTCTTCCCCGATCTTTTGCGACGTGAAAAACTTGTCGTTGTTCCTGTGACATTGCTGATGTTCGCGATCGGCATCGCGCCGCAATTCCTGTTTAACATCTTCAACACAACCGTGGTTCAAATGGCGCGGCTGCTTGGTTGAGATTCACACGAATGAGCAAAGAGATCACTCCGATCGGGCGAATTGCGCACCGGATTTTGAACCTCCGCGGGCAAAAAGTGCTACTCGATCGCGACTTAGCCATGCTCTACGGTGTGGAGACCCGCGCACTAAATCAGGCCGTCAAACGCAACATTGATCGGTTCCCAGAGGATTTCGCGTTTACCCTCTCGCGAGAGGAAATAGAGAGGATATCACAAACTGTGACATCCTCATCGAGTCTTAAATTTTCGAAGCAGGTTCGCGCGTTCACAGAGGAAGGCGTCGCGATGCTCTCGAGCGTGCTCAACAGCGATCGGGCCATAAAAGTCAATATCGCCATCATGCGCGTGTTCGTGAAGCTTCGCGAGACACTCGAGACGAACCGTGAGCTGGCAAAAAAATTTGCTGAACTGGAATCACGGGTTGGCAAACACGATGAAGAGATTGCCGCGATCCTCGAAGCGATGCGGCAGTTGATGGCTCCGCCAGAAAAGCCTCGGCGTGAAATAGGATTTCATGTGCGCGAGCAGGCCCCGCGTTATCGGGCGCATAAACGCGCATGATCGCCTGGACGATTTACATCACGTTCGCCAGCGCCGTGCTGCTGCTTCTTTTGCCGCGCGCCTTTGCGCGGTGGATCGCGCTGCTGGCAACAATCGCAGGATTGGCTCTGGGACTGGTCGCATTGGTTCGCACGCCAATTGCCGATCTCGCTCATTTCACAACAATTGTGCGCGTCCCGTGGGTTCCCGCTTTGGGCATGAACTACCACCTGGCAATCGACGGCGTTAGCCTCACGATGGTTCTTGTCACGGGTATTTCCGCGGTAAGCACCGTTTTATTTTCCTGGGACATCGACCATCGGCAGAACGAATTTTTCTTCTGGCTCGTGCTTGTGGTCGCCGGCTGCTACGGAGTTTTTCTGAGCGCCGATTTGTTTCTATTCTTCGCGTTCTACGAGTTAGTGATCGTGCCGAAGTATTTTCTCATCGCCGTCTTCGGGTCCACCAACAAGGAATACGGCGCGATGAAGCTCACGCTCTATTCGTTTCTTGGCGGCATGTTGGTATTCATCGGGATCCTTACCGCGTACGTAACTGCCGGAACGCTGGATTTGAATCAGCTGTCGCAATTCCAGTTTTCGCCACACCTGCAAGCATGGGCGTTTCCGGTGTTGTTTCTCGGCTTCGCCGTGCTCGCCGGAATCTGGCCGCTGCATACGTGGGCGCCGACTGGTCACGTCGCGGCGCCTACAGCCGGCTCGATGCTTCTCGCGGGCATTGTGATGAAACTGGGCTCGTACGCAGGGCTCCGCGTAGCAATCAATCTCTTTCCGCAGGGCTTCCAGATGTGGAGCAAATGGATCGTCCTTCTGGCCGTCATTGGAATTGTTTATGCCGCGGCGGTGGCGCTCCGCCAGCGTGATCTGAAATTTGTCATCGGTTATTCAAGTGTCAGTCACATGGGTTTTGTTTTGCTGGGCCTCGGCGCGGCAACTGCGCTGAGCGTTTCCGGAGCGGTATTGCAAATGTTCTCGCACGGTGTGATCGCGGCCCTGTTGTTCGCCGTCGCCGGACGCATGATCTATCGCCGCACACACACGCGCGAACTGGACGTGCTCGCCGGTATGAATTTGAGTCATGCTCTACCGTTTGCTGCGTTCACTTTTATCATTGCGGCAGCCGCCTCGATGGGAATACCCGGCTTCAGTGGATTCGCAGCCGAAATCACAATTCTCATTGGCGCATGGAAAACTTATCCCTTTGCAGTATGGATCACGGGCGCGGGCATGGTGCTGGTTGCCGCATTCACGTTGCGTGCCTTGAAGCAATCATTTTTCGGCGAAATGGATCCAGGCGCCGCCTTGCAGGAAAGCCGGCTCGCGCTCGATTCGGGTTGGAATGAACAACAAAGCATTACCGCCGCGGAAAAATGTGGCGCTTGCCTGCTGATGTTAGCGACGCTCGCAGTCGGTGTTTATCCCAAACTGTTGCTCGATCGAATCATGCCGGCAGTGGAAGCGATGAGGTTTCTGAAATGAAATCGGCCGATTCAACGATGTCGTATTTCGAACTGCTCAAGCTCGTCTCGCCGGAGACGATCGTAGTCATAACCGCGCTTGCCGTTCTTACGTTTGGGCTTGCGGCCGGGCGCGGGAAATCGAGTGTGACAATCTCCACCGCGAAGCCTGCTCAAAGTGGGAGCGACACGTCCACCGCTACTGGAATTTGTTCTGTAATTGGCGCGCTCGGCCTCGCAATCGCGATCGGCGCAGTGCTGCTGTTACCGCGCAACGCGACCCTTTTTGGCGGGATGCTTGTGATCACGCCCCTGACGTCGCTGTTCAAAATCATTTGCGTGACGCTGGCTTTTTTCACAGTCCTCCTGACGACATCAGAAGAGTCGTTGCGTCATCCGGGTGAATATCTGGCGCTCGTTCTTTTCGCAACAGTGGGTCTGATGCTGCTCGTTGGCAGCGAGGAGTTCCTGATGATTTTTATCGGGCTCGAACTGCTCGGCTTGTCACTTTATGTGATGACCGCGTTCGACAAGACAGATGTGCGTTCGGCAGAAGCGGGCCTGAAATATTTCCTGTTCGGCAGCACATCCAGCGCTTTTACGCTTTTCGGAATCAGCGTGATCTACGGTATGTCGGGTACGACCAGTCTCGCAGCGATTTCGGAGAAATTGGCCTCCGTCTCAGTCCAGCCGTTGCTGGGGATTGGGATTGTGATGACGCTCGTCGGTTTCGCGTTCAAAATTGCCGCGGCACCATTTCATCTGTGGGCGCCGGACGCTTACCAGGGAGCGCCTGTCCCCAGCGCAGGATTCATTGCCTCAGCTTCTAAGGTCGCGTCCTTTGTAGTATTGGGGAAAATAGTGCTCGTCGGGTTTGCTTCCCTGCATGGAGACGCTGCGTGGCATGCGATGGTTGCCGGTTGGTCGCCTGTGCTCGCTGCGCTGGCAGCATTATCAATATTGGTCGGTAATCTTGTTGCCCTTGCGCAATCGAACGTGCGCAGACTACTCGGCTATTCCGCAGTTGCGCACGCTGGGTACACACTCATCGGACTCGTTGCGGGCGATCGCGACGGATTTTCCGCCGCATTATTTTACGCCACTATCTACGCGATCACACTCGTCGGTGCATTCGGCGTAGTTGCCATGGTGCGGCGGGAAACGGGTGGGGACGATCTCTCAAACTTTTGCGGATTGGCTTCCCGATCGCCCTTGATGGCGGCATGCATGTCTGTCTTCATGCTGTCGCTGGCAGGCATACCGCCGCTCGCCGGATTTTTTGGGAAGTTTTATCTCTTTAGCGCAGCGCTGCGCGCCGGTGCAGACCACGGCTTGTTCTGGCTCGTGACAGTCGCGCTTTTCGGCAGCTTCATCTCGCTTTACTACTACTTGATTGTGTTGAAGGCGGTTTTCGTTGATGAGCCTGCGCTATCGGCCGCACGACATGCAAATGTTGTCTCGGCCGATCTGTTGCCGCGAACCATCGTGGCTGTGCTTGCTGCGGCAGTTCTTTTGATCGGCGTAGCGCCACAGCCCCTGGCAGCGCAGATCTTTGCCGCCGTACCGTAGGAAATTTTTCGCAAAACTGCGATTAACGCTTGACTCCAGCGGTAGAAGTTTTGCATCAAAAGCGAGTAGCCCCGATTGGAAGAGTTAGTGAAAAGATGGGCAGCATTAGCCAGTTCATTGATCGCCACTACCGGCATTTCAACGCTGCGGTCTTAAAAGACGCCGCCGAGGCGTACATGGCACATCTCGACCGCGGGGGAAAGATGATGATCACCCTCGCGGGCGCCATGAGTACTGCTGAGTTGGGTATTTCGCTCGCGGAAATGATTCGCCAGGACAAAGTCCACGCCATCACCTGCACGGGAGCGAACCTGGAGGAAGATCTTTTTAATCTGATCGCGCGTAGCGAGTACGTCCGCCTGCCGAATTATCGCGAGCTGACTCCGCAACAAGAAGAAGAGCTGCTCCGTCGTCACTTGAATCGGGTCACTGACACGTGCATTCCGGAAGAAGAAGCCATTCGCCGGATCGAAAGGGTAGTGATCGACGAATGGATTGACGCTGGGAAAAAAAACCAACGCGGGTTTCCACACGAATTCCTTTTCAAAATCCTCAAGGAATGTCGTCTCAAGAAGTTTTACGAGATCGACCCGGGCGACAGTTGGATGATCGCCGCCGCGCACAAGGATCTACCTGTCTTTGTGCCTGGTTGGGAAGATTCCACCTTGGGAAATATTTACGCCGCGCGTTGCATAACGGGAGCAATCACCGACGTCCACACCGTACGTTCTGGAATTGAATACATGATGGCGCTTGCAGAATGGTACCGCAGCGTTTCCCAGGATTCTTCAATTGGCTTTTTCCAGATCGGCGGCGGGATCGCTGGCGATTTTCCCATTTGCGTTGTTCCAATGTTGAATCAGGACGTTGTCCGCGAGTCGGTGCCAGAATGGGGTTATTTTTGCCAAATCAGTGATTCTACAACCAGTTTTGGATCGTACTCCGGCGCGGTGCCCAACGAGAAGATTACGTGGGGAAAACTCAGCGTCGAAACTCCGAAATATATAATCGAATCGGACGCAACGATTGTGGCGCCCCTCATTTTTGCCAAGGTTCTGGGCTGGTGAGGATTCTCTGCTGGACCCTTTACTGCCAGTGTCCTG
>Ga0193721_1000288_pt1 | contig 15017 bp, 15 predicted proteins | sample U2s2metaG_FD_145078 | JGI IMG/M metagenome (GOLD analysis project Ga0193721, IMG submission 145078) | Soil microbial communities from a riparian zone of the East river system, Colorado, United States - U2s2 | ecosystem: Environmental > Terrestrial > Soil > Riparian zone | place: USA: East River...
GACACTGGCACGCAACAGCGATGCTTCCACGCAGCCCGGGTATTGTCGGAGCGCTTCGTCACAGTCCTGAATAGCCAGTTGGTATTTACCCTCGCTGCTATAAATCTGCGCACGAACGAAGAGGGCTGGCCACAACTTCGGATCGATTCGAAGTGCCGCATCAACGTTTTGCTTTGCACCGGCAATATCTCCATTTCTTAGCTGATCGCTCGCTTTGCTACATAATTTTACCGCCGTCCGCAGGTGAGCAGGTCCGGTAACAATGATAGGCACGTTTGCGTGGACGGCAGCAAGCGACATGATAATTGCAGTGAAGAAAGTGAGGGTTCTCATGGATATCATTGGCGTTGGAAGGATGCGATTTGTAATGGAAAGCGGACTGGATGGCAAGCAATCATCATCGCTTCCAATATAGTGGCGACCGCCTAAGGTGCGGGAGGCATGCAGAGATCAAGCGACTCCGCCTACGCTGCTGGCGCAACCGCTAGCGTACCGATCTCAGCAGTCACGCTACGATATCCGGCAATTGTTGGAGTCATGTTTTGTTGCGAAAATGCTCGCCGCGTTCCAAAACCCGCATGCCGAACCAGCCCCAATAAACGCGATGGTTTTTGATCAGGCCTCCCTCGATCTCCATCACTTCTACAAAGTCCTGCTGCTCGCCTTCGGGACTTTTGCGTGGGTATTCCCAGATTAACATTTTGCCGTCTGTGAAATACCCCTTGCGAAAAAACTTCCGTGTCTCGGGCTGTGTCCTTGCGAGCTCCTCAAAAAGCTTCCGCAACTGGTCGTGCCCATGCAGAACGCCGCAATCGATTTTTAGGAGACGCCGGACCAACGGACTTTCGAGGGTCGCGTCCGGCGCGTAAAGGGCGAGCAGTCTTTCGACATCGAGCTTGGAAAGCGCATCATCCCACTCGCGATAGATGTGGTCGATGATCTCGTGATGGTCTTCACCGATTTCCGCACCGAAGACGGCAGCATCCCCATTCCGCGCCTCGCTTCGAGATGACGATTCTTTTGAGGTGAGTTTTTGGTTCATAGTCTTTTTCTGTTTCGTTCGTGAATGTCAAAGTGGCTCCCGACGGAGGATATTTTCCGTGCCAATGCTAAAGCCCCGATGACGATCAGATCTTCTCTCTGGCCAAACGGGGCCAAACTCGGATGCGAAATCGTTTTAGTTAGTGAGAGGGATTGAGATGGCGAATGACGGCGACGAAAGAGACGGAAACCGCTCCTCACACTGGGAAGGAGATGGGAACGCTGCGAAGACAACGGATCGCACCGTACATCAGCCCAAGGCTCGTGCGCCCGATGAAAAAAGTAGCAAAGACAATGAGAAAGGATTTCATGTTTCCCGAAAGACATTGATCATCGGCGGCCTTTGCGCAGGCGTTGTTCTAATCGGGGTGTTTCTATACTGGCTGCATGCTCGCAATTTCGAATCGACCGACGACGCTTATACCACGACGCATGTGCATGAGATCAGTGCCCGCGTCGCAGGAACCGTTGAGCGCGTCGATGTCGATGACAATCAGTTGGTCAAAGCTGGCCAGCGATTGGTCGTACTAGATCAGCGTGATTTCAGAGTGGCAGTAGAGCAGGCGCGCGCTCAGGTCTTGCAGCGCCGCGCCGCTGCACAGCAAGCAAAAGCGAATCTGGATCATGCCCAACAGGATTACGACCGCTTCACCAAGCTCAGTCACGAAAAAGTTGTTTCCAAACAAGACCTCGACAATGCGACGGCGGCATTGCGAAGCGGTAAAGGAGCTATGGATGCCGCGACGGCAGATTTGGCGACAGCAGAGGCGGCATTGCACAACGCGGAACTTCAACTCTCCTACACCACCATCGTCGCGCCTGCCGACGGCGTAGTCGGCAAGAAGACTGTCGAGACTGGGATGCGCATTCAACCGGGCCAGGCACTCATGGCTGTGGTGGAACGTAATGTCTGGGTGCTAGGGAACTTTAAAGAAACGCAGATCGCGCGAATGCGCGTGGGTCAGCATGTCGACGTAAAAATCGATTCAATCCCGGATCACAAATTCAGCGCGCACATTGACAGCTTGCAGCCAGGTACGGGGGCCGTCTTTTCGTTGCTGCCGCCCGACAATGCTACCGGCAACTTTACTAAAATCGTTCAACGCGTTCCGGTAAAAATTGTGTTTGACGATGTGGGCAAATACCGAAGCCGTGTCGTACCGGGCTTGTCGTGCGAGCCGAAAATCGATTTACGCTCGGGCAAACGCGAATGAGGTGCGGGCATGGCCGAGGAAGACCGCACAATGGATTTTCGGAAGTGGGTCGCCGTATTCGGCACGATGTTGGGCGCATTCATGGCCGTGCTCGACATTCAAATCACGAACTCATCCTTGCGCGACATCTCGGGAGGGATCGCTGCTACTCCTGACGAAGGCTCCTGGATTTCAACGGCCTATCTGGTAGGCGAAATCATCACCATCGCGCTCACCGCGTGGCTCGCGAACGTCTTTACGGTTCGTTACTACCTTGTCGTAAACGTACTTCTTTTCCTGATGTTTAGCGCGCTGTGCGGAATCTCCAAGAGCCTCGGTCAGATGATTGTGTTTCGAGCTGGCCAGGGTTTTACCGGCGGCGTTTTCATTCCAATGGCGCTCACAGTCATCGTCAGCACAATGCCGAGGAATCTTTTGCCAATCGGGCAGGCAATGTTCGGCATGACAGCCACGCTTGCACCTGCCATCGGGCCCGCGCTTGGTGGCTGGCTTACTGACCGGTTTGGATGGGAATGGAATTTTTATGTCAACTTCATTCCGGGCGCCTTCATGCTCACGGCGATTCTTTATGGCGTTAACAAGGAAACGATGAAACTCGAGCAGCTCCGACATGGAGATTGGTGGGGTATCCTGTGCATGGCTATCGGTCTTGGCTCGCTAGTCGCCATGCTCGAAGAAGGTCAGCGCAAGGATTGGTTCGGCAGTCCATTTATTCGCAACTGCGCAATTCTCGCGGCGATTTTTGTTCCACTCTTCGTTATCATCGAGCTGGTCCGGGGCAAGCCATTCGTGAATCTGCGTCTGCTGGGGTGTCGCAACCTGGCCTTCACCTCTATCATCGCTTTTGGACTCGGTCTGGCGCTTTACGGCACCATATTTCTAATCCCGCTTTATCTCGGCACCGTTCAGGGCTACAGCCCGCTGCAAATCGGTGAGGTTCTGATCTGGGTCGGTTTGCCGCAGTTTCTGATCTTCCCGTTCCTGCCGTGGTTAATAAAACGGTTCGACCAACGTCTGCTCGTGTGCTGGGGTTGTCTCATCTTCGCGCTGAGCTGTTACATGAACATCAGCATGAGTTTTGATTACGCCGGCGATCAGCTCACGCTCGCCAACCTCGTCCGCGCATTCGGCCAACCTTTCACGATCGTGCCGATTACTGGTCTGGCCGTGGCAACACTCGCAGCACACAACGCCGCCAGCGGTTCCGCTATCTTTAACATCTTTCGCAATATTGGCGGCAGTTTTGGTATTGCAATTCTTTCCACGTTGATCACGCGTCGTGAACAATTTCACGATCTCCGCATCGGCGAACTGGTCACAGTTTATTCACCGGCAACACAGGCGCGGCTCGCCGAGGTGCAGGCGAATTTCGTGAACAAAGGCTTTGATACGACAATGGCGCTCAAGCAGTCATACGCTGTTATCAAATCACTCGTTACCCGCGAGGCATTCGTTATGGCGTTCAATGACGCTTTCCTCGTCATCACCGTGGCGCTGGTCGTCTGCGCTGCTGCCATCTGGTTCTGTAAAAAGCCCAGCCTTGGGGAAGCGTCCGCGCCTGCCGGCGAACAATGAATTACTTTACCCGACCAATCGGTCGGTGACCCAAAACGCGAGGGCATAGCAAACAAAAATCGAAATTCCGCCGACGATTCCAGCAACAGCAGCTTGGCGCCACGAACCACGCCGCAGTTTTTGTGCAAGCAACGCGAACGCGATCGCGATTCCGAACTCGCCGAGAATGATGTACCACGGCGTAAACGAAATGATGCGGCAACCGCTGTATTGCCACCAATGAATTCTTCGCGCGATCTCCTCATAGAACGGAATATTAATCGCGCCAAGCAGTCCGATCATGAGCAACCCAATCTTGCCCAACCGTTCCCACAATCGCAGTCCGACGTATCCAAATTGCACTGCCACAACTTCCCAGGCTAGTGGCATCCAGAGCGGCGATCGCCAGATCATTGGACCGCCGCCAACTGAGTAATCCAGCGCGCCGGTGTAATCGACCAGCCACGCATCGGCAGGGAGCTCGCAAAATCCAACTACGATCCCAAAAAGAAGGAATCGACCAAGCAATGCGTCGCGCCTAACGAGTGTAAAGCCAATAAGAAGACAATTATCGACAATGTTGAGCGCTGCGCCCGTGCGCCAGTCCGACCAGGGAGCGAAGGTCAATAGCGAAACCGCGACGACGTTGATGACAACGGTCGCCACCACGATGCGAAGACGTCCACGTTCAAGCGAGATGTCATACGCATTCATATTATCGCTGTCCTGATATGGTGATGGCAGCAAGAAGAGTTACCTGCTGCAAGGTCATTCTCGCGCTTGACGCGGACTGCCATGCGCCGACTTGATAAAAGTGGCCTCCGGTAACGCCATTAGTAAATCTCCTGCGAATCTAAATACCTTTCGGCAGCTAAAGTTCCTGGTTTGGTTTCAGGAGCGGATACGACCAACAGACCTTCAGGCTACGTTGATTTGGGCCGGTATCATCGGCTTTTGCGGCGGCGTTTGCTCAATTGTATTCCGCCTCGCAACAAGCGTCGTTCACAAGCTCCTCACCGGCAGCTCGGAACCCGGTTTGGTTGAAAGTTTTTCCCAGCTGCCTCCGTTGTTGCGCCTTGGCGTTCCAGCGATCGGCGGCCTTGTTGCTGGCGCAATCATTCAGTTCGGCACACGATTGCGCGGACAGGTTACAACCACCGACTACATGGAAGCGGTGGTGCTTGGTGACGGAAAAATTGCTGCACGGCGCACGCTGCTGAAATGTCTTTCTGCACTTTTCACCATAGCTTCCGGCGGATCGATCGGACGCGAGGGTCCCCTCGTGCAGCTGTCAGCGCTGGTCGCATCAGTTGCTGGTCGCCTGCGAAACTGGACCACGCCGCGGCTTCGATTGCTCGTCGGATGTGGCGCCGCCGCCGGGATAGCATCGGCCTACAACGCTCCAATCGCCGGCGCCGTATTCGTCGCGGAAATCGTGCTCGGTTCCGTAGCCATGGAGATATTTGGCCCTCTGGTTTTTTCATCAGTCATCGCGACGTTGACCGTGCGGGGATTTCTTGGACCAGATCCGCTGTACAAGACCCCGCCATTCCAGCTCAACAGTAACTGGGAGATCGGGCCCTATCTTTTGCTCGGACTTGGCGCCGGCCTTCTCGCGCCATGGTTCACTCAGCTGCTGCGTGCAACCGAAAAATGGGCTGGGCGGATCGCAGTGCCTGTTTACCTAAAGATGTGTGTTGGCGGCCTTATCGTCGGCGCGCTGGCCATATTGCATCCCGAAGTCTGCGGCAATGGCTACAGCACGGTAAGCGGGATTTTGCGCGGCGAATGGCTCTGGCAAACTCTCGCAGTCATCCTTATTTTCAAAGTACTCGCCACCACTTCCACTTTCGGTTCCGGCGCGGTTGGCGGAGTATTCACGCCGACACTCTTCATCGGCGCAAGCCTCGGATTCCTGTTCGGAACAGGCACGAACCATCTGCTCGGCCATTTTTCGGTCAATCCCAGCGCGTTTGCGCTCGTTGGCATGGGCGCATTTCTCGCGGCGGCCACGCACGCTCCAATCATGGCCATCGTCATGATTTTCGAGATCACGCTCGATTATCAGATCATTCTCCCGCTGATGCTGGCGTGCGTCGTCGCCTATTACACATCTGTGAGCATCGAGAAACAGTCTATTTACGCTGAAGCATTGAAGCGAAAGGGCGCTGGCGATTATCGCAGACAGCTCGCGGAACTTCATGTTCGTGACCTCATGAAACCGAAACCGCTGACCATTTCACCAAAAGCTAAATTTTCAGAGATCGCAGAGAAGTTCGTACAAACCCGATTCAATTATCTCTACGTGGCGGATCACGGTCGGTTTATTGGCGCTGTGTCGCTACATGATGTTAAAAATTACCTGAACACGCCGGAGCTGGCGAAGGTCGTCATTGCCGGGGACATTCTGCACGATTCAATCCCGGTGGTCCGACCGACTGCGTCACTGACGGTTGCCCTGGAGCGATTCAGACAGCACGACGGCGAACGGTTACCAGTGGTAAATGACACGGTAACGAAACGCTTGATCGGCACCATCGCGAAAACCGACGTGATCCTCGCACTAGCGGGAAGCACCACTCGATCGGCCACCGTCGTCGGTCCACAAGCTATCTAGTAAACTACAATTCTTCGCGGATCGGGTCGTAGCGGAATCAGCGCGCCTTGACCAAGCCGGCTTCAGCCTGCTAATCCGGTGCAGTGAAACGCCTCCTTTGGATTGATATCTCAAAGGGTCTGGCGATTCTTTTCGTGGCTTACTTTCATTTCTTCACAACGTATTTCCAGCACGGCGTTCTTCCACCGGCCGATTGGAACAGCCTCGGCGCTGGCGCGCTAAGCATTCTTAGACTGGCGTGGCTAAAGGTCTCAGGACTTGGGTTTCATGCAGTCGGTGTTTTCATTATCCTGAGCGGCTGGACGCTGATGGAATCGACCATCCACCGTGCCGAGTCCGGTGCAATTGGATGGAGTGCGTGGTATCGCGCGCGGTTCCTGCGTCTTTATCCAATGTACTGGGTCGCGCATTTGGTTTATCTCTTTTCACCCTTCGTTGCGCGGCTGGAACCGGTGGACGACCGCATTATCCTAAGCCTGCTCGGTCTGCGCTTCATCGATATTCAGATGAATTTCATGTACCTCAACGCAGCGTGGTGGTACTTTTCCATGCTGATCCAATTTTATCTGATTTTTCCCCTGCTCTTTCTGGCAGCGCGCCGCTTGGGTCCATGGTGGTTTTTGTTAATTGCATGTGCAGCCGGATTTTTCGCGCGTTACCTGTTCCTTGTCGTCTGGCAGCTAAATGGCCTGTGGGTATTAGGCGGTTTTGCGATCTGTCGCTTGCCCGAGTTCGCGCTCGGTATGTCGCTCGCCATGTGGCACACCCGATCAACCGCGCGCGCGGAATGGTTTTTGCTTCGCGGCGCCGGACTTATTCTTGGACTAATCGTCTACCCTGCAGCGCTGCAGCTCTACAACGGCCTTTATGAATACATCTTCGTCGATTTCGCTACAGGTACATGTTGCATGCTCGAAATCGTCGGCATTGCTGGAATCATTTTGATGTTCAAAAACCCAGCTAACCTTTTTGGACTCGTGGGACTTTATTCCTACGGCGTGTATCTCATTCATCAACCCTATGTCATCTGGCTTGGACTCCGCATTCGTGAGGTGCCGATCTGGGTATTCCTTCTGATCTGTGTGCCAACTCTGGCTGTCCTGAGTGCATGGGGAATGTTCTTGGAAAAGGCTACAAACAGGCTCGTGAACAAACTCGCAGCGTTGAGGACACGAGCGCACACCTAATCATCGGGTCCTTCCTGGGTGTTAGGACCAAATCCATTGCGCAAAACGAAACGGGTTAGTTATGGCTCGAATTGCAGGGTTAGAGAAGAAAGAGGCTCCCTGGCATCTGCGTTGGTTCTATGGAGTAATGCGCAAAATGTTCAGAAAGGATCTTACACCTGCCAAGATCCAGATGCGCCTGCCAGGTCTGGTGTGGGGCGGTATAGCGATGGAAGCCGCTCTGAGCCGCAAGCGACTTGTATCACTGCGCTACATTCAATTGGGAAGAATCCGCGCTGCGGCCCGCATTGGATGCCCGTTTTGAATAGACGTCAATTCTGCCGTGGGCAGAAAAGCAGGTCTGAGCGATGAGAAGTTGCACGCCGTCAACGGCGACGACAGAGCACCCTTCAACGACACGGAACGATTGGTCATCGAACTGGCCGACGCGTTGACGGACACGCCGTCAGCTATTTCCGACGATCTGTATGCGCGTTTGCGCAATCAATTTTCCGAGGAACAACTGATGCAATTGGGAGGACACATCGCGTTCGAAAATTATCGGGCACGCTGGAATCGGCTGTTTGACGTCGAGAGCGACAATCTTTATCAGGGAACAGTATCATAAACCGAGCAAACGGCCTGAGGGCAGGCCGTCTCCAGAGCCCTCGATGCAAGCCGATGGAGCCAGGCCGCCATCGGCCTGCAGGTTAACCGGTACGCGATTACTTCGAATCCTTGCCTGCGAGACGCAGCCTCGCTTTGATTTCTTCAACAAGCTCTTCCGGCGTCCGCCCCAATTGGATCGTTATTGCATCTTCGTCCGATTCCGGTTCTTCCAAATCCGCAAACTGACTTCGCAGTAAGTCTAAGTTCATGAAATGCCCGCGTCTGCTGTGGAGTTGTTTTTCAATAAGCGCGTAGTCTCCGCGCAGTAACACAAACTTCACATCGTTGCTGACGCGTAATCGCTCCCGGTACCTCCGTTTCAATGCAGAGCAGGCGAGTACCGCATTCTCTTTTGCAGCAAGAGAACGCTCAATCTGTTCGCGTAAAAGTTTCAGCCAAGGCCATCGGTCTTCGTTCGTCAGCGGAAGACCGTTACGCATCTTCTCGACGTTGACCCTTGGATGAAAATCATCCGCTTCAAGAAATCGCCAGTCAAGGCGTTTGGCGAGCAGTTTGCCAATCGTGGTTTTCCCTGCGCCGGAGACACCGAAGACAATTACAATCACGTTGCATTAGTTTGCCGCCGACTTCCGATTTTCTCTATGACAAAAGCGACAACTACAAAGAGTGTGTAGAAAATCCAAACGCCCATGACGGTTTGTTTATCCGTCAACGGATTGCGAGGCACGTAGGTATCACCGATCTGGATGACAACGAGAACGACTCCGAAAGCGATGATCGCTCCTTTACGGATTCCTGGCATCGCGTTTCGCGTCAGGTAAAGCATGATGCCGGCCGCAAGCAGTGCGATCTCCAATGCAAACTCCGGGTCGCGATAATTCCACAAACCAAAGCCCACTTTCCATGTGTTGTCATAGATCGCGAGATCGCGGGGATGCGCAATCAGATCGAGGACCCAGTGTGAGAAAACGGCGATACCAATAATCAAAGAGGCTGACTTGGTGTAGGCTAATCCAAGCCAGCTACAAATTGGCTTGTAAACAATAGCGGCTAGGCCGCTCCAAAGAATCGCCGTGATCAGACTGTGCGAGTACGGATGGAAATACGAGTCGAGCATGCTGCCAGCGGTGAAGCCTTTAATGACGCGCAACTTCTCGATCCCAAGCAAAACAAGCGTCGCCCAGATGTAATCGAGAAACTGCACGGCGATAAACAAAACCCAGAGGGGAATTTTGTTCCTGTTACTCTTGAGTGCGAAAGCAACACTATAATGTCCAACAAACATTTCTTGAATATTGCCGCTCGAAGTCCCTCAATTCTTGCGAGGCTTTAATCAGACTCCGCGACATTCGCGGAATATTGCTCAGGAAATACTGTGATGCAGGATTAGAAGGCCGCAGCCGACGGCAGCGGCTACAATGGCAGCGCGAATGATACGATTTCATTCGCCGCGCGATGATTCGACCAAAAGTTCGTTCCATCGAAGGTTAGCGAGCGACAGGCGAATGGGACATTCGCGATGTCCGTAACTTTCGGCTTTTCTTCTCGGGAATCGAGTCGCGCAATGGTCCAGCTTTCACCGGTCTGTTCGGTCCCGCGTAAGACGTAGATCATTCCATTAACGAACACGTGGCCCGAGATCTCCGCGCCGATGTTGATAGCGCGGACGATATTACCTTTCGCGTCCAACTTAAGGATCCGGTGTTTGTACCATTGACTAAGATAGATGTTTTCACCGTCATAGCTGAGGTATGATCCGGTAAATTCCGGGCACGCGATCTTGTCGGCCTCCGGAAAGCCAGTCTCGGGCACAAACTTGCGAATATAGCGATCGTCGTTTGGGCCTTCTCCGATCGTAAAACGAAGCGTCCCGTTCGTCGCGACGGCCGCCCATGGAATGCCAGGCGGTTCTTTTTCCTGGAGCATCTCCCATTTCTTCGGGTCGATTACATAAATTCGGCGCAGATCGCGCGATCCCATCCACAATTTGTCGCCCTGCCATGCCAGCGCCTGTGGCGCGGGCGCCGGTGAAGGATATCGTCCCCGCTCGATGATCGTTGGAAGTTTCAAGTCGCCCACCTGAATCTGAGTTCGAGTTCAAGGTCGCGCAACAACGAAAGAATAGAGTTGTCATCTTTCGATCATCTTGTCAGACTCGGCGCGGAGGTGCCTATGAGAACACGAAAGATTTCCCCACAAATCACTTGGATCACGCATTGTATGGCTCTTGCGTTCATTGCCCTTTCCACCGAGGCGGCTGATTCAGGAATCACCACATTTCAAGAATCGAGTGGCTCTACTTCCCAAAATTCGAACGCGTTAATTGGACACTGGCGAAAAACTACCATTAGCTATACGGGCCCGATAGACGAGCACCTCGTTCTTCATGTTGATGGCACAGTTGAAAACTGGACCGCTACAGCCTACGAACGCAGAGGGCTCATGACAGGCCATTGGAATGTTGAAGGCAAGACTCTGATCTTATCGTTCGGTGGCAACGACAGATCCAACCCGTTCACCTTTTACCAGGGCCAACTCGTTTTTCCAAACATTCCGAATCGCCGTGGGTTCTGGGAAAAGATCGAGTAGCAGGATATTGCAGGGCTTGCGAGGCAGCGCGGAGCGATGCCCTCGACGCGCATGTTGTAAGGCGACGAGCTAAGGTAACGCCTGGTGACCTTTCCCTGATTGTCGTCGACAGATCAATATTGGGATCGCACCGCCAAAATGTACGCCACGATGGCTTCGCGCTCAGCCGGCTTCAGACTAGAGCGATGCGACATGCTGCTCACAATACCCGGCCATTCGTCGGTTCTGTAATGCCAAACCGAAGGCAGCGTGTGGCATTCGATGCATCGGTGAACGAAAAGTGTGCGACCTTCGCGTAACATAGCAAAATTGGCATGTGACTCTGTCCCGATAGAAGCGGCCAGCATTTGCGAGGTGACAGGTGGAGGAGGCGCATAGCTATCTGATTGGCAGCCGTAAAACAACCAAACCAATAAAGCGACACAGAGCGATTGTTCTCTCATTTCAAAATCCGAAACCGAAGATTGTCCGCAATTGAAAATCTGGCTCATCCGGTGTGTTTGTTGGTTGCGCAAGCGCGGTGACCGTCACGAACCAACTTCGATGGCGATAAGAAACGTTCGGACCGATGAAGACGTTCCTGATTCTTTCCGCGTCATCCCAGTCGGGAAAGACGCATTCATGAAGAAACTCCAAGCCAACGGAGATTCGCGGCGAAATTTCGTAGCTCGCGCCGAGTGCTTGCTGAAATTCGCCTTCGCGTTCAACTAGTCCTTCCCCTTCCCAGACAGCTTCCAGGGTCGCATTGTATGCAAGAATGAGCGGTCCCAAGTTTTTTTGCGCGATCACTTTCGATTCCCACTCGAATAATCGGTCACCGACTTTGTATTCCTGATAGAGCGACAATCCAATCGGATCGATAACGGGATTCGTTAGGTTATAAATTAACTCGAGTGCCGAGTCGGAGTAGGTGGAACCGGAATGCCCTGGGCCATTTTCGTAAAACCAATCAGCCAGGTAAATACTCGCTTGAAGCCGATCGGTGACACCGATTTCGATTTCGTGCCGGAAGGAGACTTCATCCGAACGCTCTGGATTGGTTGTGCGCGCCCACGTGACCCAATTTTCCAACTCGAAGCTTCCAGGCGCCGAGGTTGGTGCTTCATAGATAAAGCCGAAGTGCCGCGCGCCCCCGAAAGAGGAGACGTTTGGCAAGATTACGAAGACAAATATAACGATGCGCAGCGTCAGCCTCATTTTTTGGCTCGGAGCGTATCAGATCGGTTTCACGGACTGCTGCCGATCAATTGCCTTTTTTTAGCGTTTGCTTGCGTGGCGTCCCGCTCGCCATCTCAGGTCCCCGCCTGGGGGCGCGCGACCAGGAAAGTGGGGTGCAATAGGATGCGTGAATGATGCTGCTCAACAAGGTCGAGCCGATTAAGTTGTTCCTGCGTTTGCAGAGCGATTCGGCTCCAATTTCATCAATTGTGAAGTTAACAAGGATTTTGATACTCACGCTTCTGGCGATGATTGCCTTCGCGAGCAATTCACTTCTATGCCGGGCCGCATTGAAAGAAACCAGCGTCGATCCCGCCTCTTTCACGTTCCTTCGTATTTTCTCCGGCGCGATGGCGCTGTGGTTGCTCATGTGCGTTCGAAGAAAAGCATCCGTTGATAGGACAACTGCGGTTTTTTCGACTCTTCTCAGCCAGCGCCCACTGCTTCGAGACGGCAGCTGGCCTTCTGCTCTTGCTCTTTTTGTTTATGCCGCGGCTTTTTCTTTCGCATACCTCGCACTTTCAGCGGGGACCGGTGCTTTGCTTTTGTTTGGAGCGGTTCAGGCCACGATGATTCTCTGGGGGCTGCACAAGGGTGAGCGCTTGGGCATAATCCAAATTGCGGGCTTCTTCCTCGCCGTCACTGGACTCGTCGTACTTGTACTTCCCGGACTTTCCGCTCCGCCTCTAGCCAGTTCGATCTTGATGCTGGGGGCCGGGGTTGCCTGGGGTATTTACTCGCTGCGGGGAAAAGGAGAACGCAATGCAGCAACTGCGACGGCCGGAAATTTTCTTCGCGCGGTGCCGTTCGCGACTGCTCTCGTCATTATTTTCGCTCCATGGACGCATGTCGATCTTCCAGGAATCGCCTACGCCATCACATCGGGCGCAGTTACATCGGGTCTGGGTTATGTAATTTGGTACAGGGCGCTCGCCGGGCTGAAAGCTGCGAGCGCCGCGACGGTTCAACTCAGCGTTCCAGTGCTGGCTGCCACGGGAGGGATCCTGTTACTGGGCGAACCAATCACGCTGCGTTACCTGCTCGCCTCTATCACTGTGTTAGGTGGAGTCGCGCTCGTCGTAGTAACTCCGCATCCCCCGCTAAACCTGGCCAAACGTTAGGGAACGATAAGCTGAGCGATAGGCATGGAGACGAGAAACGCGCGGGTTGCTGGCCGGCAACGATAAATAAAGGAAGGAGAATAATCACCATGGCCAAAGTCGTTAAAGTTATCGAACTAATGTCACAATCGCCGACGAGCTGGGAGGATGCCGCGCAAGGCGCGGTGCAGGAAGCCAACAAGACCCTGCGGAATATTCGCTCGATTTACGTCAAGGAATTCACCGCAGAAGTAGACGAAGGTAAAGTCACAAACTTTCGCATCAACGCAAAGGTCACTTTTGATCTCGAACGCGAGTGACGCCGTGCAAGCAATCGCGATTCGACGACCCGTGTAACGATTCTCGATTCTCGATTTACGTTCGCGAATTCGTAATTCGTGAATCGAGATTCGCCCTAACGAATCACCTTCATCATCTCTTCGGTCGTAGTAGAGGGAAAAGGATCACGTCACGAATGGATTCTGCGCCGGTCAGCAGCATGGTCAGCCGATCTATTCCAATGCCGATGCCGCCCGCGGGAGGCATACCGTGCTCGAGTGCGAGGAGAAATTCTTCGTCGATCTTTTGCTTCTCTTCGCCCGCCTGTTCAAGCAAACGCTGGCGCTGCACGAGCGGATCGTTTAACTCGCTGTAGCCTGGCGCAATCTCGGCGCCGTTTATGATCAGTTCGAAAACATCGACGAGCGACTTATCCGCTGTGTTTTGTTTGGCCAGCGGTACCAGCTCTTTTGGGCAATGCGTAACAAAGAGCGGATCGATCGTTTTCTCCTCGACGAGTTTTTCAAATACATGCTGCGTCACTTCGAAATCGGCAAGTTGCGGCAGGATTTCCAACTTGAATTCATTGGTCGCGCGATTGCGCCGCTCTTCGGGGGATAACTGAAACCAATCTTTCCCGGCAACGTCCCGCACGACATCGTGATAACGCGCACGGCGCCAGGGCCGTTTCAAATTGATCGCGCGGATAATTTTTCCATCGGCGTCTTGATGCTCGATGGTTAGTGAGCCGCAGATTTTCTCAGCCAGAAAACAAATCAGTTCCTCAACCAGATTTGCAATCTTTTCCCAATCGGCATACGCCCAGTAGGCTTCGAGCATCGTAAATTCGGGATTGTGCTTTCTGGAGATTCCCTCGTTGCGGAAGTTACGATTAATTTCGAATACCTTGACGAAGCCGCCCACGAGCAAACGTTTGAGATAAAGCTCCAGCGCGATGCGCAGATAGAGATCGAGACCGAGCGCTTTGTGATGCGTTACGAAAGGTTCGGCCGCCGCTCCTCCGGGGATTGTTTGCAGAATCGGCGTCTCGACTTCAACAAAACCGCGCTCCTCCAAGAACCGCCTGGTTTCGCGCCTGATAATGGCGCGCTTTTCGAACACGGCGCGGGAACGTTCGTTCGTGATAAGGTCGAGATAACGTTGCCGGTACCTGGATTCGATGTCCTGCAATCCATGCCATTTTTCAGGGAGCGGTCGCAGCGCTTTCACCAGCAATTGAAACGTGCGCACCTTCAATGTCGGTTCCCCGCTTTTGGTGACAAAACAGGTTCCCTCCGCCCCGATGAAATCGCCAAGGTCGAGTAATCCGAAAACCTCGCTCAGCTCCGCGCCGATTTCTTTCTCGTGAATATAGATTTGAACGCGTCCTGTCGCGTCGCGCAGGTCAAGAAAATGACTTTTGCCCATGTCGCGATGTGCGGTAATGCGGCCCGCTACGCGCAGAGTCTCACCTTCTTTGAACTTTTCGCAGACATCCGCAATCGATCCGGTTACGTCAAAGGCGCCGCCGAAGGGATCGACACCTTTCGCACGAAGCGCGTCGAGCTTCTTGCGTCGGAGTGCGATTAACTCGTTTTCTTCATCCATC
>Ga0193721_1000289_pt1 | contig 14987 bp, 14 predicted proteins | sample U2s2metaG_FD_145078 | JGI IMG/M metagenome (GOLD analysis project Ga0193721, IMG submission 145078) | Soil microbial communities from a riparian zone of the East river system, Colorado, United States - U2s2 | ecosystem: Environmental > Terrestrial > Soil > Riparian zone | place: USA: East River...
TTCATCGGCTCGCCAAGCGGTTTGCCACCGGCGGCATCCCACAGCCGCGCCGTTTTCTCTGAGGCAGTCACCACCCGCTGCCCATCGGGACTAAATTGCGCTGAGGTAACCATGCCCTCATGCTTCATCGGCTCGCCAAGCGGTTTGCCACTGGCGGCATACCATAGCCGCGCCGTCTTATCCTCTGAGGCAGTCACCACGCGCTGCCCGTCGGGACTGAATTGTGCTAAGGTAACTATGCTCTCATGCTTCATCGGCTCGCCAAGCGGTTTGCCGTTAGCCGCGTCCCACAGCCGCGCCGTACCATCCTCTGAGCCAGTCACCACGCACTGCCCATCCGGACTGAACTGCGCAGAGTTAACCCAGGCAGCATGCCGCATTGAACCGGTTAAGGGAAAATGCCAACTTAATTGCGTCAGCATAGTGGCTGCCAAGCCCGAAGCTTCCCGATTTTCCGGATTCAGCCGCAACGCCTGGGCAAGGTGGGCCAACGCTTGACCGTTCCTGCCGCCGTCTTTTGAATATCGAGCAAGGGAAACATTTTCCCGGCTGGTAGATTCGTTGACTCTCTTCTTTGCGGCAAGGGCAATGAACGATCCAATTACGGCCACCACCGCTGCCAGTATCGCTACCGAAGAGACGAGCACCATCGCCATGGTTAACCGGCGCTGACGGGCCGCAGCTTTCGCCTGGTCGTCGGCCCGTTTCTTTTGCTCGGCGGCCAAAGCTTGCGCCTGGGCTAATTCTCGTTGTTGCCGCTCGTGTTCTTCCTGTTGCTTTTCCAGTTGCTCATCCCTCTCCCGCCCCTGGCGCTTTTCCGTGATCCACGGAATGAGGAATTCGCTGCTGATTTCGTAGAAAGCACTGTCACCCCGGGTCTGGCGGAAGACGAGACGGGTTGTGCGGGACAACGCTGTAAGAACCTCGCGGGCATCCGGCTGCGTGAGATGATCGTCGCGAACAACGTTGCCAAGGAGATCGTCTTCCGAGACGATGTTTCGAGTTCCGCTGGAAGTGACCAGAAAAGTTAGCGCGGTGATTGCGGGTTTCCGGAACTTGTGCTCCAAACGATTCAATGCGCGGTCGAGATAATTACCAAAGAGACGCCGTACGGCTTCCCGGTGTTCTCCTTCTTTGAGAAATGCCTTTTCTTCTTCGTCGTTCTCCCAAAGGGCGAGACAGGCGATCTGAACCTCGGTGAGGTTGATTGTCCCCGTATCGCTCAGCTCTCTAAAGGCGGATTCGAGCGCATTGAAGGCGGGCTCTGAGAGACGCCTCGAGAAATGACCAGCCGGAATCGTTGCACTCTCGAATGGCCCTCGAATGATCTTCCGCAGCACGGTTTCAGGCGGAAAGGAAAGGCGAAAAGCCTGTTCCCCGAGCTGAGGAGCAGCCGCGAGACGACGGGAGATTTTAGCGAGGTAATCTTCGCGGAAGGAAAGCACGAGCTTGATCGACAGATTCGGATCGCCCAGCAATCTGAGGAGCATTTCCAGTAACCGGTCTTCTATCTCACGAGCCTGGTTGAACTTCTCGCGGCTGTCGGGAGCTTCTTCGAAGAGAGTGACAAGCTCTTCGAATTGGTCAAAGATTAGAACCGGCACAGTGCCTGAAGTTGAGTTGCCATCCTGTTTTTGGGGCAGCGGCGGCTTCCCAACAGCGCGAACGAACTCCTCGACCGATAAGACAACGCGTGCAGGTTCGGATGCTTCGTTATCGGAGGAAGCCGCGAATCTGGATGGAAGAAATGGAGGCGTCCCCTCGTCCGTCAGAGCGATGCGTTCGATTACTACTTCTTGCCCCGCGATTGGTTGAACGCGCACGCGCTCCGGCGCGAAACCTTCGTCCCGCAACGCGGGAATAAGACCGGCATTGATCAATGAGGATTTGCCGGCGCCAGACTCACCGTAGAAAAAGATGCCGCGATAGATTGTGATGAGACGAACCAGTTTTCGGACTTCGTCCGCGCGGGCGGAGAAGATCGGCTGGTCAACGAAACGAAATGGCTCGATTCCGCGATAAGGCGCGGACGGCAGCGGTAAGGAAGAAGGTTCATTCCCCATAGTTGGGCATTTCACATCCTTTCACCTGCCGATAAAGTTCGGGCACAAATTCCCAAAGGTTGTCCGCGAGAAAGCCAACATAGCCGAGCTCCGAATCCCACACCCTCGCAACGAGCGGGTCGGGCCATGGATCGATCGAATAAGAACGCGGAAATTGATCTTTCTTATGACGCAACGTCTTGAGAAGAAGACGCAGATTGTAGTCGAGCAGGCTGTAACCGATGAAGAGCGTCGGCCATTTTGAGAGGCGGTAGTAAAAGGTGTCCGGCACGGGGTTGAACTCGCCGGGCGCGGTCATCCGAAGGACAAAGTCGATGTAGTCCTCGTCAGTGATGACGAGAGACTCCGGTGTGTTTATGTCACCGTGAATCTTGAAGATGAACGGATTTTGAGGAGAGGGGTCTTGGAGTGGATCATCCGGGCGGGCGGTCGCCTTTGGCTGGTAAACGGCTGTGGTTGGGTTTTTTTTGGCCATTAGCAGGGCATCTTCAAAAAGGCGGTCGTAGTTTGTCGTGATGATCAGGGGGAAATTGAGTTCTGCCAGCGCGCACAATGCTGGCGAAGGTGTCTTGCCAACAGTGACGGCGCGCTGGACAGCATTTGCGAGCCTCGCTCGGCCACGGCGTCGCAGGTCAATGGCTTCAGTAGCGCTCCCCGGGCGAGCCGGGGGCTGCGGAAGACCTTGGTCTTTGCCCTTCTGCTCCCAGTCCTTCCACTGCTCATCGAGGATGATGCTGAGTTCGTAATCCAATGCGACACGCTGAAAGTGGTCCTTCGGCGGCCTTTTCGGAAAACGCTCCGTCCATCGAGTTTCGCGGGCGAGCGCTTCCGCCAAGGCTCCTGCGAACAGTGGCCGGCGCGGGTCTGGAGACGGCTCGGGCTGGCCGGGCGGTGCGGGCTTTGATGCGTGGACGCCAGCGCCGAGAAACAAGACGACCTGGCCAGACCTGACACTAGCAGCAATCTGGTCGATCCCGTCTCCGCCTGCCCGGCTTTCAGAAGGGCTCGGAGCGCTATTCATAAACCAATTTTTAAGTCGCTAACCGTGCGACCATCTCCAGCCACGCGATCATAGACAATCTACTCCAGGTTGATACTACAAGCACACTCACGAGTGATAGCACCAGCGGAACGAGGCCGGCAAGAGCAAATTGACTAACCGAAAGCGGCGATGTCCTCTCGAAAACGCGCGGAGTCGTTCAATACCATTGTCTGCGGATCTTCGAGAGGGCGGCGCGACACTTCAAAATAGCGGAGCTACCTCACAGGTACCCGCTACTCTTGAGACTTTCATAGGAGGAGCTAGGCGCGTTTGTCGTCGTAATAATGCTCGCGAACCTTGCCTGCCCATCTCTGAAATACTTGCTTCAGCGCAGATTTTGCGGGTCCGGTAATGTCAGGCGACGGAATTGGGTGAACGAATACATCGGAAACTCCATTGTCGAATACGCCTCCTGCAATGTCAGCTTCACGAAAAACGAGAATCGGGAGCCTTAGTCCAAACAAAATACCGGACTCCAGATGGTTCCAGGGACTTGGAAATGGCTGTGGCGCGGTAACACGCTTCTCGGCCGAGGTTCCCGGTTTCACCACACCGCTGTCAGCGCGGAACTGCTCGAAGCCGAGAATGATTCCACCAGAACAGTGCCGGGCAATTAGAAGCACTTCACGTAACGGAAGCTCAGTGGGATAATCGAACGTCCCAGAGCGCGAGGCTCCAAGTCGTTATCATCAAGCTGTTGGATGATTACTATCCGAGCCTGTTCTTGTGAAGGAGAAAGGCTCGTGGGGCACGAAACGAAAACGGGGATTTTCATGATGAGAAAGTCAGTTATTTTTTCGCCATCCCGGCGCGGGATTCGTTAAAAGGCTGCATGGCAACGAGGGTTTCACGGGAGCGCGGGCCAGAGCAAGCGCAAACTGCTCGACCGTGTTACCGAAGCGGGACCGTGGCCGCCAAGAAATATCCCAGCAAAACAGGAATCATTGTCTCGAAAAGACCCTGTGGGAGGGATCTACTGAATTTGCTTGACCGCCTGGAAGAAAATCGGTCAAATCCGCTCAAAGACGGCACACGAAAGGCAGGAACGATTTTATGCTGACCGACGACAAACCCGAAGACAGCAAGTTTAGAGTCGTGCTGGCTAAAGCGGTCACGACTTGGGCCTTGGTAGCAATCCTCGTCATAGCAGCCCTCATTATTGCAGCCGCAGGAATAACCGCGATTGGCTCACCCACGAAGGAAAACACGGACCGATTTTTTGACATCGCCAAGTATGTCCTCGGTGTACTTCTGCCGGTAATCGGAGCTTGGGTCGGTATGGTCCTCTCTTTCTATTTTGGACAGGTGAACTTCAGGGCCGCTTCAGAAAGCGCCGCCAATCTCGTACGTCAGCTTTCACCACGTGAAAAGCTCCAAGCCAAGCCTGTCAGCGGCGCGATGATGAAGATCAATGACGTGACCACGTTCAAGATCCCGGCAGACAAGACTGAGGCGGACATCACCATAAAACAACTCATCGAAGAAGGCTTTGAAAAGGACAAGTCAAAGCCTCGAAATCGGCTTCCGATTCTCGATGCCGAAGGAAGAGGAAAATATGTGATTCACCGGAGCCTGGTTGATGCGTTTGTAGCGCCTAAAAAGCATCCTCCAGATGTGGACGAATCGACTTTGAAACTGAAAGACTTGTTAGAAGATTCAAAGTTAAAGAGTATCATTGTTAACAGCTTTATGCCTGTCCCAGAAAATGCGACGCTTGCGGATGCCAAGGATCTTCTCGACAGGAACCAGCAATGTCTCGATATCCTCGTTACGAAGGACGGAACCAAGAACGGAATTGTTGTCGGTTGGATTACGAATGTAATGGTGTTACAGGAAGCCACGATTTGATCACGTCACTGTAAGCGAATTCGCGTGAGAAAAATCGGCACAATCAACGGCTTTGATCTAAGCGGATGACCGCTCCAAAGTTAACTGCTTCCTTAGCCAAGGAATACAGCGATCTCTTTAATCGTTGCAAAATAGCACCAGACAAAATGGCTGAAGTCGAAGAGGTGGTTCAACGTATCCTCGACTTCCAGAATCGCTACGCGGCGATCGCTGCTCAATCGAATGTGCCATGGTACGTGATTGCCGTTATTCACAATATGGAATGCGGTCTCGATTTTACCAAACATTTGCATAATGGCGACTCGCTCAAGCGCCGCACGGTCAACGTACCGGCGGGCCGCCCCAGAACCGGCCAGCCGCCTTTTACCTTCGAGGTGAGCGCGCTGGACGCGCTCGAGTACGACAAGTTGACCGAGTGGAAAGACTGGAGCATCGGCGGAATTTGTTACAAACTCGAAGGCTTTAATGGCTGGGGATATCGCGCGCACAAAATCAACAGCCCGTATCTCTGGAGTTGCTCGAACCTTTACACGAGGGGCAAATATATTGAGGATTACCAATGGTCGGGCACAGCTGTTTCGCGCCAATGTGGAGCGGCCGTCATCCTTCGAAGCATGAGCGACCATGGCGCTATCGATCTTGCCTCACCGCCTTCATCCAACCTTACTGATGCCGCAACGCTGGCCGAGGTTCCGCGGCACTTATTCGATGATTAGTGAAGCGAAAGGAATGGGTATGCGTCTTTCAATAACTATTGGACTTAGTTCCTTTATTATTGCGTGTGCTCAACAGCCTCCGACGCCCCCACATCCGATCACATGCCCAGGCGTAACTTCACCGGATCAGCAGCTGCGGGCTTGTGTCTTATCCGTTGGACGACATCCTAATCCTCCATTCAACGAATCCAGTGTCGAAATTCGTGACATGACAGGCGCCGTCCTGGCGACCAAAAGCTTCAAGTCGCCCGATGGTGAGCACGGCCGCAACGTTCAGAAGGCCGAGTGGTCTCCCGACTCGCAGTTCTTCGTTTTCAGCACCGCTAGCTCCGGTGGGCATTCGCCGTGGCATTGGCAGACATATTTCTATGATCGGAAACGGAAGATGTTTAAAGAAGTGGACGATTTTACCGGACCCGTCATTAAGCGAAACTTCAAATTGAGTGCTCCCGATTGGATCGAGGTTCAAGTGCAGGGCACGGCCAGTGATCCAATGGACATTGCCAATGGGCATCCAGAGAAGCGGCGTCTAAGCGCACTACATTAGTGAATTTCAAATTCGTCCGAACGAAGCAACCATGAAATAACACATCTTATGGCCAAAAAGAAAACGCAGTCAAAACGTCGTGGCACCAAGTCAAGCGGTTCCGGAAAAGCAAAACGAAAAAAATCAGCGAAGGCGAAACCGACTCTGAAGGAACGCCTGGCGCGGGCAAGGAAGCTGGAGGCATTGGATGCAGGGAAACCTGCGTTTAGGGTCTCGCGAGAAAGGGCTATGGCATCTCAGCCGTTGGCTTTGGGGTCACATCCGTTCCGCAACGATGATTTCCCGCAAACATACATTCAGCAAATTTCGGTGAGGCTGGACGATCCTGATCACCCGGTCACCCTTACTTGGACTGGACCTAGTGCTGCCAGTCAAAAGACCGGGCCATTCAGGGCATCACCCGGTGCAGGTTTAAGAGGCCTCAACTGTAATGATGAGGCCACGAGTCGACGATCGGGCTCGAAATGCACCCCGAAAGGGACCTACGCCGTGCAAGGCTTTCAGCGGAGCCTTAATAGTGACTCTCGCGCGACATATGTCACCTGGTTTATGCAACGCCGGGGCATCGCGCTTCATTATTTTCCAAGTGTCCCCGCGTACGCAGCTTCCCATGGCTGCGTGCGCATTCAGTCGGTAGATGTGGCGCGACTTATCCAAGACAATTCACTAGTGGGCAACACCCAGGTGGTGGTAAGCGGAACTTGGACAAAGCCAGCAAAGCAATGGAGCTAACTTTCGCTCTTAAGCTTGCGGGAGATTCGCCTGCCACTGATTTAGTCTGGGGGTAGGATCGATTAGGTCCTTTCGACGCATAAACGAAATACCGTCCGATCGTTTCCTCGATCTGGCTGCATCTGTGATTGTCAGCGGTCCCGAAGCGCTTTTGTCATACAGCTCAAAGTGCAACATATCGCTTGGGACTTGAATACCGACCAAGTGTCCAACCCTGGCGATTTGCTCTCCCGCTCGCACCTTGTCTCCCTGTTTCACGGTCGTTTTTGCCTGGATTTCTCCATAACGCGCCAGGAAGTCACCGTGATCGACTTCCAAGGCGAAAGTTTCACAATAAAACGGATACGGGCCACGAATCACGGTGCCGTCACCGATGGCGTGAATCCAAGTGCCTTTTTCAAAATATAAATCGCAACCGGCGTGAGCCCGGCGGCCGTTGTTGCGATTAGAAGCGAACGCGCGCGGCGAGCGAATCCAGTTTGCCGCGGGAAGTGTGGGAAATGGGAACAAGAATTCGCCGGCGTTGCTGGAAACATCCGGCTGGTTCGGCGTTTCGTGGACTGCCGGTTTCTCGTCCACGGCGTCCAAGAGTGCGTGCCATGTCTGACTGTCCGGTATAATCAGACCATCCACTGAGGTAGTGAAACGGCTTTGAAAGGCTTCGATCGCGGTAACCGTGTTCGAAGTCGCAGGAGGCCGGGCGATTTTTCCATCAACCCCTTTCGGATCAAGCTCAGGAGCTTGTAAGGCCTGTGCAGCTGTTTCCAAAAGACGCTGCACGATTTGTACATCGGGTTGGAGGTTGCTTGCCCCTTTTTCCCAACGCCCGACTGATGCAGAGAGTTGTGAGCTCATGTGATCAAATTAAGACAGCAGGTTTGTGTTAAGTTCCGCCCACAGCTTGCAGGAGTGCCTGCCACGTCTGACTGGCGGGCTCAATTAGACCATCAATCGAAATGTTGGAACGGCTTTGAAAAGCTTCGATCGCACCCACCGTGTTCGACGTCGCAGGCGGCCGCGCAATCTTTCCATCAACGCCCTTCGGATCAAGCTGAGGAGCTTGCAGTCTTTGCACCGCTGCTTGCAAGAGGCGTTGCACAGTTTCCACGTCCGCTTGAAGATTGCGCGCGCCTTTCTCCCAGCGGCCGACGGAGCCAGCAATTACTGCGAGCGGAGTGTTGGCGACATCATTCGACTCGGGCGTCGTTCCGGCCTCCTGTTCCTGCTTGTCTTCCGCCCCAAGAGCGGCGCTCACATTTGCATCCAAAAAAAGCGCCTTGTCCTTTCGGGAGCTCAGTATCCCGACGGCCTGGTCGACGTTACCCTTCATCGTTTTGAAATCGTTAGCGGTAAAAAGGAGCTCAGTTTGATACCACTGGGCGACTTCCGGCTTCTGGAGCTCCTTTTGCAGGTCAAGAAGTCGGTTATAGGTTTTGGGATCCATGTGGCTGATTTTGTCCAGAAGATGGTAACTCTTGGCCGAATTCCCGCTGATAAGACCAGCGTCGTTGTCCTTCATGATCATGCGATTGATTAGAACCGCTTCTGGAGGAATCTCCTTCAACTGTTCGGCGGCCTTCGTAGAATCCCCCTTCTTGGTCTTGTGTTTCACAGCACCGTTTTCAATCCATATGTAGACCTTCTGAGAATGCATATTTCCGCTGAAGCGATCAGCCTGGCTCATGATAAAGTCCATGAGTACCATGTCAGAAAGATCCTTTACTTGGACGATTTGCTGAACCCCGGCCTGATTAAGTTTACCACTGTCGTCTTTGCAGTTTGACTTCAACGGGTTGGAGTTGGTTACTTTGCCAAACTCAGCCGACGCTGCAAAAGCACCGGCTCCCCCGAGGTCGCTCAAATGAGGATAACTTTGTTCTCCTGTGGGGTTGGCCTGCAAAGCGCCGTAAAGCTGCTTCCCGTCTTCGGTATAGAGGGTGGAATTACTGTGGGCATCGTCCAAGGCTCTCAGCTCGGTCCACTGTTTTCGGTTGTTCGATCCGATTGCCTTCGACTTGCCCAAATCAGCCAGAGACTTGTGCGCGGCCACGTCAATCGTCCGGACGATGGCAGGCTCGACGTGGCCTGTATCGAGGAACCGCGACAAATGGTAGTAGCCGAGAATTGAGGGGCTATAGGTGAAATGAGTCGGAATAGACTGCTTATATTTCGCTATGACGTTGTCACCGCTTGAATGAGCCTTTCCTGTGTGAGTTGCGGCGTAACCGAGATGGCTTGTTCCTGCTGGCAACTTGACCGAGTGGATATTGATCCCAGGCGAAGTACTGTAGGTTTTGGGGATCAGAACGATGTCGAATCCTTCTTTAGTTTTACCATTATAAAAATCGATCTTGGCCAGCTCCCTTTCCTTTTCGATGTCTTTCTTGCTGTAAATCTCGGGATGTCCAGGGAAGGCCGCGGGGCGGATCGCGAGCTCAACCGTGCCGTTGGGAGCGGCGTGGCTGATCGTCTCCTGCCCCGTGGGCATTTTCATGTCAAAATCAACACCAGAAAGTCCAGACAACAGCGTTGGTCCCGCATTGGGCCCGCAACACCTTTCGAAACCTGCTGTCGGTCTTTCTAACCATTACGCTTTCTGACAACTGCCGTGTCGTTAATTTTGCGGAGCGGGAGCTGACGTAGCGCTATCTGGAGAAGGCGAAGTGACAGCACTTTCTGGTTCGGCGTTCTTCGCCTGAGCTGCTTCGATCTCTTTTGCGTAAAGTTTCTTCAGCGTTCCCTCAAAATCCAGGTCGATCTGAATATCTTTAGACTCCACTCTACTTTTGAGCGATGCCGCCTGCTTAATGAGGCTGGCCTTAAGCTTGTCATAGTTGTCGCCTGAGATATGGACTGCGTTGACAAAGTAGTCCTTTATCTTCGCGTCTGAGCCTGGCTCGCTACCTTGCATTAAACCTGCCAGCCATTGCAACCTGTTGTAGATCGTCTGGTCGATGTGATGAGTTTCATCGAGAATCGGAGTAACGGAGATCGAATTCATCCCCCACATCATTCCATCGTCGTTATCCTTGTACATGATTCGTTTTAACGATTGAATAGGACTAACAGCGTCAGCCTTGTCCTTGTCACTCAATTTGTCATCCCATTTTATCCTACCTTCAGCGGTCACATAGTGCTGCAACTGGGCAATGCTGATGTTGCCGAGGCGATCGACCTGCCGGAAGATTGAGTCCAGGATAACGCCGCGGGTCATGTCCTGGGCAAGCGCAAGATCCTGAAGACACTTCGCATCGTTCAAGTTTAAAATGTTTGCCACTGGCGACTTTGAGGACAGCACTTTGTAGAAGCTATGTCCTCTAATCGCATCGCGTGTCCAATAATCTTCGGGACTGCTGTTCTCCCCGCGGGGATTCTGCGCCAGGGACCCAAAAACGAGCTTTCCACCCCCAAGAACTACTTTGGAACTACCCGACTTTGCATTCGCTCGTAGATTAGCCCAAGCTTCCGTGCAACTTGGATGCCCAGTGGTTCGCGCCTGGTCGCCAACTTTCTGAAACTCCTGGATGTCCATCGTCCGATACGTCGCCGGCGGCACCTCGACAAGATGGCCCAGGAGTCGAGACATGTGAAAGCAGGCCAGACCGGACTGCGCCATGGTACCGACCTTGAATTTGGCAACTTTTTTCCCAGACCTTTTGTTACTGTACTTTTTGGTTATGCCTGGGCGGTACGGGCCTTCCGTTTTCTCGAATGTTTGTTTATTCAACGGTGGAGGGAGCTCATAAATCTCTATTCCCGCTGAGCTGTTATGAAGCTTCGGGACAACACCTACGCTTTGGGGTCCGCTCGAGGCGAAGAAGTCGAGACTGTCGAGATGATCGATCGCATTCTTGTCGTGCTTGGTGAACCAGTCCTTCGAGCCCGAGAGAGCCTCTCCGTCCTTGAGCTTCACATCAGGAGGAGTGAAGGGAAACTGGATCAGCCGCTGGGCAATTTCCGTAACGCCATTAGGCGTTGGGTGGTCTATCAGTGGCGGATCCCCGAGTGGCAGCGACTCACCGGATTCAGAATTCATACTTTAATCCTCAGTTGCGCGTTAGAAAACGCTGATCACACAGTGTTGACGAAAAATCCCCTAAAGAAAAGTAAAATTATCAATAAAATACGGCGAGCAAATGCTGCGCCAGCATAGATGCTTTTTTGGTCATTCATAGACAGCTAGCCATGTCAACAAACAGTCTTGCTTATATGTGCGGGAAGTATCTAAGATTTGTGAAAGAATCGATTTACTCTAAGAAACGATGGCTGCAGATTTGAACCAATTGCTGTGCTTCCGAAAATGAAACGCGCGGCAAAGCAAGAGCGTCCTTATGCCGAAGGAATGGTACGTTAGTTTTCACGGCGGCGAAGAGCAAGCCTCGCTAAACAATATTCACGTCTATTCGACGCAGGGAATGAAATTGCGGAAGGCTTTAAACAAAAAGAGCCTTCCTGAGGGGACCAAACTTCGTGAGCTTCGCGGATTCGTATTCGGGCCGGACCAGAACCTGTATGTGGTCAACGCGTATTTCGAATATAGCGAAGTCCTGAAGTTCAGGGGCGCGCTGAATGAAAAAGGACAGCATGATTTTGCCGAGGTGTTCGTAAAGCGCCACGCGGAGATGAATCCCGGGATCGATCACCCCTTTAACGTAGCGTTTGATGCCGAAGGCGATCTTTACGTTTCGAGTCAGAATACCAGTCTCATCGCAAGATATCACGGTCCCGCAAGCAAAACAGGTAAACCAGGGACGCCGATGCCTCTTCCTCACGGCCTTGATCGCGGAAAAGTGGATCTCCCGCCGGGAACGTTCATTCCGTCGGCGAAGCTTGCGTCAAACGGTCTCCTGGAAGTCAGAGCGGTGATTTTTGCTCCAAATAATGATTTGTATGTCGCGGATCGGGCTGCTGATTGCGTGCGAATTTATGAGGCCCGCACGGGTCGCCATTTGCGGAATCTTGTTTCGCGAACCGATCAGCTCGACAGGCCGATCCATTTGTTGCTTAGTCCAGATGGTCGTTACCTTCTTATTGGGAGCGGCGGGAACGATTCAATTCTGCGCCATGATCTTGGGCAGGCCTCTACGAGCGTCTTTATCGAATCAAAATCCGGAGGCCTCAACGGCCCCGCTGGGATGGCATTCGGCGACGACGGCTTCTTCTATGTTGCCAGCCGAAATTCAAAGGAAATTCTTCGTTACAGTTCGATCGATGGTCGACCACACGGAAAGCCTTTCATCAAGGACCTGGCGGATAATCCCGAGTTTTTGATGCTGGTACGCCATTGAGCCTTTGTAGCAACTTCTCACAGGCAAAACTGCCATACTCTAAAGGATTGACTGCGCTGTCGAAATTTGGCATTAACAAATGTCCATGAAGAATCACCTCACAACAGCATCGATCGTAGCGTCGTTGGTTTTATCCGGCTGCGCTTCTGTAAACACGGCGCATACCCCTCCAGAGGGTAGCACAGAGAGGAATGCAATCCTGCAGGCAGTTCACCATGCGTTAGCCCGTCAGGGACGAAAGAATCTCGTACTGATTGTTCCCTACCTGAAGGTTCATAACGGTTGGGCCTGGATACAGGTCAATCCGCAATCGGCAGATGGCAAGCAACACTACGAATCGAAATCGGGTCTTCTGCAGGAGACAACGAACAAATGGAAACTACTGGAATGGATGCCCGCCGAGGAAGGAACCGATTACAAGAAATACTTCACAAATCTGAAAGCCAAATACCCATCCGCCCCACCTGATATTTTCCCTCAGTGACCGGCTGTCTTATGATTATGCCGGTTATGCAGACATCGAGCCCGCGAACAAGGTTGCAGAGGGATCGATTGCGCTTGCGGCACCGTTGGAAGTTTTGTCGAGTCCAAAGCGAATAACATGTTTGGATCTACAATCCTCGACGTAGCAATCGCAATAGTCTTCATCTATCTCTTGGTGAGTTTGGTTATCAGCGCGATAAACGAATTCATCGCTGCGCTGCTGAAGTCTCGCGCGAAAAACCTTTCGCGAGGTATTCAGGCGCTGCTGCAGGATCCTTCGCAGCCTGGTTGGGTATCACGACTCTATCAGCATCCCTTAATCCAGGGCTTATCCCTGCCCAATAGTAAGCCTTCTTACATACCTTCTCGCACATTTGCGCTTGCGTTATTGGATCTGATTGCGCCGGCCACTACGGATGGGAGCCGGACACTGGCCGATCTCAAAACAGGAATGGTCAACTTACCACAGCCGCTTCAGAGGACGTTAACGACGTTGCTGGAGGAATCCCAATATGATGTACAGCGGTTAAAGAAGCAGATCGAAATTTGGTTTAATAACGGCATGGATCGCGCCAGTGGCTGGTACAAACGTAAGACTCAGTGGATCCAGTTCTTTCTCGGGCTAACCCTTGTTATCCTTCTGAACATCGACAGTGTGCATATCGGTCGAACGCTTTTCGCCGTCAATTCTCCGCTGCGCGCCTCGCTGGTCGAAAGTGCAAAGAGTTTCGTCGCTCAACCTGGAGGCGAGAATCGGCCGATCAAAGATGTGGTAGAAACAATTAGCACTGTATCGTTGCCGATTGGTTGGACTGAATTTCCGAAGCGCGATCAATGGGTGACCATAATCTTGGGGTGGTTGATTACGGCATTCGCCGTTTCGCTAGGTGCACCGTTTTGGTTCGATCTCCTGAATAAGTTTGTCAACGTTCGTGCGTCAGGAAAGGCACCCGAAGAAGAGCCGAAGTCACCTAAAGAAGTTCCTGCTCCTAAAGAACCTGGCGGCTGAACTGATTTGTTCAGGTTAGACAAGGGTACCACCAGGAGTTGAGCCAGTGCCGGCCGCCCTGAAATAGTCACCTAAGCAATTAACCCTCTGGAATCACTGGCTCGCGCTCTTTTGCTTTTCGGAAAATCATCCATACCCCAACAAGGACAAACGCTGCGCCCAATAGGGACCAGACCGGGAACGTCTCGCCGCCTACCAGCCAGCCTAGCATCACTGCTCCGGGTGGCGTGATGAGGGAGATGCTTTGCAATTGTGCCACGGTCAGTCGGGGCAGCAGCCAGTAAAGAAGCAGAAACGTGAGCGCCGATCCGATAACGGCGAGATATAGCAGGCAGAAGAGTGCCATGGCAGTCCAGTGAAAGCGTGCCGGATTTCCGTCCACGGCAAACCCAAGAACTAACAATGGGGCAATGCCGAAAATCATCTGCCAAGCGGCCAGCATGGCAGGCGCGAGTTGGATCGACCGCGCCTTCACCACTACGTTTGCGTACGCAGCGCTGGCGGCTCCAATAACAACTCCTACAGCGCCCCAGAAAGCCAGCGGTCCGTTGAAGCCGAGCAAGCGCGCACAAATTAGGGCGACACCGCCGAGCGCGATGATTGCGCCGGCAAGCTTTTGCAAACGCAGCGGTTCATCCGGGAGCATCCAATGCGCGAAGATCATGCCGAAGATAGGAATGGTTGCCTGCAAAACAGCGGCGAGACCCGATGAGACATGTAGCTCTGCCCAGAATAGCAAGGTGTAGTTCACTGCGAACATGAGAATCCCCGTGATCGCGAGCACTGCGTAGTCGTTGCGCCGCATAGGAAGCAATCGCACGCGACCAATCGAAACTGCTAAAAGCACGATGATCGCGATCAGAAAGCGAATCGCCACAAACGAAATTGGGGGGAGATCACGCAGGCCAACCTTGATGGCAAGCCACGTCGAGCTCCAAACCACGCAAAGCGTCAACCAAGCCAACGGCACGCCCCATCCCCGTTGAGGACGCAAATTGTGTTTCAGCCTTGCAATTTCCCTTTTCATCCGCGCGCGACCATCGCGTCTTGGTTACGATCCGTAAAGACGAACTGGAGGCGGAATTCGAGGAAGCCCACGAAAGATTCTCCTTGTCACCCGGCGCGCATTCCTTTAAAACGCACGCCAGGGGCTGTCCCAGCAGGCTGGCAGTCTGCGGACCGAGTCAGACTAGGCGCAGCCCTTCCGCCTAATGGCGACATAGCTGCGCTGACTTAAGTTATGTTCCAACCACCCAGTT
>Ga0193721_1000291_pt1 | contig 14895 bp, 15 predicted proteins | sample U2s2metaG_FD_145078 | JGI IMG/M metagenome (GOLD analysis project Ga0193721, IMG submission 145078) | Soil microbial communities from a riparian zone of the East river system, Colorado, United States - U2s2 | ecosystem: Environmental > Terrestrial > Soil > Riparian zone | place: USA: East River...
AGCAGGTTGTAGCCCCAAACAAAACCGATGATTTTCCAGGGAAGCGGCGGCACGAGCCAGCCCTGACTACACATCAACACCGCAGCGATTTGAGTCGCAACAATTGCAAAGAAAAGCTTCGAGCTTGGATAGGGCGGCTTCCACAAGAGCCCACGGGTGCGAGTCACGAATAACATGAGGTGCCCGCCGGCGACGAGTTGCAGAAACATCATCGTCTGCAGCTGTGGTCGGTCCAGGTGGTGAAGCGTGTCACCCAAGTACAGCAATCCAAAGCTTTGAATAACTCCGAGCAGTCCCAGGACTGACGAAATCACTAATACACGATCCAACTCCCATTTCACGGGCTGCGGCGGCACGCTCGCATTATCAAACGCGATGGTCATTATGGGAACATCATCCAGGAGGGCAAGTGCGATAAGCATAATCGCAGTTAGAGGAAAGAAGTGGTAATAGATCGACGCCAGTACGACGAACACCATGATCGCGATGGTCATAGCGATCCGATACAAAACGTGTTGCGCCGGAGACAGCAATGCCCACATCCGCTTGCTTTAGCGCAGGAGCATCATTGACTCCGTCGCCGGTCATTCCGACGATGTGGCCGGTCTGCTGCAGTATTTTTACGATCGCGTATTTGTGTTCCGGGAAAACCTCCGCGAAACCGTCGGCCTCCTCGATTTTCTCGGCAGCGTCCAGCGGGATCTGGCCTTTTGTGACGTCGCCAGGAAAAAGTTCAGTCGCCGGCTGAATATTTGCGCCCATACCTAGTTGTAATGCGATCTGCCGGGCAATAGCGACGTTGTCGCCGGTAACCATCTTCACCTTAACACCGTACGCACGAGCCTCCGCTATGGTGCTCTTAGAATCGGGTCGGGGCGGGTCAAGCAGTGGAAGAATTCCCTGGAATATCCACGGACCATCGCCTTGGGCGACAGCAACACCTATCGTGCGATAGCCACGACTGGCCAACTTGTTCACTGTCTGGTTGGCTTTCTCAAAGTCGGAGCCAGAAAGCTTCGCCAGCGCGAGAACCACCTGCGGCGCGCCTTTAGTAACTCTAAAAATTTTATCAGAGGCATCCTTGATCGTTGCCTCGGTCCGTTTGTTGACCGGATCGAACGGGACGTAATTTTCCTGTTGATAGCTCTTAAGTATGGAGGGGTCTTTCAAGCCATCCATTACTGCGAGATCAATCGGGTCGTTATCAGCTGCGCGCGAGGCTAAGGACGCCATCAGAATCAATGTTGCTACGTCGGTTCCGGCCCAGGGCTCTGCTTCGCCGAGGGTCAGCTTGTTCTGGGTCAACGTGCCGGTCTTATCGGAACAGAGCACATCGACGCCTGCCAATTCTTCGATCGACTCCAAGCGCGAAACGATTGCCTTACTCCTGGCAAGAATCCGTGCTCCCAAAGCCATTGTCACCGACAGTACGGCGGGCATCGCCACCGGCACTGACGCCACCAAAAGGACGAGCACTACTTCGGCGAGCCTTAACAGCGCAATGCGATCGTAGTGGCCCCGCATATCGAAAAGACGGCTGGCCACCAAAATCACAACCAAGACCAGTGCCAGGATAATCAGGAAGTTACCGATCTTCATTACGGCTCTCTGGAAGTGGGAAACGCTTCCGGCAGCGGCGACTAATTTTGCGGTTCGCCCAAAAAACGTATTCGCTCCGGTCGCCGTAACCACTGCGACCATTTCTCCCTGTTTAACGACCGAGCCGGAGTACGCCTCCTGGCCCGATTTTTTGGTGACTGGCAGCGATTCTCCTGTAAGCGCCGATTGGTCGATGCTGATGTATTCGCCTTGGATGAGATTGCAGTCAGCAGGTACAACGTCGCCGAGGTACAGGCGAACGATATCTCCAGGCACGAGCGTACGGGCGTCGACTTCCCGCCACTCTCCACTGCGAAGGACACGTGCTTTCAACGCCAGTGAGTTCTTCAAGGCATCGAGCGCATTGGAAGCTTCATGTTCCTCCCAGAACCCTAGCAAGGCGTTGAATAGCAAGAGTGAGGCAATAATCGTGAAGTCACCCCAGTCTCTTACGATCAAGGCCATCAGCGCAGCCGCCTCAATCATCCATGGGATAGGCCCCCAGAAATAAGCCAGGAAAGCAGAAAGCGCGCTTTTCTTTTCTTCCGCGAGCGCGTTCGGGCCGTACTTTTTCAGACGTTCCTGTAGTTGAGCGGCGTTCAAACCGTTCTTCGGGTCGGTCTCAAGCTTCGCCAGAATTTCGGCAACAGTAGAACTAACAGATTCGGTGACGTCTGAGGTTGGCATAGCAACTCCTCGGTTACGTTGCAGCAGGACGTGATAGCTTGTCGCGGCCGGTAAGACTAGGAAAAAAGCTGCCGGCGGCGATCGCGAAGGGCGCGGTTCGGGGCGACGAAACCGAACCGTCTACAGCGCCTTGTAATCCACAGTGATGGTGCGGTAAACGAGCTTATCGTGTTGCGCTGAGAAATAAAAAAGCTCAAGCATCGTCGCTCCGACCATCCACTGATAGCCGACCAGTGTCTGAATCACGTCCGTGTCGTTATCGCGAGAACGCGAAACGAGTTTTCCCGTTCCGTACTTTTCGTCGAAGTACTTGCGAATCTCTCCCATTCGCTGGTTGTAACGTTCGATCGACCAATCCGGGTATTCGTATTGTAATTCGATCGCCACAAGCGCCCTCTGCTTGAACGTGAAAACCGTGCGCTTTAGTCCAGGATGGACGAGCCCTTCCACAGTCCAGATTTCACGGTTCTCTTTTTTTTCCCGCGAAACAATTTTGGCCTTTGCGCCGTGCAGGACGGCGTCCACACGCGCCATCGAGTCGGTCCAACGAAAGCCGAACGGCGGAACCAGCTCATCAACCGGAAATGCGCACGACGCAGAAAGAAAAAAAGCGATCAGGCCGAATAGAAGAATTCGACGCATCGCGGGCCGGTTGGAATTGCCGGTACGGTTCTCCTGCCAGCTCGTCATTTCCGCGTGCATTGGCTGCATTTTTGATTCGGAGAGCGACCCTCGTGGCACTCTGGGGGCCGTCAAAATTGCGCGTGCAGGCCATTCCGGTCAACTCGGGAGTGCCCCAAAGGATGCAACGATTCCGAGCAGTTCTCCGCTGCGTTGCTAATCGGGGCGGCCAAACGTCGCGGCGAAATTTGCCCGAGCAACTATTTTCGGTTCTTCCTCGGAGACGCGCGTTTCGGTTTTCTAGTCAAGAAAATTTTTCTCGGCGATTAAAAATAAAATTCATTTTTTTCTTGTCGATTTTGAGACCGGTTTCTAGTCTCAAGCCCGCTGGCGAGGACGGGAACAAAGCGGATGTGAATAAGTTGTGAACATTTCTGAGAAACTTTTATCGGCGAGAATGAACAACACTAATAGTTCCCCGAAAGAACAACTGAGTGGGCATGCGCGGCCGGTTGAACCCACAGTGACTTCGAAGGGTGCGTTTGTCTGTTTTCCCTCGTATTTACGCGTTCTTGGCATTCTTTTTTGGCATTTCCACGGGGGATCACGCTGGGGGATAGCTCCATTTCACCTTGGCTTCTCCCAGCAATTACCCACGGCGCCAGCCAGTGTGGCATTTGTGTAACACTGTTAACAAGTTTGCTATGGACAAAAAATGTGCGCAGCTGTGGCAGCGGTTATCGGCTGCGCTTAAGCCGCAGATTAGCACCGATGGTTTCAAGCGCTGGTTTTCTGCAGTCGAGTTGCTGGAGGCGAAGGACAAATCGCTGACGTTGGGTGTTCCAAACAACATCTACCAGTTTTGGATCGAGAGTAACTATATGCCGGCATTGCAAACTGCGATCGTCACCACGTTTGGCAGCCCGCGCTCGGTGAAGTTTTGCTCGCCGTCAGGACCTGGCGCGCAAACATCTCGGGAGGATCCCGCGCCGCTGGAAGAAGTTTTGCCGAACCCGCCGATCAGCTCAAAACCAGGCGCAACCGTGCCCGGCCTCAATCCACGGAACACATTCGAGTCTTTCGTGGTCGGCCCAAACAACGAAATTGCACACGCGGCAAGCCTCGCTGTTGCGCAGACGCCGGCGCGCACGTACAACCCGCTGTTCGTTTACGGCGGGGTAGGTCTTGGCAAGACTCATTTGATGCAGGCCATCGGGCAATACGCCTGGGCCAAAAAGAAAAACATGAAGGTCATCTACGTCTCGAGCGAACTCTTCATTAACGAGTTCATCGACGCGATCCAGCACAGTAATCTGGTCAAGTTCCGCAAGCGTTATCGCCAGGCTGATCTGCTTTTGATTGATGACATCCAATTTCTGGGTGGCAAGGAGCGGTCCCAGGAGGAATTCTTTCACACATTCAATACACTTTTTGACGGGCACAAACAGATCGTCCTATCCAGCGACCGACCGGCCTCGGAAATCGCAAATCTGGAACACCGCCTGGTTTCGCGGTTTGAGTGGGGACTTACCGCTGAGCTTCAGCCGCCGGACATCGAGACGCGCATGGCGATCCTGCGGAAAAAGGCGGACAGCATGCAGATCAAATTACGGGATGATATTTTTCAATTCCTCGCAAGTCGCATTCGCACAAACGTGCGCCGTCTCGAGGGCGCTCTGATGCGGGTGGCCTCCTTTGCGTCACTAAGCGGCAAGGAACTCACGCAGGAAGTTATCGAGCATTTACTGAAGGACATTTTGCAGGAGGAGGGACGGCATTCCATCACGATCGAACAAATTCAACGGCGCGTGGCTGAACATTTCGATGTGCGGGTGGCCGACATGACAAGCAAGCGGCGTCCGGCCAGCATTGCTTTTCCGAGACAAGTGGCGATGTATCTGGCACGCGAGCTCACCAAATCCTCCTTGAATGAAATCGGCGAGGCCTTTGGCGGGCGCGATCACGGCACCGTGTTGCACGCGTGCAAGTTGGTAAAGAAACGGATGACCGAGCAGGACAACATTCGCCAGACGATATCGTTCATCGACAGTTCTCTCCAACGTTGAGCTTTCAACCGGCGCGTTTACAGCTTGCGATTCCGGTCATGGCAAGTTACAAACCTGCCCCACGTCAGAGAGATTGCGGTTGCCGAACAAAATCCGAAGCGCTACATCTTAAACGCTTCTGTTCATCATGAAATTTAGCGTTACGAAAGAAAAACTGCTCGAAGGTCTGCAACAAGTCCAAAACGTCGTCAGCACTCGCACGACACTTCCCATTCTTTCCAATGTTTTGCTGCAGGCCGCCGAGGATGAAATCCATCTCACCACAACCGACCTTGATGTCGGGGTGCGCGGCAGTTGCGAGGCGCACGTGGACAAAACAGGAGCGACTACTCTGCCGGCACGGCGTCTTTTCAACATCGTTCGCGAACTGCCTTCGAGTGAAATTCAGGTCGATGTGGATGGGAAAAACGCCGCTTCGATTCGCAGCGGCCAAAGTTTTTTCAAAATTCTCGGATTGCCCGAGGACGAATTTCCGCCGTTGCCGAAATTCGAGGACGCAAAAGTTGTCACGATTCGACAGAAGGATTTGCGCGACGGTCTGCGCAAAACTTCCTATGCCATATCGACCGACGAGACCCGTTACGTGCTCAACGGCGTTTTGTTCAGTTTTAAGGACAACAAATTGACGCTTGTGGCAACCGACGGGCGGCGACTGGCCATGGGGGAAATCGAACTGGAATTCCCGCGCAGCCACGAAGCAGACCTGATCGTTCCGACTAAAGCAGTGACAGAATTGCAACGCCTGCTCACGGATGACGGTGAAGTCAAGGTGAGCGTGGGCAGCGGCCAGATCGCGTTCGATCTGAACAAAACGCTGCTCGTCTCAAAATTGATCGAGGGCAATTATCCAAACTACCGGCAAGTCATTCCAGGCGAAGCAAAGGAGCGAATAAAACTCGAGCGTGAAATGTTTCTGAACTCGCTGCGGCGCGTCTCGCTGCTCGCAAGCGACAAATCGCACTCCATCAAACTGAATTTCAGCAAGAACAACATCGACATCACTGCCAATACGCCGGAAGTAGGCGAAGCGAAGGAATCGCTCGCCGTCGCCTACAAAGGTCGCGAGTTTTCCATCGCGTTTAATCCGGAATTTCTGATGGCGCCACTGCGCGCACTGACAGAGGACGAAGTCTTTCTCGACCTAATCGACGAGATGAGCCCGGGCGTTTTGAAGATTCAGACACCGTTTCTCTATGTTCTGATGCCGATGCGAATCAGCTCGTAGTGGATTGAGCCAAGCTGTAAGCGCTGTAGCCACGGCCCTGTGGGCCGTCTCCTGAATGTGAAAAGCAACGTCGAAGCGACCGGCCACAGGCCGGTGGCTACAACATTTACTAGATCGCTTCCCACTCTATCTCACGCGACCCGCCGCCTCGGCATCGCCGATTGAATCATCATTAATTCGGTCACGTTCTCAGGTGTAAGCAAACCGACCAGGCGCTTCATGCTGTCGAGAACCGGAACAGCCGGACAGTTGCATTCCTGCATGATCCGGAATGCGTCTTCGAAGCGCGTTCCGGTGGTCACTGTCGGAATGTCACGTCGCATCACATCGCCTACGCGAAGCGATGGATCATTCTTCCTCAACGCCGCAATGAGGTCGTTCCGCGTGAGAAGCCCGGTGACATTGCCCGTCTCATCCACCACTGGAAAATCGTGCTGCGAAGTCGCAAGCAATGCGTCCACCGCTTCTTGCAGGCTGGCGTTTTCTATGAGCGTGCGAAACTCACGCACCATCGCGCTGGAGACTGGAAACCGGCGCGAGACATCTTTCATCTGCGCCAGCGCCGCTTCTTGCGACGCGCCGATATAAACGAAAAGCGCAATGAAGAGCAAAAATGGATTGGGACCAAAAAGCCCGAGGAAACCAAAGATAAACGCAAAACCCTGTCCAACGGTCGCGGCGACTTGCGTAGCGCGCGCATAGCTCATCCGCGTTGCGAGCAGCGCGCGCAACACCCGTCCGCCATCCATTGGAAATGCCGGCAACAAATTAAAAAGAACCAGAATGATGTTGATGGTTAGCAACTGCGCGATGAGACCGCCGCCTTCGACCGTCGACCGATTAAGCAAACCTTGTGCTCCGCCCACCACAAACAAACCGAGGGCGATCACGACATTCACCAATGGCCCTGCCACCGCGATGATTAATTCCTGCACCGGTTCCTCTGGCATCCGTTCCAGTCGCGCCACTCCGCCGATGGGCAGCAGGGTGATGTCTGGCGTATTAATTCCAAAAGCCTTCGCGGCAAACGCGTGCCCGAACTCGTGCAGCACCACACATAGAAAAAGAAGCAGGACAAATATAACCCGACTCGCCGCCACCGCGGACCCGCCTTGCGCGTAATAGCCGAACGCCAGCCAGGTGATCAACAGTAAGAACGTAATGTGAATCCGTAATTGGATGCCGGCGAGGCGAAAGACTGGGAGAGACCAGCTCATCTAAGTTCAATTTGCTCTGGTACTGAATCGCACGCCAGCTCGGAATGGGCGACGGGAGTATTGAAGTAATGGGTTTGACTGAGTTCACTACTCCATTACTCCATCACTCCAATGCAGATGTTTGATGTCGCAATTGTAGGGGGCGGCCCCGCGGGATCGAGCTGCGCCGCGTTTTGTGCGCTGGCCGGTCTGCGCACGCTTGTTATTGAGCGGGAAAAATTTCCCCGGGAAAAAGTGTGCGGCGATTGTTTGAATCCGTCATGCTGGGCGGTGCTGAAACCCCTTGGTGTCGCGCAGCGCGTCCGGGATTTGCCGCATTCCAAGCTGGACTCGGTCGAGTTTATCGCGATCGATGGACATAACGTGGTTGTCGATCTTCCAACCGGCGACAATTGCGAGTTGTCGGTGAAACGCAGTCTGTTCGACGACCTTCTGCTAACGCGTGCTCGCGAGGTCGGCGCGGACGTTCGCGAGGGAACAACGGTCACGGCGTTGGCCAACAGTGGTAATTGGAAAATTGAAACTGCCGCTGGCGAAAGCTTTTCTTCGCGGACATTGATCGGCGCAGATGGGCGCAACTCTACTGTGGCGCGACTTCGCAATTTGCTGCCACGCTCCGCGCGCGAACGCGTGGCACTGCAAGCACATATCCCGCTGCCGCGAAATTTTGGCAGACGCATCATCCTGCAATTTCTTCGAGAGGGTTACTCCGGCCAGGCTCCGGTGAATGCAACGCAGCTAAATCTTTGCCTGGTGGGCACGCCTCCAACGATTTCCAGATTGCGCAAATGGGCGGAGCAGTATTTTGAAATCACTCCCGACCAACCTTGGCGCACGATCACGCCGCTTGCGCGGTTGCCCGTTCCCTGCGCACACGAAAATCTTCTCTTCATCGGCGACGCCGCACGCGTGGTGGAACCATTTACCGGCGAAGGAATTTACTACGCTCTCCGCTCGGGAGGACTGGCAGCAGACGCGATTACAAACATCGTTCGGCGCAAAGATCGACAATCAGCGTTGCGCGAATTCACTCGCGCTTGCGCTGAAATGTATCGGGGAAGGCTGTGGATCAACCGGCTGGCGCGCGCGGCGGTATTGCGGCCAAATGTCGGATCGTTGTTTGTTCACGCTGCGCGAATTGAGCCAGCGATTTTGAAGCTTCTCACCGCGAAAATCGTTTCGCGACAGTTGTAGCTATGGCGCTATCGGCGCTGGGATAGACGTGCCGCAGGCACGTGGCTACAGCGATTGGCGACATGCTTTTAGCGTGTTCGCCATCAACATTGCGATGGTCATCGGCCCCACGCCGCCCGGGACCGGGGTGATCGCACTCGCCTTTTGTGACACTTCGTCAAATGCGACATCGCCCACCAGACGATAACCGCGCGCATTTCCCGCGTCTTCCACGCGATTGATGCCTACATCGATAACGACGGCGCCTTCGCGCACGTGATCGGCTTTCACAAATTCCGCGCGCCCTATTGCCGCTACAACAATGTCTGCGGAGCGGATAATTTCCGCGAGATCGCGGCTGCGGGAGTGCACGACCGTCACGGTGGCATTCCCGTTCTTGTTTTTCTGCATGAGAAGGAGAGCCAGCGGTTTGCCGACGATCATGCTGCGGCCGAGAACCACGACGCGCGCGCCGTCGATTTCGATTTTGGTTTCAGTGAGCAAACGTTGCACCCCAAGCGGCGTGCACGGCACAAAGCCGCTCGGATCGTCGAGCACGAGCTTTACAACGTTTTCCGGGTGAAATCCGTCCACATCCTTGCGCGGGTCGAGCGCACGCACGATCACTGCTTCATCAATGTGTTCGGGCGGCGGCGATTGAACCAGGATGCCATGAATGCTGCAGTCGAGATTGAGTTCTTTGACGCGCTCAAGAAGCTCCGTCTGTGTGGTCGACGCCGGCAGCTCCAGTTTCACTGAGTGCAGCCCAAGCTCGCGACACATTTTGTCTTTCGAACGCACATAGGCGCGCGAAGCTGAATTGTCCCCGATCAGAATGACGGCAAGACCCGGAGTAACGCCTTTTGCTTTTAGTTCTGCAATTTCACGGCGAAGATCGACGTACACTTTCTCCGCGATTGCCCGGCCATCGATCAGTCTTGCCATAGTGAAGCAGGCAATCCTGCCTGCGAGTACTCGGTGTGCAAGCAAGCATTGCTGTAGGCGCGTTCCTGTGGAACGCGAAGCGTGCGATGTGCAAGCACCTCAGCGCCGCGTTTTTCCACAGGCAAGCGGCTACACAGAATGTCTCAGCGCATTTCAACCAGCGCCATTATCGCGTCCTGTAAGGCCCGGCGTTCAGATTCAAATTCCTCCGGCGTGCCGGTCGATTTCACACGATGCGGCTCGTCAATCAGCACTCGTACTCTGGCAAAGGGTCGCGGCACGATGAACCGGTCCCAACTTCCCAGCCGCCAGCAGCGCGAATATTCGAGATTCATCGGCACTACCGCCGCACCCGATTTCTGCGCTAGAAAAATTATCCCCGGACCGAGTTCGTAAGCGGGACCTCGCGGACCGTCGGGAGTAATGACCACATCGCGACCGGACGCGAGCACCTCGGTCAACTGGAAAATTGCGCTTGCCCCCAGCCTGGAGCTGGAGCCGCGAATCACATTGTACCCAAAACGTTGAACAACATCGGCGATCAAATCGCCATCGCGGCTGGCGCTGATCAATGCGGCGCCATCGCGTTGCGGTAAGAAACGCCGCAAGACAAATGGGAAAATCAGTAATCGATTGTGCCAGAGCGCACCGATGTAATTTTCCGTGACCGGTCTGCCTACGATACCTGCACGATCGTCGATTTCATAACGCAGCGTGCGGGCCCAAAGCTGCAGCAAGCGAAATCCAAACGCGATCAACCATCGCGCAAGCCATCCTTCAATCTTCAACTTTTCTTGAGTTTCGCCGAAGCGCTCTTCTCTCCCCAACGATACGCTCGGGGATTGGGCAACCCAATTTGGTCAAGAATGCGCCAGACGACAGTGTCCACAATAGCGGTTACCGAACCAGGACGGCTGTAGAACGATGGAATAGCCGGAAGGACAATCGCTCCGGCTTCGAGCAAGGTGACCACATTGCGCGCGTGAATCAAATTCCACGGTGTCTCACGGGGGACGAGAATTAACTTCCGCCGTTCCTTCAAGAAAACATCGGCTGCTCGAAGCAATGCGCTGTCGCTGGAACCGGAGGCGATTCGGCCCAGCGTTGCCATCGAGCAGGGCACAATCACCATCGCGTCAAAACGCGCTGAGCCGCTCACGAAGGGCACATTCAACTCATTTTCAGAATGCTGCGAAACATTTGGAGGAATTCTAAAATCATCGAGCTCCTGCTTCGCAACCTGGGCTGCATGCGCACTCATGACGAGGTGGACTTCGTGCGCCGCACAATCAATCTGCGCGAGCAACCTTTGCAGATAGATCGTTCCGCTAGCGCCGGTGGCAGCGATTACTAGTTTCATTGCGCCTAACAAATCACAACTTTTCATGATGCTCTAGCTAAACGCGTCGCGACGCGCGATTCGGAGGATTTTGAGTGGGCTGCATTCGCGTCGCATCAGATGGCAGTGAAGGCGATCAAAGCTCTTTATCGGCAGTTGCACTTGGAAGCGTGGGGACATGCATTGATAAAGCTATTCGAATATTTGCCTGACGAAGCTCGTCCCCGGTCGGAATTGATCGATCGAGCTCGAGAGCTGGACAAACATTACATTCCCACCCGTTATCCGAATGGTTTCGAACGAGGCGCGCCAGTGGATTATTACACACGGGGCGAAGCAGACAGAGCAATCGAAAACGCGGAGGTAATCCTTGAGTTCTGTAAAAATATTCTCGGTTGATGTGGGGGCGATACGCCGCGGGATGGACGAGTACGCGCGCAAGCTGCTGGATACTCGCTCGGAAGTGAAGGAAGTAATCGTCTTTGAATCTTTCGAAAACGATACCTACGCGCCGGGCAGCGATCTTGATGTGTTTATCATGTTAGGCAAAGCGGACGGCTCGCCGCACGACCGCATTGCGCGATTCTTGCCTGACAAATCACTCGCTGTACCGGTGGATGTTTTCCCTTTTACGCGCGCAGAAATGGAAGAGCGTCGCGACTCGCCGCTGCTCGGGGCGGTGCGAAAAAGCAATTGGCGATATCGGCGCTAACGTCGATCGGGTCTTACCATTTTCCCGGCGCAAGCTGGAAGGTTGCGCTACATTCAGGGAACTAGTTGCGCACTATGGTAACCCCCACTCGACTTTCCTATGGGGTACTCGCCCTCACAATTGCTCTCGCGGGAGTGTTCCATCTGGGGGTACCGCTGCTGGTTGTATTGTTCTCTTATTTTGCATTACGGCAGCTCTATTTTATGACGAAAAGAAAATGGCTTGCTTTGATCTTATTTAGCATTGTTGTGGCCGGGATCGCCGCGGCAGCGGTCTACTTTACTCGCGCTGCTATTCTGGCCCTGCCGGATGTGGCTGATACTTCCATTCCCTCGGCAAGTGCCTGGGCTCAGAAGCGCCAGATCGAATTGCCATTCACTGATTTTGAGAGTCTTAGACAGGCTGTGGTTAACACGCTTGGGCAGGAAGCGCAGTACCTTCGAAACGTTGCGAATTTTGCCAAGAGCACCGCGACGGTAATCGTTTTCAGCATACTGGGCATCGTCGCAGCCGGGAGCCTCTTTTACAAAACCGGACTTGACCCATACCGGGGCACGCATCGGGTGAAGAACAATCTCTACTCCGTTTGCTGTAACGAAGTGTCGACGCGATTCCGCGATTTCTACCGCAGCTTCGCCACCGTCATGGGCGCCCAGATCACGATCTCGCTGATCAATACGCTATTAACCTGATTAGTAACACAATTATTGTCTTCGTCGCTTTGACGGTGTCCCTGAAACTGGCGATTTCGGCCCTCATATTTCTCGTTGTGATCCACAAATTGGAGTACCTCTTAAACAGCAAGATCATCGGCGACCGCATACGGAATCCTGTTTGGCTGACGTTGATCGCGCTGATCATTGGCGAACGACTCATGGGCATCCCCGGGCTCATCCTCGCGCCAGTGGTACTAAACTATTTGCGGGTAGAGATGCTGACGGTCGAAGTTCCGGCGGAGCCGGAACCGCAAAGAGTTGAATCGTTGAATCGTTGAATCGACGAAGAGCTTTTCGGTTGTACGATTCAACGTTTTAATCGGTTAATCCCGATTCACGTCCATGAAAGCCGGCTTTCTTGAGAAACTAATCGAGCGACTCGGGCGCATCGGGCCAGAAGAGGTACAGAATTATTTTCTGCGTCTGGCGCAGGAGAAAGGCTTCCTGGAAACGGTTTTCAATGCCATCCAGGAAGGGATCATCGTGACCGATTCCAAAGGCCGGATCACTTATCTCAACGACGCAGCTTGCGGACTATTTGGACTGGAGGCGGCGGAGGCAATCGGCAAACCGCTCGATGAACGCGTTCGAGGTTCGGATTGGGAATCGCTTACGAAAAGCCCCGGGCCTGTTAGTCATGACATGGAAATTTTCTATCCGCAAAATCGCTTCATCAATTTTTATATCGTGCCGCTGCTGATGGAACACCGCGAGTCAGTACATGTAACCACGCATCTGCGAGGCGTCCAAGAGGAGACGGGCCAGCCGCCTTCGCAGAGCTTCGGCGCGCCAGGCAGGCCCGTGGCTGGAAGTGGGGAGCAAGTTGGCCACGTCATGATCCTGCGAGATATCACTAAGAGCCGGCGCACAGCCCAGCAAACCATTGAGTCGGAACGTTTGAATGCACTGACCTTGCTCGCAGCAGGCGTCGCGCATGAAATCGGAAATCCACTCAACTCGCTGCACATTCATTTGCAATTGATGGAGCGCAGCGTCCAAAAGCTGCACGGCGAAGCGAAGGCGGAACTTCAACAATCGATTGATATCGCACGTTCAGAAGTCAACCGACTGGATTCGATTGTGACCCAATTTCTTCGGGCAATCCGGCCATCGCGGCCACAGCTCCGTCCAGAGAACTTAAACACGATAATCGAGGAGGCAGTGCGCTTTTTCACGCCCGAAATTCAAGACCGTGACATGACCGTTAAGCAAGAACTGCGCTCTGATCTGCCTTTGCTTCAGCTTGATCGCGATCAGATGAAGCAAGCATTTTACAACGTGATCAAAAATAGCCTCGAAGCCATGAAGCGCCACGGCACTTTGCACATCCGCACTGACATGGACAACACCAATGTCATCGTGAGCTTTGTTGATACCGGCAGCGGTATGTCGGCGGGAAACTTGAGTCGCGTTTTTGAGCCTTATTTCACAACCAAGCCAACGGGCACCGGTCTTGGATTGTTAATTGTGCGCCGCATTGTGCGTGAGCATGGCGGCGAACTCTCGATCGAGAGTAATGAAGGCGAAGGTCTCACGCTTACGATTGGATTGCCGTACATCGAAAGGCGCATTCGCATGCTGGAAGCGGGCGAAAGCAAACCAACTTGAGCTTCGCCCGTTGTCATTGCTTCGTCATTCCAAGTTGCGTAAAGAGAAACGCGTAGATATCGGCCAATTGTTTAACTCGCTCGCTTAAGGCTGTGCCCTGGCCGTGGCCTGCGCTCGAGCTCGTCCGTAAAAGAATTGGGTTCTCAGATTTGTTGGCTTCATCCAGGCGCGCGGTCATTTTGCGCGAGTGATACGGCGCAACCCGTCCGTCGTTGGCGCCCGTCATCATAAGGACCGAAGGATATTTAGTTCCATCGACAACGTGATGATACGGGGAGTAAGCGTAAAGCGCTTTGAATTGCTCCGGATCGTTCACCGTGCCGAACTCGGTCACGTTGAACGCGCCGTTCGGCGCCAATTCGACTCGGAGCATGTCGTAAATGCCGACCGAGGAAACGACGGCACGAAACAAATAAGGATGTTGGGTGATCATCACGCCCATCAAAAGGCCGCCATTGCTTCCACCCTGGATCGCGAGTTTTTCAGGGCGCGTGTACTTATCTTTGATCAGGTATTCGGCAGCTGCCGCGAAATCGTCGAACACATTTTGCTTTTTCGTGAGATTGCCGGCCTTATGCCAGTCTTCACCGAACTCGCCACCGCCTCGAACATTCGCCACGACATAGAGGCCGCCGCGATCGAACCATAGCCGCCGTGTAAAATCGAAATTCGGCGACATACTGATTCCGTAACCGCCATAGCCGTACAGGAGCGTCGGGTTGCTCCCGTCCGGCTCCATCCCTTTTCGAAAAAGAATGTTGAGCGGAATTTTTGCGCCGTCTTTCGACGTGGCGAACTCGCGCCGCACTTCTATGTCGGCAAATGAAACAGGCGACGTGCTGCGCAGCGCAGTCTTCGCTGGCTCGGTTTTTCCATTGAGACACCGAAACCACGCCGCCGGCTCTGTGTAACTCACGTCGCGAAACAGGAGCGAGCCGTCTTCGACTGCGAGCATTTCCTGAACAGCCGAGATCTGTGGAATCGGGA
>Ga0193721_1000292_pt1 | contig 14879 bp, 17 predicted proteins | sample U2s2metaG_FD_145078 | JGI IMG/M metagenome (GOLD analysis project Ga0193721, IMG submission 145078) | Soil microbial communities from a riparian zone of the East river system, Colorado, United States - U2s2 | ecosystem: Environmental > Terrestrial > Soil > Riparian zone | place: USA: East River...
ACCTCGTCGGTGAGCGCGCTTTCTTCTGAGACTAACGAATTTCATAGACGTCCTTTCTCCCGGGGTTGAGTGGTCCCGATTCCAGCGGATCGAGGAACCATCCTCAGGAGGTACTACGAATAGCAGCCTCACTTCAGATGCCTCCAAAGCTCGAGGTTAATCTGGAGATCGCGCTAAGCGGTGTCTCAGCGAAGGTTAAGCTTTTCAACCGGTTTTTTAGGGCCCGGCGGAAAGTGCGTTGAGACCTCGGATGACGTAATCAAAGAAGATTTTATTAACAATGCCGACAGCCGCAAATAGGACTTTAGTCCCATACGTTTAGGAGCGGTTAGCGAAACGCTAAGCCTTCGATCTGGCGTCTGCCTTGAGTGCGCGCATTGGCGTACTCAGTTCCGAACTAGGCTTGGAGGATTGATGTGTGAGCGAAGAAACGGATAAAAATTGGGCAGCGTTGGTCGCAACCATGATGGCCCGTATCGAGAGCGAGGGCGTGGGTTCGCCTACCCATGAGAAAGCGATCACAGACGCGGTAAACGCGATCGACGGGGTTGAAGAAGTGAGCATCGAGCATGGAGCTATCCACGTTACCTATGATCCCCTGCAAACCACCGAGAAAAAAATCGAAGACTCAATCCGAGCGAGTGGAAATAGCGTGACCTCAGCGGAGACCGAAAGCGAGATGCCGCGCCCGGTCACCGGTCCCGGGCTCGAGGCTACGCGCGAGCCAGCAGCGCGCAACTAAGTCGGCAACGATAAAAGAGTTTTCGTAGTGGTTTTCGCCTGTTTCCATCTCTTATCGACGGACGGCGCGGAATAATGACGGGTCTAATCGGGAAACGAGGAAGTCAGAGAAAAGGCCTGTAGAGTCCGCTATCCTCAGCGGAGTAAATCCAAATTCACTTCATTCTGCGCTGAGACAGCGCACGCTACATTCCGGCGCGATTTCAAAACTTCGGTTGGGCTATAGCTCTTTGGTTAGCGCCAGGGATGGTGAGAGCGCCAATAAGCATGGCGCCCGTAGAATCGGTGGGCATGATACGAGCCGAACCGTGGTCCGTAGTAGCCATAGCCCGGGGCAACGACCACGCCCACTACTGGAGGTGGCGCATAGAATACCGGTCGCGGCGGTGGAGGAGCGTAACTGTAAGTTGGCGCGGGAGCTCTATAAGGCTCTATCATCTCGGTGCCAGCATTCGATCGCGAAGCAGATGCAAAGCCCAATGCGAACACCGCGGATGCTATCACAATTAGTTTTTTTTCCATGATTCGATATCCCTCCGGTTGTTTGGCCGATTGAACCCAACAATCGTTGCGTAGTTGCCCGAAAAAGTGGCGCCGCCTCATAATTCATCCTCGGCAAAATGGAGACATGTTCGCTCGTTGTCCGAGTTCGGTGTCAGATCTCAGACACTAAAACGCCGCCGCGGGTTTTCTTGTGCTAATCGCTAGATTTATAGGGGCCGCGGTCATCGACAGCGGCTGCAGCGCAAGTTCGGGCGCTACTTTTTGTCCAACAGCGGCAAGTACGCATCGTAACCTCTGTCTTTCATGTATTCTTTTGGAATGAAATGGAAGGCGGCTGAGTTAACGGCGTAACTCTGTCCCGTCGGCGATTTCGGGTCGGTAAAGAGATGGCCAAGGTGGGCGTTACTTCGTTTGGCGCGCACCTCGGTGCGCTTCATATCGTTCGATGTGTCCGGCTTCTCGATGAGGAGATCCTTCGAGATCGGCTTGCTAAACGTGGGCATGCCGATCTGACCGTCGAATTTGTCGAGCGAAGTGAAAAGTGGTTCGCCGGTAATGATATCGACGTAAATGCCAGGGCGATCATTGTTCCAGAACTCATTTTGAAAAGGCGTTTGCGTTCCGCCTTCCCGCACGACGAAATATTCCTCCGCCTTCAATCGGCGTTTCAAAACGGCGTCGCTGGGGACCGGCCGGTTCGGATCGAAACCTGTGGTCTCCTTTTTTTCTTTCTGTGTGAGAAAGAAGACGTAGAGCCCGCCGGCGATGAGCACGATCGCGATGCCAACGCCGACGTACGTGCTGATCGCCGATCTTTCCTCGCTGGTGATTCGCCCCCCGTACATTAGATCGCAATCAACATCATTGAATCGGAGATTGGCGGTATCCGTCAAGACAGAATAGGACAGAACAGGGATCTGATCTGCTACCGCGTCGCGAGTTGGAACCGCATCCGCAACATGAAGCCGGCCGAAAATTTACCTTAGAGGACACGAAAAATGCAGAGATCATCCACAGATTTCGCATATTACTTCGAATACCCACCATCCAAAATCTGTGTAAATCTGTGCAATCTGTGGACACCACTACATTAAATGAAGTTGTTGCGGAAATTTGAGGAGGCACTGGTTTACGCGAGCGTTGTGCATGCCGGCCAGATCCGAAAGGCAACCGGAATTCCATACATTGCGCATCTTCTCGGTGTGGCCAGCATTGCGTTCGAATACGGCGCGGACGAAGACGAAGGCATCGGCGCGTTACTCCATGACGCGGCTGAAGATGCAGGTGGCGCCGCCCGGATCAACGACATCCGGATCAGGTTCGGCGAAAAAGTGGCTACGATAGTAGAAGGTTGCACCGACACTCTGGAGACGCCCAAGCCGCCCTGGCGCGAGCGCAAAGAAAAATATCTCGCGCATCTCAAAGAAACCGATGCGTCCACACGGCTCGTATCCGCAGCCGACAAATTGTTTAACGTGCGCAGCATTCTTCGGGAGCTACGCCAACGCGGCGACGCTGTCTGGGCACGTTTCAGCGGCGGCAAGAAAGATCGGCTCTGGTATTATCGCGCGCTTGTGATCGCGTTTCGGCAGCACGGCGATCATAGCGATCTCATCGACGAGCTCGATCGCGTCGTGAACGAGATCGAAAAGCTTGCTTGCGCTTAGCAACACGAGATGAACGGGCCAGAGAATTGGCCGCGGGTTTCAACTCCGAAATTCTTCGCGAGTACGAGGCTACTTCTACAATGAGGCGCTCAGGAATTTAACTCTTCAGCGTGATTTTCGCGCGGGCCTGTGAAGTCGGGCTTCAGCCAGGTCAATGTCGCGTTGGATCCGGCGTAAGGCTTGGTCGTTGATGGCTTCTTCGTTACGCAATTGGATGACAGTGTCGCGTTCTGTTTGTAACACTTCGCGCGCTAAATCTTCAAAGTCTTCCGAGAACAATCTGCTGACGCTTTCTTCATCCGGGGTTTCACTGCGAAGTTGCCGGATACGGTCTTCGTATTCCGAGCGCAAACGTTCAACGGTCCTGGGCCTGGCTCGCTTCGACGATGCGATTTCCTCAAGACGAGCAAGCGCTGCTTCGTTGGCCTTCAGGCGTGCCAGTCGCTCTTCTTTTTCAGTGACGCGGTCGTCCTTGATTTTCAGCAAACGAACCGCCGGCGCAAGACTGAGTCCTTGCAGAACGAGCGTTGCGAAAATGACACAGAACGTCAGCAAGAGGATGAGGTCGCGTCCGGGGAATGGCTGGCCGTTTGCGAGCACAAGCGGGATGGCCAATGCGCCGGCAAGCGAATCCGCGCCGCGCATCCCGGTCCATGCTATCAACGCAGTTTGTTGCCACGTGGCGGGATTTTTATGGCGGAATGTTTGGCTCAGCAGACGCGGTAAGTAGGTGGCTCCGAAAACCCAGACGGAACGAACCAGCACGATGGCCGCAAAAAACACGATCGCCAGCCAGGCTGCGCGAGTCACGGTGCCCGGAGCGAGCGCGTGGACAACCTGCGGCAGTTGAAGCCCAATGAGCATGAAAAGTATCCCGTTCAGAATGAACGTGACCATTTCCCAAACAGGGAACGCTTGCAGGCGCATGCGCCCGCTCAAGATTCGCGGCGCGCGCCATCCGATGTAAATGCCTGCAATTACGACTGCGAGGATTCCTGAGACATGGAGATTTTCGCCGCTGAAGTAGGCAACGTACGGCGTAAGCAAAGAAAACAATGTTTGGACCGGCGGATTGTCCAAGCGCTTTTGCAGTTGGACTACCAGCCAACCGACGGCGAGACCAACACAGATGCCGCCCGCGGCGACAAAAAGAAACTGCAAGCTTGCCTGTGCGAGCGAAAACGTGCCGGTCATCACGGCGGCCACCGCGAAACGGAATGAGATAAAAGAAGTAGCGTCGTTTATCAGGCTTTCTCCTTCGAGGATCACAATGATCTTGCGAGGCACCCGCAAATTTTGAGTGACCGCGAGCGCTGCCACGGCGTCGGGCGGCGAGACGATGGCGCCGAAAACAAAACCTACCGCCAAGGGTAACCCGACCAGGCCGTGGAACAGATAAGCCGTCGCAGTCATCGTCAAAAGGACGAGGACAATTGCCATTGGGAGAATTGAGCGAAGGTTCAGTCGGAAATCTCTCCACGAGGTGAAAATGGCCGCGGGATAAAGAAGCGGCGGAAGAAAGAGATTAAACACCAGTTTCGGTTCGAGGTGAATCGCAGGAAGACCCGGGATCACAGCGAGGACTACACCACCGATCGTGAGCAGAATTGGATATGGGACTCCGATTTTGCGGGCAACGATCGCCAGCAGAGCAACCGCAACGAGACAAATCAAAATTAATTCGGTTTCGTCCACGATGGTTCTGATTGCGTCAGGGTTCTCTCCGGGATTAGATGAGGCGTCCAGTTATGGCCAGACAATTCAAGCCTGTGCGTTTTTTTGTGATGATGGCGTGGCGGCGTTCGTGGTGTGTGGCGTGACGGCGTTCTACACTCATCGCGCGGCTCACGGCCGAACGGCGGAAGAACGTGCAGCTTATGCCATCGCCGAGAGAGCTGGAGAGCAAGCGCCGCGCGACACAAAGTTACCAACGGTCGCAGAATTGAACATGATGGCTCAGAAGCATTTCAAGCAGGAGGGAACCGGCAACCAGCAGGCTTGGGACCTCGCCTTCGAAAACGGTTACACGGACGGGTTCAAGAAAACGCATCCGCAGTGATCTGCTCAGCACACGTTGTAGCCACGCTCCCGTGGAGCGTTCGCATTATTCGGACCTGGACGTCGTGGAAGGCGTATAGCGCCTTGTCTGCAGCGTCCACGTTAGTTCGCTCCGATCGCAAGGGATTTTGAATGAAAGTCCCAGTCGGAATGTCTAACGCTCCCACTATGACCAAACTCATTGCGTTAATAACGGCGGGACTCTTTACGGCAGCGACCATGTTCGCGGGGGAACATGGCGACTGCACAAAGCAAGTCGGCAACAAATCGAAGATGGCGTGTACGGTTTCCATGGCGAGTCTGAACCTCACACCCGATCAGAAAACAAAAATGGACGCAGCCATGGAGGAGCATCACAAGGCTGGTTGCAACGAGGCCAGTGAGGCCAAATTCATGGAAACGGCAAAAGGTATCCTGACGCCGGAGCAATACGCGAAGTTCGAGACTCAATGCAAGAAAGGCGAGAAAGGTAAGCAGACCTGATCGCGGATTCGCAATTCAGATTAATGCAACGCGCCGAGAGCCACTCTCGGCGCGTTCCACGTACGGGGAGCTATTGTAGCCGTCGCCCTGCGGGCGACGCATTCTACAGATGTTAAACAGATTCGGTGCGTGCTTCCCGCAGGGAAGCGGCTACAGGTCGGTTTCGGCCCACACGATCTCAACCCGAGCAACGGTTCGTAAAACGCGCAAAGCCGGATGCTACGGGGCAATTGTCGGAGGTTCGTGTTTGTTCGCCTGGTATGAATCCTGTCTAATGCAAGGCGATTGAACCAGGTGACTGGAGCTTCGACGCGCTCCATGAAAGCGAAAACAGCACTTAAATGGACGATTGGCGTAGTCGCGCTTGTGATCCTTTGCTCAAGCGCGGCGCTGATCCGAATCGCGCCGGAGCTGACGGAATGACGTTTGGAAAGATGCTGATGGATCATCGGGCGCATTTCCAACAACACTCAAAACACCGCCGGCAGAGTTCGCCGCACTTTGGGATTGGGCCGAGAAACACGCGATCGTTCGGCAAACGCAATAGATCTGTTAACGATCGGTCAGCTAACATGCCTGCTCGACAACCTGGCTATCACTTCTGTATCAGGTGGCTTTCATGAACCCGCCATCTTTGCCGATTCGAAAACGATTTCCCTGGATCCTTTATGGGATTGCGCTTGTCCTGATCGTTGGGTTCGCCTTTGCGCCAGTGGGATCCGTGATGTTGTGCGCTTGGATTGCGAATGCGCACGGGTGCAAAGTGGATGAAGGCTCAGTGCATCCCTGCATCATCAACGGGCACGATTATGGCGAGCTCCTTTACGATCTCGGCGTGATGGGGTGGTTCATGCTTGTTACTCTTCCCAGTGGCCTACTTGCATTTCTCAGTTGGCTAATCCTTCTCATCCTCCATCGCGTCGCCTGGAGAAAGCGGCTCTCTGCCGGAGTTCCTCCTCCGATTCCTCAGCCGTCATGAACGGCGTGAGTTTTAGAACTGTGAGAATTCACATCCTTCAGCTTCTTGCCCTACCAGCTCTCGCCTGCATCCCACTCAACGCGCAAGAGACATACGCCGCCGCTACAGCGGCAGCGAAGCCTGCGTTCATTTTCGGAGGCGTCGGTTATCTGGACAGGTGGTCGCAGAATGATCAACACGAATTTACGCCTGAAGGTCAGGAGGACCTCGAGAAATGGGCGGACATGATCACGATAAACGTCTATCCCAGCGCTCACGATGGTGACGCGCTGGCGGCGAAGGCGAACGCGGTCCTGGAAAATTACAAAAGTCACCAAGGCACGGTGCTCCGGACCAATTCGGTTCCTCGGACATCTGATCAAGCCGCGGAGCATTTCATCGCGGTGATGTTTGGCCGGCCGAAGTTTATCGAGCTAGCATTTGCGCGCTTTAAATTAGTCGACAGCGTCGGATGCTCGATTGTGTATTCGCATCGCATTTACCGTGAGAAAGTCGGCGACCAAATGAATGCCTGGCTAAATGAGAACGGCGCGAAGACGGAAAGGATGCTGATGGAATGGAATAACATCCCGTCGCCAGCTTCACTTCGTGAGTTGCCACGCAAAGATGGTCGCCCTAGCGATGCAAAGCCTTCGCCCTCGAAGTCCTAATAGAGTCGGCAGGAAAATGGACCGTCGACCTCGCTGCGCGCCACACCGCCGCTAGCTGTCTCGTCCGGCCGTCGCCTGGACGACGGCGTGGCAAGCAGAAATTTATGGTTGCTCCGCTTTGACTAGCAACTGCAGCTCTTGCCGCAATTGCATGCCTTACCGTCATTCATAGGGCAATTCTTGCCGCTCTTCTTGCACGCAGGTTGATCTGCGGCAAACGCGGTTGCGCAAATGATGGCCGTGAAAATCGAGAAGAGAATTTTGGCGTAAGTTTTCATAAAGATTGAATCTTCTGCAGCAACCAAAGTTGCGCCAGTAGAATAATAAGAAAACCTGGGCGGGTCCCCGGCCACCGCCGCGGCGGCGGACTGGGTCATCGTAGGCCGTGTATGATCTTGGCTCGGAACCATCGCAGTTCGAGCTTTGAGCAACTGAAACGTTGGGCGAAGCTTCGAGGCCAACAAAAGATCTAACTCAAGGGTTGGTCACGAGACATTTGCTTCACATGTCTGCGTTTCTGGCCATGAGCATGTTAGTACAGACCCTTTATTTGCTGGCTGATCCCCACTGGGCGGGACATCTCGGGAAGGAGGCAATCGCGGCGGTTGGTGTGGCGGGCAACATCCCGATGATTGTGCTGGCGCTTATCCAAATGCTGGGCGTGGGCACAACTACATTGATCGCGCAGGCGGCTGGAAGAAAAGATCAGGTGCGCGCCGAGCTGGTCTTCAATCAGTCTTTCGTCATGTCGATCGTGATTGCGTTCGCTCTCGGGATTGTCGGATTCCTTCTGCGCCCGGCTTATTGTGATTGGCTCAGTGCGTATGCGACGACGGCGACGCTGGCAAAGGCTTACCTGCTCTGGTTTCTTCCTGGGCTGTTACTGCAGTTCCCCCCTCGTGGCTCTGGGCTCGGCACTGCGCGCCACCGGGATCATCAAGCCGGCTGTCGGATTCCAGGTGCTGAGCGTGCTGCTCAATATCGTGCTTGCTCCATTGCTGATCGGCATAGCGTCGCTGATGATGCTGGTCCTTACATTGATCGCGTTCCTCGCCCCGGGGACACTGATTCGCATCTTCTCGCGCGATCCGCGAGTGATTGCTTTTGGCAGCGAGTATCTTCGGATCGTGTCAGTGAATTTCGTGTCGGCGGGAATTGTCTTTGTAACTTCCAGCGTTTTTCAGGGAATCGGCAACACGCTACCACCGCTGTTTAGCTCGATGACACGGCTGGTCCTGTTCGCTATGCCAGCGATTTACATCTCGCGGACGCCCAGGTTTGAAATCAGGCACGTCTGGTATCTGTCGGTTGGCTCCATCATTTTTCAGATGTGCATTAATCTTTTGCTGCTACAGCACGAACTGCGAGAGCGACTTCGATTCGACGAACCGGACACTTTTATTCCGGCGAGCGCGACGGCCGCGGCAGGCTCTCTTCAATTTGGTCAATCAGCTGAGGAATATTGATCGGCTTTGCGAGAGATCGATGCCCTTCGATGCGGAGACCAGCCTTCGTCTCAGGTTCCGTGACTAACGCAGTGAGAAAGATTATCGGTGTGCCACGCAATTCTGGATCGGCTTCAATTTGTGCCGCGACTTCGCCTCCATCTGTCTTCGGCATCATGATGTCCATCAAGATGGCATCCGGCCTAAAGTTCCGGGCGCTTTGATGGGCCCCTTCAGCGTTGTTCTCTTCGAGCACGACATAGTTGCCGGTCTTTTCGAGAAGGATTTTCACGAGGTGTGTGCTGTCCGGGTCGTCGTCGACAATCAGGACGCGCCGTTTTTCTTTGCTTAGCGACCTGGCGATGGCATCAATCTCAGATTGATCGAACCAATAAACGTGAGACTGGGGTGGATTCTGACTGACCACGTACGAAGCATTGACGTTAAAGCCGTCAGCGTCTTCGATGACTTCGAGCACACCGGATACTTCGGAATCTATTCCGTCTCTGATCGGCCTGAACGTCACAGTCTGTCCGTCGATCTCGTCGGGAGACAGTGGCAGCTTAACCGTTGACGGTCGGTGTTTCATACCGTGTGCGTTAACCTTATTATTTCGAAGGTTCGCCGGGTTTTGGTGGTGCGCCGGGTTTTGCGGCTTCGCCGGGCTTCGGTGGTGCGCCGCCTGCAGGCGCGCCGCCTCCGCCGGGAATGTCTTGGTCAGGGGCACCGAGAATGTCAGGCTCAGTAAATGAATTTGGATGGTTGGCCAGCTCTTTGCGCAAAGTGGCAATTTGTTCGGCTGTGACCGGGCTTGCGCTATTGCCCCAGTCGCTCCGCTCGTAGGTCATGACGTCCGCGATTTGTTTGTCCGTCAAAGTTTTGTCCCATGGTTGCATCACCGCCGTGCCATACTGTTGCCCTTTCACTTTCACTGGGCCTTGCAAGCCTTTAAGCACGATCATGCCCATGCGTCGCGAGCCGCCGTTCGTGAATTCAGAACCCGCAAGCGGGGGATATTGGCCGGGCACACCGAGACCATTCGCTTGATGACACGTCTGACAATTTGCTGAGAAAACTTTTTTGCCGCGATCGTGCGGCGATAATTCGGCAGCTTGCTCGCCTCCAGCAGGGCCTCCCGCTGCTTTTTTTGCGGGAGGAGGCGCGCCCATCGGATCGAGCCCGCCACCAGTGAAGTTGCCTGAGTAACGGCCGAGATACGCGCCACCAAAAAATATCGCCAGCCCGTAAACCGCGATCAACCAAATCGAGAGCGGCTCGGCGCCAACGCGCGGTTCGCGTTTTTCGCGTTGAACAGCGGCGTGCACCTGTTGGACGTCGGACTGTTCGCCGTAATCCATTCCCTGCCCTAAACGCGCTGGCTGTTTCGGTTCGTCGTTCATTGCATTGTCATTTTGCAGGAGCCGGCGACGGCGGTGGCGAGCCAGCTGCGGCCGCGGGCGACGGCGCTACAGATGCCGTGGGTGCGGCTCCGGCTGATCTGACTTCGTTCAGCGGATGCGATTGATTGAGCGCCATTAGGTAAGCGACGAGACATTTCGCATCGTAACTCGGAATCACTTCCCAACCTTCCGGTGGCGCGTCGGAGCCTGTCAGCTTCAAAGCTTCAGCTGAACGTTGATCACGGATGCGGCGCTTTTCATAGAGAAAACGATACGCAGGCATATTCGAGTCGAGGTTGATGCTGCGCGGCGAATAGAGGTGTACGTGGTGCCAGGCCACGGAGTACATCGGAGGCTCGCCAATCGTTTGCTCTGGCCACGGCGGTCCTACGACCTGCGGCCCAGATGATGGAGCGGTCGTCGCTCCCGGGCTTGCATTTGCCATTGCTCCGGGCGAGGGCGAAGCAACACCCGTCGGCGGAGCAGGTGACGGCGATCCCTTCGGCGCAGACGAAGCTGGTGAAGCCGCGGCCGATGTGGCAACCGCAGTTACAGGCGAACCCGCGGCTGAAGGCGAGGCACTCTGCTGCGTAGCCGGCGGACTAGAGACCGCCGCTCCTTGTGTTACAGGTGCCGCAGGTGGTGCTGCGCTCCGTGGTGCAGCCGAGGCAGCCGGACTTGTTGCTCCACCCGGCGAAGCTGCAGGAGAGGCAGCGCCAGCTGGAGGAGGACTCTGTTGTTCTGCCGGCGCACGCGCGCCGACGTTCGCAATGTCCTGTCCCATGCGCATTTTCGCCAGAAACACCGGGCGCTCGAAAATGTAATCTCGAGGCGCGCTGCGGCGGTTACCCCAACCCCGTTCAATATCGGCTCCGGCGTATTCGGGACGCACTTGCTGGCTGTGACAATAAGCGCAACCGTTCGCAGCAAAAACGCGCGCGCCACGTTGGAACATTCCCGATTGCGGCTGCGGATAAATGTCCGTGCCTTCCTCGTCGGACTGCGGACTGAGATGTCCAATTTGCCAATTCGGAATCACGGTCATTCCCACCCACGAGAAAGCGAACGTGCCGAAGATTCCCAGAAAAAGAGGAGCGAGGCCTTTCATCAATGCCCTCCGGAAGTCTCCGCTTCGACCGGGTTAAGGAATGTGGGAACTGTCGATGTGCGTCCCAATCCCAAAAGCATCAAACCGAAGTGGTATGCGAAAATGAAATGGGCAGCCGTAAGCAAAATTCCGGCGAGACTTCGTCCTCGAAGATAGGGAAGCACCGTTTCCACAGTCTCGCTGAACGGGAGCGAGGGATTCTCCATGTCTGCGCCTTGGAGAAAACCGCCGGCAAGCAGCATGAGCGTCATCAAACCAATCCCGTAAGCCGATGCCCAGAAATGCAATTTAATCAACGACGCGTATCGCCATTCGCGACCGACCAAACGCGGCACGATGTAGTACATCGCACCAAAAATCACCATCGTGAAAAATGCGTAAAGACCCAGATGCGAGTAAGCGATGCTGGTCTGACTGAAGTTAACATAGCGCGCGACCGAGCGAAGCGAAATCAACAGTCCAACGACGCTAAATACCGTGTAAGACATTGCGCCGAAGACGGTGAACCGCAGCGTCGGGCTATAGCGCATCAACGGAAAATAACCCCGCATTGTCATGTGATGATTCAGGCCTACAGTTGCGACAGGGATCATGCTCAAGATCATCGCGGCGATGCTCGCGGTGATCATCCACGCCGGGAACGGCCCGTCGACGAGCCGCTGCATTCCGGTCCAGCTTGAGAAAAGCGCGTACGTCCAAAAACCGATCGTCGCGAGATGATAACTGTAAACCGGGCGCCCGATTACTTTCGGAATCATGTAGTACGCTGTGCCTAGGGCAATGGCGCCGAACCACAGAAAGAGCAGATTATTCGCGTACCACCAGCCAACAGCCGATTGCAAGACTCCCTGCACCGGCACAACGAAAAGCATCAGTTGCGCGGCCGCGTATAGCCATGGGAACCAGAGAAACGCGCCGAGCAAATACCATTGCGTGATATAAATTTGTTCGCCACGGCGATAGCGAAACATGAGCACCGCCCACGACGCAACGAGCGTGTAAGCAACAAAAAGAATTATCGCTGCGTAGCCCGGAAATTCGAGCCATTGATAGCCGGTGCTGTCGCCGAGAAAGATTCCGCCGACGCCGAGCAGGACCCCCAAGTTCCAAAAACCAGCGGCCGCAACGAGCAACAGCGGATACCGCAACATCGTCCGGCATAACCGCGCCATGAGCCAGATGGCAGTGCCCATACCGGCCATGGATGCCCAGCCGTAAACCATCATGTTCATGTGCGCAGGCCGCACGCGTCCCCACGTCAGAAAACTGATGTTCGAAAGCAGGTCGGGCTCGTGAAGTTTGAATGAAACGAAACCGGCGAGCAATGTGCCGAGGATCAGCCACGCCATCGCCGATGTGTAAAACATCAGCACGGGCACACGCGTTGATGCATCGATGTACGCGCGTTCCAATTGCTCTGTGGCTCCGGCCGCAGCGGAGACTTCTGGTTCTTTCAATGGAATTCCAGTGACGTTCATTCCTCGTTGAAGCGTTGAAGAGTTGAAGTGTTGCGGCGCGGAGTGTTCATGGAGTCGTGGCCGGAGCAGGAGAATTGGGTACAGATGATGCTGGCTGTGCCGCGGGCGGAGGCGACGCAATTGTTTGAGTCGCCGGCGAAGCAGAGCCAGCGGGAGCGGGCGATGATGGCGAGCCAGCTGGCTGAGCCGCGCCGGGTTTCGGAGAAGCGCCCGGAACAGGCGAAGTTGGCGGGGCTGGAGACTGCGCCTGTGGTGTAGCGATCGGTCCCGCCGGTGCTGGCTTTTGCTTCGCAAGCTCAACAGTCGTCAACTCCATGGCCCGACTGATCGGGACGCGGACGACACCTTTGTTCTTGTCGACCCACGCGTAGCTGTTCAGCGCGGTCTCCGCGTCTTCGCGCACGGTTTTTAATTTTTCCATCCGCTTTTTCGCGCGTGTCTCTTCGTAATCATTTCCACGCGGCATGGGCCCAATTATCGCGAGCACGATTACGCCAAACAATGCGAAGAGAAGGACGACCCCCAGCCACGTGGATAGTGGAGCGCGCGAATGTGCAATCTGGCGGAGAGATTCGGTGTCGGCCATTTCAGTTGACTGTTTGCAGAGATTCGATCAGGCGCGGATCGCGGACGGGAAACAGTGAAGTCCTCGGCAAGAGTCGCAGATAAGCGAAACCAAGCGTCGCGCCGATGGCGATGAGCGAAAGCAAATCCCAAATGCTGGGATGAAAGCCGGTGCCGTGTAACGAAGGCAGCACAATGAGGTAGATGTCGAGCATCTGCATGCAGACGATCCATCCCGCCACGATGCAAAGTTGGTGCGGCTTTTTTTTGATCGAGCGCATAAGCAAAATCGGGAACGCTATGAAAAACCGCCCAATCACCAGGAGCATGCTCAGCGCCCACCAGGATTGGGTATTTCGAGTGATGAAAAATTGCGTTTCTTCCGGGAGGTTCGCGTACCAGATGAGCATGTACTGACCGAAACCGATGTAGGCCCAGAAAACGCAGAACGCTAACATCCATTTACCCATGATGTGATAATGTTCCACGGTGACGATGTCCTTTAGATAACCGGCTTGACACAACGCCGTGATCACCAGAACAAGGAGCGACATCGAAGCACCGGCTGCGCCTGCAAAAATGTAAACGCCGAACATGGTTGAGAACCACCGGTAATTGAGGCTCATCAGCCAATCGAACGCGCCGAAAGTCAGACAAAGCGCAAACATTGGCAGACTGATGAATGAGACCTTGCGCATTCCGATGGTGAACCGCGGATTGCCGTTCTTGTCCTGTTCCACAGAAAGTCTGCGCAACACGAGCGCCGCCAAAAGGAAGAACCCGAGGAACACTACAGCGCGCACGAAAAAGAAAGTCCAATTTAGATACGCCCGTTTGATGTCGAGCGACGGTTCGACTCCGCGCGGAATATCCATCCACGCATAGAGGTGGTGACGCAGCAGAAGAATCGGCACAAACAGAAGCGCAAGGACAGTCAGCAACGCAGCAATATTTTCCAATTGTCGGCGCACGACCACGCTCCATTCGGCGTCGGTCGCATGATGAACGATTGTCCAGAAAAAGCAGCCGGCGCAGAGCGTAAAGAAAAACGCAAATGCAAACAGCCAGGAATAACTAAATTGATGAGGATTCACGATTGCGCCGATTACGCACAGCACGAGTGCGACTACTGCAACCAGTCCGAGCAGGAACGAAAGCCCGGCAAATCGGCTGCTCTCGAAATACTCGCCTTCCGGCGTCGGAACTGTTTGTAAACGTTCGCTCATTTCTTCGACGCCTCCTGCTTTGCTGCGGGTTTGGCCTCTGGCGGTTTGCTCTCAGCCGGTTTGTCCAAGTCGGCGCGATGTTCCGGCGGCACGTCGGCAATCACGCCGTTTTGACTGCGCTGCAAAGCGCGCAGGTAAGCAATGATCGCCCACCGATCCGGCACAATGATGTTTGGCCCGTAAGCCATCATGGTGTTTTTGCCGTTGGTGACGGTGTTAAAAATTTCGCCGTCCGACATTTTGCGGATGCGGTCGTCCTGGAGCGAAACCACGGTGGCGAGCCCGTATTGTTTCGTGATCCCGTTGCCCGCAGCCGCAGCACCGTGGCACATCGCGCAAGTGATGTTGAAACGCTGTTGACCGCGTTCCATTAACTCGCGCGTCACCTCCAGTGGAATACCTGTTCCCCACTGATCGCCCATTTTGCCGGTGTCGTAGTAATCGGTGCCGACGCTGAAACTCGCGTTCGGATGCGACCAGGGACCAACTGACATCGCCTGCGTTTCAGGCGCATGGGGCTTCGGCATTTCATAACCAATCGGAACCGTGCCGGGGACGGGCAAACGCGGTCCGCGC
>Ga0193721_1000293_pt1 | contig 14876 bp, 16 predicted proteins | sample U2s2metaG_FD_145078 | JGI IMG/M metagenome (GOLD analysis project Ga0193721, IMG submission 145078) | Soil microbial communities from a riparian zone of the East river system, Colorado, United States - U2s2 | ecosystem: Environmental > Terrestrial > Soil > Riparian zone | place: USA: East River...
TTTTAATTTTTGAAAAACGCATTGCGGATCTTGCAATGTAAGATCGCGCTGTGGCCGACTCAGATCGCCGCCTTTGTAAGTCCAACTGTCGCCTTCATAGGCGCGCTTCTCTTCGTTCCACCCGGAGAAATAGCCGTCGCCATTGTCTTCCGGATCGCGGTATTCGTCAGACAAAATGCAAGACGCATTAGTGTAATGAACGACGTACTCGTGAAAGTAGAGGTCGTGTTCAATCAAATGCCTGATGAGTCCGCCGAGAAATACAATATCTGTGCCCGCGCGGAGTGGTACCCAAATGTCCGCCAGCGCGCTCGTCCGCGAGAAACGTGGATCCACATGGATGATTGTGGCGCCACGCTCCTTGGCCTTCATGACCCAGCGAAAACCAACCGGGTGCGCTTCGGCCATTGATGAGCCTTCGATTAGGATGCAATCGGCGTTGGCCAGATCTTGCTGCGCGGTCGTAGCTCCGCCCCGGCCAAACGAGGTGCCCAGACCGGGCACCGTGCTGCTATGTCATATCCGAGCCTGGTTGGATACACACACCATGCCCAGGCCTCCGGTAAACAGTTTTTTAATGAGATAATTTTCTTCGTTGTCGAGCGTGGCGCCGCCGAGGTGGCAAATGGCAGTGGTGTGATTGACGGCTGATCCATCAATCTGCCTAACGAATGTTCGTTTGCGCGATTCCCAGACGCGTTCGGCCACCATGTCCATCGCGCGATCCAGCGACATTTCAGTCCATTCCTTTGCCCGCGGCGCGCGATACTTCACTTTTGTTTCGCGTCGGGAATGAGTAAGTAATTGATAAGACGCGGCGCCCTTCGGACAAAGGTTTCCCTGACTGATCGGCGATTCCGGGTCGCCTTCGATCGAAATCAGTTTCCCATCCTTGTGATAAATCATCTGTCCGCAGCCGACCCCGCAATATGGGCAAATGGAGCGCGCGACTTTTGCGTCGTCGATACGTGCATGCATCGCACGCGTCTTGTCCGACATCGATTCGAGCCCGGTACCGTCTCTGCGCTCGCGAATTTGTCTAACGAGCGGCCAGTTTGAAAGAAGCTCGATCAGCGAAGCCATCAGTTCACAGAAACGTAACAAAAACTGACAACAAATATCTTGATCGTCACGTCCGAAATCCTTTCGAATGGCGACTTTACATCGGATGGGCTTTTTTGATCGACAACAAACCGTAGCGAATCCTGATTATAATCGCTGGCTTTTCCCTCCCGCAGCGCTCGCCGTGCATCTTTCCATAGGACAAGTTTACGCGTTCAGCGTTTTCAAATTGCCGCTCACCAAAATCATTGGTGTTACCAAGCCCGCGCCTGATGATTGGTCGCAGCCGTCGCTCGCGTGGATTTTTAGTCTTGCCATTTTTTTTCTCGGACTTTCAGCTGCGGTTTTCGGCCGTTGGGTGGAACGCGTTGGACCGCGCAAGACTATGTTCACCGCCGCTCTTTGCTTTGGCGGCGGCTTTGTCATTTCCGCTTTTGGCGTTTGGTGGTCATTTCCGCTTTTGGCGTTTGGTGGCACCAACTTTGGATCATTTATCTTGGTTACGGAGTGATAGGTGGTTGCGGCCTCGGTCTGGGTTACATCTCGCCGGTTTCGACTCTGGTGAAATGGTTTCCCGATCGCCCGGGCATGGCGACCGGCATGGCCATCATGGGATTTGGCGGCGGCGCCTTCATCGGTTCGAACCTCAGTTTGCTGCTGATGGACCATTTCAAATCAGCAACCAGCGAGGGTGTAGGCGAGAGTTTTCTGGCCATGGGCATTATTTATTTTTGCTTCATGGTTTTCGGTTCGCTTGTCGCGCGTGTGCCGGCGGATGATTGGAAACCAGCCGGTTATACGCCGCCGACGCATTCGCAGGGTTTGATCACCACGGAAAATGTCACGGTCGACTGCGCGTGGCGGACGCCGCAATTCTGGCTTCTGTGGGTGGTACTCTGTTTCAACGTCACTGCCGGCATCGGGATTCTGGAGCAAGCCTCGCCCATGATTCAGGAGATGTTTCCCGGAAAGGTTACTGCGGCTGCAGCGGGTGGCTTCGTTGCCTTGTTGAGCCTCTTCAACATGGCGGGCCGTTTTGTCTGGGCGTCCACCAGCGATTTTACCGGCCGGAAGTTCATTTACGTTGTCTACCTCCTGTTAGGAGCAGTGCTTTATTGCCTGATTCCCATGTCCGGTCATATGGGCAACACATTATTCTTCGTGGCGGTGTGCGTGATCATTTTAAGCATGTACGGCGGAGGGTTCTCTACTATTCCGGCTTACTTGAAAGATCTGTTTGGATCTGTGCAGGTCGGCGCAATTCACGGCCGTCTGCTGACTGCATGGTCGGTTGCCGGTGTCCTCGGCCCAGTTCTGGTGAATTACATCCGTGAGTATTTGAAAGGGCGTGGAGCCAGCGGCGTTGGGCTTTATGCGCCGACGATGTATTTAATGGAGCGGCGTTGGGCTTTATGCGCCGACGATGTATTTAATGGCCGGATTGCTCGTCATCGGATTGATCTGCAATCTTTCCGTGCGCCCAGTGAACGAGCGTTATTATATTCACGGACAAAACCGAAGACCGTAAGAGGATATTATGGCTGACCAAATCCAATCCGCCGGAAACGGGCTCAAACTTTTCATTTACTGGCTCGTCGTCGGCATTCCACTGGCGTGGGGAATCTGGACCACGCTCCTGAAATTGCCGGCGCTTTTTAAGTAGACGGAGTTCGCCGGGCCGTTCGGCTGTTTCCTCTAATGATTCAACGGCACCCAGCCACGGCTGATATAATCGCCCAGTGTCAGGGAAATCAGGAAGAGCAGCCAAATTATGCCAGCCACGGCTGCAAAATGTAAAAGCCGACTGCTTCCTTTTATGTGCATGAAGAACAGCGCAATGACGATCGCTTTGGCGATTGCCACTGCCAGCGCAACGATGAGATTGAAAGGGCCGAGATCGACATAGGCGATTGCCCAGCTCAAGGCCAGCAGCGCCAGCATCAAGGCCAGCAGCGCCAGCAACACAATGCATGTGCGCACGTAGACTTTCGGTTGGACAACTTCTTCCATGTCAGCGGTGTCCCACTAAATACAAAAGAGGAAATAGAAAGACCCAGACAATATCAACGAAGTGCCAGTACAGCCCTGCGATCTCGACGGTATTGTGATTTCCGTGTGAAAATTTTCCAAGCGACGCGAGCAATGCCAGAACCAGCATGATCCCTATACCAACAGTCACATGAATCGCGTGCAGCCCGGTCATCGCAAAGTAAATCCAGAAAAATAATTGAGCATTCTGCGGATCGGCGCCGCGCCACTCGAAGTGTCGACCTGGAACCAGATGATCTACATAGTCCTTGTGATACTCGACGCCTTTGATCGACATGAAAACACAACCGAGTAAGGCTGTGCCGATGAGCAACCAGGTCAGTATGCGTCTTTGATCGAGTTTTGCCGCGCGGACAGCGAACGCCATCAAAAGGCTGCTGATTAATAATACTGCGGTGTTAGTCCCGCCAAGAAGCACATCAAGCTTGCGACTCGTTTCCACGAAAACCTGACCGTATGTGAAACGATAGACCGTATATCCGAGAAAAAGCCCTCCAAAAAATAACACCTCGGTCGCGAGGAAAATCCACATGCCGAGCTTGGCAGCATCGCGCTGTTGTTCGATGTCATCGAACTGCTGTGCGAGGAAAGGCGCGCTCGGCGATCTCGCCCCATCTTCAGATGCTGGCAAGGTCAAGGTCGACATCTTTCTCAGCTGAATATGAGTAGGGTGGTCCTGTCACGACCGGAGTCTGCTCGAAGTTGTGTTCCGGCGGCGGTGAAGGCGTTTGCCATTCCAAACCAGTCGCACGCCACGGATTTGGTCCTGCCGCGCGACCATGCTTCCACGCCCAGATGAAATAAATGAGCGGCATCAAATATCCAACGCCAAGGATGGACGCACCGGCCGTTGAGAGCACATGATAAAGTTGGAACTCTGGCGGATAGACGTGATATCGCCGGGGCTGCCCCAGGTAACCGAGGATAAACTGCGGAAAGAACGTCAGATTGAATCCGATAAATGTGATCATGGCAGCGAGTTTGCCTGCTAATTCCGGATACAAGCGTCCTGAAATTTTTGGCCACCAGTAATGAAGGCCGCCCATGAACGCCATCACCATTCCGCCCACCATGATGTAGTGAAAATGAGCGATGACGAAATAGGTGTCGTGAACGTGAACGTCTACAGCGAGCGCGGCGAGGAAGAGTCCCGTTAGGCCGCCGATCGTAAAGAGCCCGATGAACCCCAACGCATAGAGCATCGGTGTTGCAAAGTGAATGGAGCCCTTGCGCAGTGTCGCGGTCCAATTAAAAACTTTTATGCCCGAATTATGCCCGAAGGAACGGCAACGAGAAAGCTAAGGATCGAGAAAACCATGCCGGCATAAACTGACTGACTCGACACAAACATGTGGTGGCCCCACACCAGAAATCCGAGAACAGCAATCGCCATACTTGCGGATCCAACCCACGCGTAGCCGTAGATTGGTTTGCGGGAAAAGCATGTAATCAACTCGCTGATCACGCCCATTCCAGGCAAAATCATGATATAGACCGCCGGGTGGGAATAGAACCAGAAGAGATGTTGGAACAAAACGGGATCGCCTCCCAGTTTTGGGTCGAAAATTCCGACGCCCCAGAAACGTTCCACGGAGATAAGCGCAAGCGTAATGGCCAGAACCGGCGTGGCGAGCACCATGATCAGGCTGGTCGCGTAGAGCGACCAGACAAATAGCGGCAATCGAAACCAGGTCAGACCTGGTGCGCGCATTTTATGAGTCGTCACCATGAAATTCATGCCGGTTATGATGGTGGAGAATCCGGCAACAAAGACGCCGGCTGCCATGGAGATCACGTGCGTGTTTGCGTAGGTGGTGCTGTAGGGCGTGTAGAACGTCCAACCAGTGTCCACACCGCCGTGAACTAACGACCAAAGCGCGAGGGCGCCGCCAGCGACAAAAATATACCAGCTCATCAGGTTCAGCTTTGGAAAGGCAACGTCGCGCGCGCCAATCATCATCGGCAGAATAAAATTGCCGAGCACAGTGGGAATGGATGGGATGAGAAAGAACCAGACCATTAACACGCCGTGAATGGTGAAAAGCTTGTTGTAAGTCTCGGATGTCACCAGCTTGGGTTGAGGCGTGACAAGTTCGATCCGCATCAACGCCGCGGCGACGCTGGCGATCAGAAAAAAAATAAGAATCGTGAAGAGATAAAGAAGACCGATTCGTTTGTGGTCCTTTGTTAGCAACCACGAACGCACGCCGTGGTGGACGCTCAGATAATTCTGGCGCGCAAATTCACCGGGTCGCTCGACGAGTAACTCTGTCGCGCTCCTCGATCCGGACTCTGGCATCGTCCTGTTCACTGTGACGATGGTGGCTGGCTACCGATGTACTTTAAATAGGCGATGAGCTGCATGATCTCTTCCTCGCTCAAATGGCCGGCGAAACTCGGCATGATGTTGTCATAGCCGGCAGAGATTTGTTTGCCGGGCTGCAAAATCGAATCACGCAGATATTGGTCATCTGCCGTGACTATTGTGCCATCGGAAAGTGGAACTGGCTTTCGGTAGAGACCCTGGAGAAGCGGTGCGTGGAATTGGGAGTTCTGCGCGTGACATCCGCTGCATCCTCGATCGCGAAACAGCCGTTCCCCTGTTAGCACGATGGATTCGCCTGATTGTCCCGATTTTAACCAGCGCTCATAGGCCGCGGGTTCCATCACGACCACGCGGCCAATCATCCGGGAATGTTGTGTGCCGCAATATTGGGCACAGAAAATGTGATAATCACCTGTGCGCGTCGGCTTGAACCATATACCGGTGTATTTCCCCGGCACCACATCCTGTTTCACTCGGAAGGCAGGAATAAAAAAACTGTGGATGACGTCCTGAGACGTCATCGTCATTGCCATCGTGGTATTGACTGGGATGTGCAGTTCATTGATTTCCCGCTTCCCTTCGGCGTGTTGAAGTTTCCACATCCATTGCTTGCCGACGACCTGCACTTCGATCGCATTGGACGGCCTTCGCTCGATCCGGAAATACGTGAGAGCTCCCCAGGCGAAGAGGCCCAGAGAAAGAAAGATCGGTCCGATGGTCCAGCCGCTCTCGATCCAAAGAGAACCAGATCTTGGATTGGAGCGGTCGGCCGGCGATCCATGACGATATTTTACCGAAAAAAAAATGATCGGTAGAAAAATGACCACCATGAAAAAAAGCGAGATCAGCGTTAGCGCGAAAAACAACGCATCTACTTCATGTGAAGTGGTGGAGGCCTGAGGCGGAAAGAGACGAAATTGATCCATGTTTCAATTGATTTGCGCACGCCGTCCGTCTGGACGGCGCGCCATCGAAAAAACCCACCATGCGATCGCAGCGAGAAATCCCAGGCTCATGAGGCGCAGGATCGACACGATTAATCCGCCGTATTTCCCGGTGATCGGATTGTAATGGTAACAAAGTAGAAAAACCTGCGAGACGATCGACGACGACTTATCTTCGTTTGCGGCAACAAGGGCTTCGCGCAGCTCTCTTGGGTCCAATCTCACGCCGAAGACGTATCGGGAAATCGTTCCCTTGGGCGTCAGAACGATAACGCCGCTTGGATGCGCATATTGACGTGTCTGCGGATCGTAAGCGTAACGAAACCCTGCTTGATCGGCGAGTTTTGCGATCGAGCGCTCATCGCCTACGAGGAAATGCCAACGATCTGCCGCGCCCGGTCGTCCGTATTCCCGCAGATACTCTGATTTTTTCTGAGCGGCAGCGGTTGGGGTTTCTGCCGGGTCGATACTGACATCGATGATTTGAAAATCTCTGCCCGCGTTCAACGACAGCTCCTGGAGCGCATGGATCAGCCCATCATTGATCAGGGAACAGAGCATCGGGCATCGGTAATAACCAAGCACAAGGATGGTTGGCTGGTTTCCGAAGTGGTCGCCGATACGAAACAGCCGATCATTTTGATCATGAAAAACGAGATCGGGCGAAATCTGCGCGCCCGGGTGTTGCTCGAAAGTCACGCGACTCAGATCGCCCGGAGTTAGCGCGCACATTTGCCCGGCGAATGCGCAGACTAACACCAGTGCAAGCGCGACGTTTCTCATGGGCTTTCGAGTAACTGTGGTGGCGTGGCGGTTTCCGCAGGCTGTGCCTGCATCAAACTGAGAGGCGTTTGCCCCGCGCCTACATCCGGCAAACCGCGCTCCAACAGCAATTGCATGGCGCGATCGATGGGAATGCGCACCGTTCCGGAGTTCCGATCGATCCACCCGTAAGAATCAAGATTAGCATCTTCGGCGCCGCGCAGCTTTGCTAAATCTACCGCCCCCTTAACTTGCAACCGTGGCTTGGGAAATTCTTCAGTGATTGTGACCGGGAAATTCGTTTGTCCAGCAGTTTTGGCCGGCTCGTGCAACTTGAAGTAATGCATCATTCCCCAGACAACGAAGAAAATGATTACGCATGACAGGAACAGTAGAAACGCGATGGTAATCAACGAGGGGACGTCGACGTCTTTTCGTTCGTGATCGCGTTTCTCGATGATGGTGTTCATGTTGGCACAGCAAGTGTGAGCCGCGGATCGTTTAACGGAACCAGCCGCCTTTTTTCCAAATTCCTCAGAAACACGAATGAATAAATTCCGCCAATGCCCAGAAAAGCAGTAGGAGCGAGCCAGCCGAGATAAAAGTGTTTTGTGTAAACGCTGGGCGCAATCGTCCACCAAATGGCGACAATGTGCGCGGCGAACACACATGCTGCGATTCTCGCCAGGATGCTTCGACTTTTTTTAGCCGCTCGCAGCAGCAACAGACAAAATGGAACAAAAAAGTGGAAGAGCGCGATGAAAATGGCGATCCACTTCCAGCCGTCACTAATGCGGTTCAGGTACCACGAGATTTCGCGTGGCAGATTTCCCGACCAAATCACAAGCAATTGCCCGAAGGCCAGGTAAGCCCACATCATCGTGAATGCGAGAAGCAGGTTTCCAAGCTTGTGAAAGTTCTCCTCACTCGCGAGCAGACCAAGCGGCGATGAACGCGCCGTCCAGACAAGCAGCAAGATCACGAGCGAAAGCGCGCTGAGGATTTGGCCGATGCAAATGAGAACGGGAAACATTGTCGAAAACCAATCCGCTTCCATCGACATCAGCCAGTCAACCGCGGCGAACGTCATTGTGACTGGGTAAATCACCAGTCCCGGTCCGCTCAAGGTTCGCATCTTACGGGTCGGTTCGAGCGAAGTAGTCACATCTTGTTCCGCAGACCATTTCAGCAACTGCCTCGCGATAATGATCCAGATGGCAAAGACAATTGCTGTGCGAAGAACAAAACCTGACGGGTTCAAATAGATTTGCGTTTGTCGCAGAGTTTCGTTCGCGGCAACGAAAACTGGATTTTGCCACGGGTAGAGACTCGCCAATCCAAAGAAGATCGGGACAAAGAGCAGAGCGAGCAGAGGCAAGTTGCCGACCGCGGATTCAAGAAAACGCCGCACGGCATAACCCCAGTCGCCGGCGGTCAGATGATGGATCATTAGCAACGCCAGCGATCCAAGTGAGAGACTAAGAAAGAAAAAATGCGCAAAAAGATAGGCGACAAAAAAATCGCGCGGCGCCGTGAACCAGCCAATGAGACATCCTATGAGTCCAATGATGCCGAGGCCTAACGAAACGTTTTTCGCACGAGCGACGGAAGCATTGAAAATCGAGTTCATTTTTTACGTTCCAGCGTTGCGCGTTCAGCTGGGTCGATCTCGGACAACTTTGCGTCATGACTAAGCTGCAAAGCGCGAATGTACGCGGCGATGGCCCATCGATCCTCCGGCTCAACCCGCGTCGCGTAGGAATACATCACGCCGTAACCGTTCGTAATCACATCGAAGAAGTGACCAATCGGCGCGTTGCGCAGTCGATCGACGTGAAACGATGGCGGTTGCGGAAATCCGCGTTGAACGACCATTCCGTTCCCGCTGCCGGTGCGATCATGGCATTCTGCGCAAATGGCGTCGAAACGCTCACGGCCGCGATTCATTAGCTCGCGAGTCAATCTTACAGGCAACTGCGTCACATAAGTTTCATTGGTTTGCCCGGTATAAAACGCCACGTCCACATGCGCATCGCCGCGGGGAACAGTGTGCGCCGGAGGTTGCCGCGCATTGGCTCCATTCGAGAAAAAATCGCTTTCCGAAAGTGCTTTGGCTTTCGGTTGATTCATCATGTCCGGGCGACAGGAAGCGAGGAGCGTCAGAAACGCGATAAAAATTGGTAGGGCGCGACCGCCGGGCGCGCCGCCACGCAGAGCTCGATCTTCGCTACTCGCGCTTTCCTGGGGATCAGCCGTCCAGAAATAGGGCCACTCTTCCAGTTGGGTAACCAAACCCGCGCGAACTGGATTCGCGCGAATATAATCCGCCTTTTCCCTATAACTTTCTTCCTTCCGCAAGCGATGATCGAAAAAATCCCGTTGCCACTCAATCTTTAGCTGCGTAGCCAGGAATCGTTTCCAATCAGCCATGATTTGCTTCATTGGGCGCTCGTATGGAAACGAGATGAGAGCGTGCAAATGATCCGGCATTAAACAGACCAGGTGTGCGTACCAAACCTTGTTACGGTTTCGGAATTCAACGCAATCGAAAATGCCGCGCGCTATCTTCGAATGGCAGAGCTGATTCTTGCCGCGCGGCGTGCAACAGAGTCTGATAAAGAAAATTTCGTCTTCTGGGCGCAGCCACAGCGGTCGGTCGTGCGGAAGCTTCTTGCGTTGTGGACCGCCCGGCGCGCCCTCGCCGCGGCGAGCAAGCTTTAGCCGCGCCCTACCATTCGCGTTTCTATCTCGCGCTTTCATTCCGGCACCTCCGCTATCGATAGCGGGTTGAGGCTTTGAAGAAAGGCGCGCGTCTGACCGGAGTGAAAGCTGGGATCACGGGTTTCGATACACAGAAAAAATCGATCCTGCGACGCGCGCTCAAATTCCGGGACATTAAACAGGGGATGATGAGGGCGTGGCAGTCCGCTCAAGGCCAATGAAAAAAAGAACGCCGCGAGGCCTGCTGCCAGCACGGTTAGTTCGAACGTGATGGGAATGAACGCCGGCCAACTGTGAATCGGACGACCACCGATATTGATCACGTAGCTAACCGCATTCGCGTACCACTCCATGTAATACGCGGCAGCGCCTCCGATTATCCCACCAATCAACACGAGCAGCGGTAGTCGCGTTTTCTTTCCCAGAGCCTCCGGAAGCCCCTCGACAGGAAACGGCGCGAATGCATCCATTTTTCGGAACCCGGCTGCGTGCGCCTTCTCGGCCGCATGCAGCAGTTCCTCGTGCGTCGAAAATTCTGCAAGCAATCCGTAGGGCTGGTTCATGTCGTCGTGGCTTTTTCAGGTTCGGCGATCAGCTCGCGCGTTTCGGAAATCGAAATCATTGGCACGAGTCGTATGAACAAAAACTGAAGCGTGAGAAAGAGGCCGACGCTGCCGAAAAGGGTCATCCAATCCCATTTCGTCGGGGAAAACATGTGCCAGGCCGAAGGGGTGAAATCGCGATTCAGGCTGGTGATGACAATGACGAAACGTTCGATCCACATGCCCACATTGATGAAAAGCGCGACGATGAAGAGGGTGATCGTGTTGCGCCGAATACGCGCGGACCAGAGCGCTTGCGGCACGAGCACGTTGAAAACCATGAGCACCCAAAAGACCCAGCCGTACGGGCCGAAGGCGCGGTTCATCATCATATAACGCTCAAAAATGTCGCCGCTATACCAAGCCATGAACGCCTCGATGAAGTAGCCGTAGGCAACGATCAGACCGGTCGCCAACATGATGTTGGCCATGTTGTTCAGGTAACGCTCCGTGATCAGGTGCTCGAGCCGATAAATCTTGCGTACCGGGATGATGATGTTCAGCGACATGGCGAACCCCGAGTAAATCGCGCCCGCAACAAAGTACGGCGGGAAGATCGTCGAGTGCCAGCCCGGTACGAGTGCAACTGCGAAATCAAAGCTGACTACGCTATGGACTGAAAGCACGAGCGGCGTTGCCAGCCCGGCAAGCAACAGATACGCGACCTGGTGGCGTTGCCAGTGCGCGGCGGAATTGCGCCAGCCGAGGGCAAAAAAGCCGTAGATTTTTTTCTGCCAAAGTTTCGTTGCGCGATCACGTATGGTGGCGAGATCCGGTACGAGGCCGAGGTACCAAAACAACAGCGAGATGGTAAAATAAGTGCCAACCGCAAAGATGTCCCACACAAGTGGGCTGCGAAATTGCGGCCACACTCCCATCGTGTCCGGATATGGCACGAGCCAGTAGAAAACCCATGGACGACCAAGGTGCAGCAGAGGCATCATTCCGGCGCAGGCAACGGCGAACAATGTCATCGCTTCGGTGAAACGGTTGATCGCGGTACGCCAGTGCTGATAAAGCAAAAGGAGGATTGCGGAGATGAATGTGCCGGCGTGGGCGATTCCCACCCACCAAACGAAGTTCACAATGGCAAATCCCCATGCCACCGGAATATTGACGCCCCAGATGCCGACGCCTTTTGCGAAGAGCCATGTTATCGCGACCAGAAACATCATCAAAAGGAGAAACGCGATGAAGAAACCGAAGCGCCAGCTTAACGGCGCACGAGTCAGCGGAATCTCGGCGATGGTTTTGTTGACGGACTCGTATGTCTGTCCCGGGGCGAGGAGATTGGTGGGATAACCGAGGGGCGACATGGAAGGTGAGACGTGAGAAGTGAGATGTGATTGGTCAGGCGGGTTCATACTTCTCACATCTCACTAGTCACTTCTCACGAGGGCAGCGTTCCAGTTCCGCAATTTCGCGAAGTAAGTGGTCCGGGGACGCGTATTGAGCTCGCCCAGCATCCAATAATTGAGCGGCGACTTTTTCAGTTGCGCGACACGGCTCTGTGAATCGTTAATATTGCCAAAAGTTATTGCCTCGGCCGGGCACACCTGCGCACACGCCGGCACGATTTCTCCATCGCCGATCGTTCGCTTGTCGAGCTCAGCGCTTATCCGCGCCGCGTTGATGCGCTGGATGCAATAGGTGCATTTTTCCATGACGCCGCGCGAACGCACCGTTACGTCCGGATTTTTCACCAACTTCTCAGTTGGACTCAGCCGATTGTTGTATTCGAGAAAATTAAAGCGGCGGACTTTGTAGGGGCAATTGTTCGAGCAGTAGCGTGTGCCGACGCAACGATTGTAAACCTGCAAGTTCAAGCCTTCGTCGTCGTGCACCGTCGCACCAACCGGGCAGACCAGTTCGCACGGAGCATTTTCGCAATGCATACATGGTACCGGCTGATGCGTGAATTGCGGGCCGGCGATCGCGCCTGAATAATAGGTGTCCACTCGAATCCAGTGCATCTCGCGGCCCATGGCGACCTGTTGTTTGCCGACTACTGGAATGTTGTTTTCCGCCTGACAGGCAATCGTGCATGCGTGACAGCCGATGCAGACATTCAAGTCCACGACCATTCCCCATTTGTAACCTTTGTAGGGATATTCGTTTGGGTTATACAGCGTCTCTTCAACCGAAGGATGTTCCTTGTTTTCCTGCGCAAATCGCGGATTGGACGTGAATTCTTCGAATGTGCCGTCGTGAAGTATCCCGCGAGGACCGTGCACATCGTGATTTTGTTGCGTACTCACGAACTCATGCCGCCCGCCGCTTTTGCGAATCGTTAGTCCATCGCCGAACCAAAGCGCGTCGGCCGTCCGCAACGCGTAAGCATTGAATCCGACACCGAGTCCGACTCGGCCGACTACTTCGCGCCCATAACCCAGTGCCAATGTCACGGAGTTCTCCGCCTGACCAGGTTGAATCCAAACCGGCGCCTGGATTGCTCGATCGCGAAAAGTCAGGTTGATAAGGTCGCCATTCTTCAATTTTTCTCGCTTGGCCAATTGCGGGCTGATTAGCGCCGCGTTGTCCCAAACCAGCTTGGAAAACTGCCGTGGCAATTCTTGAAGCCAGCCGTTGTTTGCGTAGCGCCCATCGCGCACGCTCACATCCGGGCGAAACACCACTTCCAAGTTTGACGTTGAAGGGTTGAAGCGTTGAAGCGTTGAAGCGTTCAGCGAAGAAGCCGGGCCTACCGAATTGATCGTTGGCGGTGTCAGTTCCTTAATGACTCCATCACTCAATGCGCGTCGCCATTTGGCCTCAAAATCCGGTACCTGATTCTTTGCTTGCCAGCGACTACGAACAATTTCATACGACGTTCTTGGCGATTGGCCGGTGAGCGCTTCCAGAATTTCGTGTGCCGATGTTCCTGCATACATTGGCTCGATCAGCGGCTGTACAACCGATATCGAACCGTCAAACGCTCGAGTATCGCTCCACGACTCGAGAAAATGCAGAGCTGGAACGTGCCAGTGCGAATGGCGCGACGTCTCGTTGAAATAAGCACTGTGGTGTACTCGCAGTTTCACTTTTTCGAACGCTGCAGCGAAATCGAAATCGGCCGGCGCGTCGTACCGGGGATTGCCACCAAGAACAACCAGTAGCTCCACCGCGCCGCGGTGCATTTCATCGACGAGTTCCCGGAAGCCGAGGCGGTTTGCCGGTAAAACGAGCGGCGAAACCGGCGACATTGTGATGCCATTGTTGCCGAGGGCAGCATTCATCTCCGACATCAAGGCGTGCACCTCCGGGGGTTGCGTTTCGCCGGCAATGATAACGCCCTCACGGCGATTTGCCTTCAGATCGCCTGCGACTGCATCAATCCAATCTTCATTGTTGGTCTTTTTCTTTAGCAGGCCGGTGGTTCCCAATTTCGATGCGATCGCCTGAGCCAGCGGCAGGATGTCGTGAGCTGCAACCGCGATGCGATGATCCGCGTTGGACCCCGTGATTGTGGGCGTTGGTTCGGCGACGTACAAACGATTCATCCGCGCACCCTCGGCAGCAATGATGCGCCGCGCGTTGCTGAAATCGCGCGCGTACCGCAAAGCGTGAGGATGCGCGTAAAGAAAATCAGCGTCGAAGGCGACAACGACTTTCGCCTTGGAAAAATCGCATATGTTTTCGTTCGTGTTGAAATTGTCGCGATTCAGTGGGTCCCAAATACACCAGCGCGCGGCCGGAAATCTTTGCATCACGTCGGCCAATTGAGCTAACAGGGTCGGCGAGGTGATCGACTCGGTAAGAATGCGCAGTGTCGCACCGCCACCGGGCTTGACAGAGTCGAGTGCGAAATTCAGCGCGTTCCAGAAATCATCGAGCGTCTTAATTGCTCCACTGGTGGTGACCGCCTGAGCTCGATCCGGGTCGTAAAGATCGAGAACGTCGGCCTGGGCCCAGACGGTTGTCGCTCCAAGGCTCGCGGGATGAGTTGGGTTTCCTTCGATTTTTGTTGGACGCCCTTCATAACTTGTTACGGTTTCCTTCGATTTTTGTTGGACGCCCTTCATAACTTGTTACCAGCAATCCCTGGCCAAAGCCGTTGTATTGAGTCGCGGTGGCAAAACGCAGCGGTTGGCCGGGGATGACGATTTCCGGCTGTTCAACGTAAGGGACAATTTTTTCCAGGGGCTGTTTCGTGCAGGCGCCGAGTCCCGAAAGCGCGAGAGTCGCGCCGCTGAGACGCAGGAACTCTCGTCGGCTGAGTCCTGCCGGCCACTCACTGGCACCAGGAGCAAATTCGTCGGACGAATTTGCTCTCGTGATCTGTGATCTGTGATCTGTGATCTGGAGATGCGCGTCCTGCTTCATGGCTGCTGATCACTGATCACGGTTTACTGATCACTCCTCTCATCGGTGACACGTGCCGCAATTCGTTAGGCGTCCACTTGTATCGAC
>Ga0193721_1000295_pt1 | contig 14811 bp, 12 predicted proteins | sample U2s2metaG_FD_145078 | JGI IMG/M metagenome (GOLD analysis project Ga0193721, IMG submission 145078) | Soil microbial communities from a riparian zone of the East river system, Colorado, United States - U2s2 | ecosystem: Environmental > Terrestrial > Soil > Riparian zone | place: USA: East River...
CTGGGTCGATCCGGTTTCGACGACCTATCGTGGCTATCAAGTCTTCGAGCTTCCACCGAACGGTCAAGGCATAGCGGCCCTGCAAATGTTGAACATTCTCGAAGGATTCGATTTGCGTGCCCTGGGACGCAATTCGCCTCAGACGCTTCACGCCATGGTCGAAGCGAAGAAAATCGCGTGGGCCGACCGGGCGAAGTTTTATGCCGATCCTGCATTCGCAAAAATTCCGCTCACTGGTCTTCTTTCGAAGAACTACGCAGCGGGGCGTCGAAAGTTGATCGATCCCAATCACGCGGCAAAGAAGGTCGAGGCTGGCAATGCGGAAGATGGAGTCGGCGCGCCGCCGCACGGCCCGGTTGGGGCTTCGGCCCGAGAGCGGGCCGGCTCCAGTTCAGTCATCGATGACGGCGACACCATTTATCTTTGTACCGCCGATGACGAAGGCAACATGGTCTCGCTCATTCAAAGCAATTATCGCGGGATGGGCAGCGGCATCGTGGTGCCCGGGCTCGGATTCATGTTTCAGGATCGTGGCGAACTCTTTTCCATGGATCCGAACCACGCGAACGTTTATGCGCCGGGCAAGCGTCCGTTTCACACCATCATTCCCGGTTTCGTGATGAAAGATGGTAGACCGTGGGAAGCGTTCGGTGTCATGGGCGGCGGTATGCAACCACAGGGCCACGTCCAAGTGGTTACAAACCAGATCGATTTCGGGTTAAACGTCCAGGAAGCTGGGGACGCATCGCGCTGGCAGCACGAAGGCGATAACGAACCGACTGGAGAAAAAATGAGTGAGTCCGGTGGCTACGTTGAAGTCGAGAGCGGTATTCCGTATGAGACTGTGCGCGAATTGCGCAAGAAAGGACACGACATGCGTTTCGACGTCGGCGGCTACGGCGGTTACCAGGCGATCAGGGTCGAAATGCACGATGGCCAGCGTGTCTACGTTGGGGCAAGTGAATCACGCAAAGATGGAATGGCGGCAGGCTATTAAGCACGAAACCGCGAAACTGCGAGTGGGCGAAATCGCGAATTCTTTTCGCGCGCGCAGCGCGCTTGGAGTGCGACGGCTTGACGCTCGCTTTTGAGCGAAGGACATAGCACAGCGAAAAAGCGGAAACGGCGAATGCGCCGATTCGCCTAATTCTTCGGCGCTTTTAGCTCGGCGAGTTTTTCCTGCGCGCGATCCACATCGTCCTTTCCGGCGATTCCCAGTTTAAGAAGCTTTTGCTGACGCCGTAAGTTTGCTTCCGCGGCCTCGAGCTCGGCCCGCTCACGTTTCGCCGTTGCGACTTGCGCGGCTTCGGTTAATTGCGCCAGCGCGGTTTTAATTGACTCCAGTTCATCCTTGGTAATCTCGCCAGTCGCGAGTTGAGACTCCTTTTCGGCAAGTTCTTCTTTCGCGCGAGCGACGCGCGCATTTGCCAGATCCGATTCGTATCGGACTACCTTCAACAGGCGTTGTTCAACTTCCATTTTTGCCAGTACGCCAATTTTATAGAGACGTTCCGCGCCGGCGGCATTTTGTTTTGCGCGTTGCAATTGCTTTTCCAAACGTGCCATGTCGCCGTCCGGCAATGGCTCATCCGAGAGGTTTTGCTTCAATATGGGCGGCTCGACGTCGAATGAATCGGGTTCCTCGGATTTATGTGCCGCGGATTGATCCGCTGCGCACACCGCCATCGCCAGAGCGAGAAGCGTGACCGGCAGGGCGAAAATGCGGGCCATCCCCGTATTTTACCACGAATTCGCGCCGCCAGCACAGGCGTATGTTCCCCGCCTGTGGCGATTAGGCGCTGACGCGATCTTGTTTTTTCGCTTCCTCAAGCAATGCTGCGAGCCAATTGGGCGCTTCCATCTGAAGGTGGCGTTTTAGAATGTCGCGAACGAAGCAGCGAAGATCTCCATCGGAATCTGTGCAAAATTTTTCCATGGTGTACGCACCAAGCATCCGATAACTCTCGAATTGCGACTCAGAGAAGAATTGATCGCCCGTGCTCTCGTGCGGGAACGTCGGATTGGTCTTGAAGTATTCGTAAATATCGCGCGGTTCGTCGCCGTAACAAACCGGCTTGATATAAACAATAATGCCATCCGGAGCATCGGGACCGTCCACTACCGAGTAACGAATGCGACCCACGGCGCAGTTATGGCCGGGACTTTTGAGGGTATCGATTGCGCTGCGAGGGTAGATGGTCATTGTGTCGAACTCGATCGGGATTCCAAAGTCGATGCGGATTTTGCGGACTGCTTCGCCCAGGTCGGCATAGGCACAATCGGGGTCTTCGCCGCCATCGCTCACCACAATGAAATGACAGCGACGCAGCACCATCTCGTACAGTCCAAGGTTCTCGAAATGGCCGCCGTCGGAGAGGTTCACATATTTGTAGAGATCGGTCGTATTCCCAATCGCTTCAGAGAAGAGTGGTCCCACGGAATATTGTGGTCCCTTTCGTTGCCACGTTTTGGCGCCAGGCGATCCGGGGTTACCCAGCCACCACCCGAGACGCACATTAAAAAGCGTCATCAAAAGACCGAGCACCGGCGAAGAATGATAGCCCATATTCGGGTTCGCTGCCGCACCTGAGATAGCCATCGCGGTTCCGAGCGTAATCGCTTCGCCATATTTGGCTGATGGCCGGTACCCGACCTTGTAAGAGCCGCAGTGTAGTCGGCTCATGGTGAAGGATTCAGCCTTTCGCTGCTGCCACGCCAGTTGCTGGCCCCTGACGATATTCAGCGCGCCGTTAAGTACGTGGAGAGGCTTTCCGGAAGCCAGGTCGCGCAGCTTGATATTGTCTTCAGGGTCGAACCCCGTGAACAAATTCGGGCTGCGCATCCTGCGCGACGCAGCCAGATATGCGCGGATCAGCCGGTTTCGATAGGTTGCATGAAGGGAGAACTTGTTCGCATTGATGAAGAAACCGATCACAATTCCGAAGAGCAGCATGACGCCCGTGAGAAACGCAACAACGAAGAGCTGAACCCGCCAGGAATTGGGATCTGCAAGTTGATCTTGTCTTCCGCCTAGAAGCCATGCGGTTGTGTGTTGCGCCCAAGGCTGAGAGCCAATCAATATCAGAACCCAGGAAATTACGATCGAGAGAAGCACAAAAAAGACGACTGCCACCACTAAGAGAAGCCATTGAAACCCCGCTTTCTCGCCAAACCTGCTGCTTAGCTTGGATCGGACAACCAGCAACGCACTGACGAGGCCGGTCACTCCTCCAAAAGCACCGAGAAGACCTTTGGCCTCCGCTGTAACCTTAACATCTCCGAGAAAAACGCCGAGCCGGTTTGGCGTCGCGGAAATAGCCTGTGCTCCCCAAAGAACGACTACGTTGACCACGATCCAGCCAAAGATGCTGATGAGAATCCAAGCCGCCGATCGTCCCCACCACTCGCGATCTTCATCCTCTGTCACCCAGCTGGTCAGACCGGTGAAGAGGAAATTGACGAGCAGCAGCACGGCCAGGATCAATGCGGGCGCAAAGCAAACGTACTTCACCGCATTTTTCGCGGGCGCGGGCAACGGAAAACGATCGGGAAGGTTCTCATTTGGTTTCAGCTGCAATGCATCGACATCTTTGTCAGTCAGGCGCGCGCGACCTTGAGGGGTTTCGATAATGTAAATCTTCTGAATTTGCGTGATGACAACTGGAGTGCCCGTTGCCAGTTTCATTTTTTCACGGCTCCAGGGAATTGGGATGGCTTCACACTCGTGCTTCAACGCGTATTGAATAGGAGGCTTTTCGTCTGGCTTCAGTTCCAAGAGGCCAAAATCGCTCTCAATGATGCGTCCCTTCCGTCCTTCAGTTTCAACGGTGTAACTTCGGTCGATTTGCGTAATGACGCCGCGGGTGTCTTTCGGGATGATTATTTTCTGTTTGCTCCAGGGGATCGGTCTTGCCTCGCAATCGCGGCTTAATGTGAATTGAATAGGAGGCTCCAAAAACATTCGGGTTGCGATCGCCCAGAGTGAAACACCGGCAATTGCCGCGGCCAGGCCGATAATACCAAGTCGCCAAAGCGAATTAAAGATACGGCGCTCTCTCTTTTGCTTACGAAATGCAAGAACAACCGTGGCAAAGACACCGCCGGTTAAGTAGCTCGCAATAGCAAAGGCCATAAACTTGAACAACCATGCCTTGGCTTCGAACGGCTCATTACCGTGAACGTTGCGGAGTAAAGCCCACCATTCAGTTAAAACAAGAGACGCGAGCACCAATGGAAGTTGACGAAATTCCAGAAAGCGGCGTTGTGACAATCGCGCGTTGCCCGTGGCAGGGACATCGATAATTGCATAAGCCATTGCCATGGCGATCAACGCAAACCCAAGTGCTACCAGGATGTAGAGCCAGATGTCCCAATCGTGCTTTACCTGGTTGGCCAACTGTGCGTACCTCGTGAGGTCCATGTCGGCACCCCAGGCGGGCCAGTTCGGCTGCAGATTGACTGCCGCAAGATATAATCTCGGAATCATCATGGCGGCGGCAAGCCACGAGATCAGCACCAGCCAGTTGAGGAACATGTTGCGAATAAACGTGGCAATCAGAGTCCAAAAATCGACCGACGTCAGACCGGTTCGTGGTGCCAGGTAATTGCTGAATTCTCTAAGATGGCGCACCGGCTGCGGTTCGGGATCTAGAGTCGAATCGGGTCTGCTCTTCAGCTCGTCGACAACTCCGCGAATGCCGTTTGGATCGTTCTTGATCCACGCGCTCAGCCAACAGCCAATGTATCCTCCGCCCGAGACAGTTGAGAGATAGTGAAATTTGTCGAGCAATCCGCATCGGGCCAGGCCCTGCAAAATCCCCAATCCAAATGTGGCACTCCGAATACCGCCACCTGAGATGCAGAGGGCCGCGCGTTTTTCCTTTAGTCCGTGAATCGCCCCCCACAATCCCTTTAGGCGTGTTTTCGATTCACCGGAGCTTGGATAGCCCGAAGGGAGTTCTCCATGCAGAGCGACAAATTCAGCTTCCAATACTTCGTGCAATGGCAACGATGTATCACTCGATGAAGTCTCTTTCGCCATGGGATGCAAATCCGGAACGCATTCGGGACGCATCAGCGTTTATCACAAAGTGTTGAAGCGTTGAAGCCTTAAATTGAAAACGCCAGCCGACACTGGCCGTGGCGTCGGCATCCTGCCGATTCGATATGAGCTGGGAAGCCCATGCCACGTTAGCTCAACAAGCATTGAAGCGCTTTAGCGCTCAGCCTTGTTCCGTTTCGTCCGGCAACTGCCGCCCTCCCGATGCAGTTCGTGGAAGACCGATGCGAGGTACGTTCTTGCTGAAAGCGCTCAGCCGGGCTGGGCGACTACCCCAGGCACTAATAACCGATCCCCAACCTCATTTACCTCGGCGGTGTTGGACGAGGCGCGGGAGCCGGCCGAGGTCTCGGCGTAGGTGGACATCTCCCGTCGCATGGGCCGTAGGCGGCGAGCACGCTTGCGGCCGGGAAAACACTTCCAGCCGGTACAATCAGGAGCCCATCTCCCGCTCCCAAACCAGTTGTCAAAAAAAAGTTGTGTTCGTCAGGAGCTGGAATTGGAGCGCCAACTTGCGTGCTCCATATCTGCTGGCCAGTCGCGTTGAGACCGTAAAGTGTCCCTGAATTGCTACCAATGTAAATTGTCTGGTTCGCAATTAGGGGCGCTGATGTCAGATCACCATCTCCGGCAAAGCTCCACAACACCTGACCATTCGAATCAACTGCACGAAGTGTCCCGCTCTGGAGAAACAAAGCGAGATCTCCAAAGAACGCCGGGAGTCGGTCGGAGTCGAATCCTCGGACCACGGTTCCGGTGTTCGCATCCAGCACAAGACCACCTGTCTGGTCACAATAATCATCACGGACGTACACTTGTTCCGCGTGTACGACGGGCGTTTTCCCGCCGCCGCCTCCACAACACGAGGAGTAATGCCACAGTTGCTGACCGCTCGTGGCGTCAAAAGAATATGACTGCGGGCAGGCGTAAGAAACGAAAACCTTTCCTTGAGTAACCGCTGGCGAACTGTGATCACCGTTCTCCACCGGCATCATCCAAAGCACTGCTCCATTTGTCTCATCGACGGCATAAACGGTTCCACCACTTCCGGCGCCGCCTGTAAACACAATTCCATTCACGGCGGTTGGAGGTGACGTAAAAGAGTATTGACCCGGGAGACTCACACTCCAGAGCAGAGTACCGACGGCCGCATCAAAAGCCTTCATTAATCCGTCACCGTTTACGACGAAGACTTTTCCAGAATCATACGCGGCATTGGCAAAATTACTCCCACCAACGTCGGCTGACCAGATTGTCGCTCCGGTATGTTCATCCAAGGCCAACAGTGCGTTGTCAAAATTCGCAGTCGCAGTTGTGATGAACACCAAGCCTTGTGCGATCAAAGGGTATGAAATAGAGGTCACGCCGCTCCCGCTGAAGTCGCGACTCCACTTCAACGTTAACGGAGGCACCAATCGGCTGGCAGGATTATACCCGTCATGAAGCGCGTTATTCTGCCATGCCACAGACTCATCTGGCGGAGTCCCAGCCGGCGCGAACCCGGCCGGGCCGATCACCTTTGTCGTGCGCGCGGCACTCGCAGTCGCCTGCGTCGTACCTGTTCTTCGCGCCATGGTCTCGAGGCTGTCTTTATCGTACTGGATCGGACGACCCGCAGCGTCGACCAGCGACGCGCCGTATTTGTTCACGGGCGGTTCCTTCCTGTCCGCAGCCTTCAGCAGGCAGGGCATAAAGAGCAACAGAACCGAAGCGGAAACAACAGCGTGGGGAAGGAAGAACCAACGTCGGTGGGGAGATTTTTTCATAGGGTTAGAGCAAAAAGAGGGCGAGCTTTTAGCGCGGAGCGGTATCTTTGGCAAGATATTTTTCTGCTTCTTTCAGGGATAAGAAGAAAAGAGTCACATGGACGATGAAGCGCTAATCGAAGGCTGTCCGCGGCTCTTTCACGTGACCGAGACGGGCGCCTGGCCGTCGATTCGGCGCCGTGGGCTATTGAGCACGAGCGCACTTCTCGATCTCTTCAGCCTTCCCGAGCCACTGCGCTCGCAGATCGAAGCGCAACCAAGACTGCGTGATGCTGTCCTCGAGGATCCGCACGTCGGGCGCGTCGTGATCCGGGACAATCGGCCTCTGCGGCCGCACATCTTGCGCAGTTGCCTCAAAGGCTCGGTATCGGACTGGTGCCGGCTGCTCAACGCGCGGGTGTTCTTCTGGGCGAGCGAGCGGCGGCTGCGGAATCATCTGCGCGCGCGTGGGCATCGCGGTCAGGCGCGAGATATCCTGGTTGTCGATACGAGAAGGCTATTAGCGCGTCATCGCGACTCGATCAGTCTCTGCGCGTTCAATTCGGGTAGCGCGTTGTACCCAAACGCTCCACGGCGTGGAGCGCACAGCTTCCTCCCAGTAGATGTTTATCCGTTCGATCGCTACAGGGTTAGACAGGGTGCGTCGGAAGCCGTCGCGGAGGTTTGCGTGGCCCACGGGCTAATAGACATCGAAGCGGTGGTTTCGACGGTGCACGCGGTCGCGTGCGACGGAAACATGCGAATGATCTGGTCTTCGGATTCTCGAATCTGCCATCAACAGCTTCATGATTCGTCGGATGGTGCTGACAGTTCAACCCTTGACTTTGCCAGGTAGACCGCTTTGAGGCTGCTTTCATTCACCGCGAAACGCGGTATATGAGTCACCGAATTCTGCGCCCGCAGCTCAGCCGGATAGAGCACTGGATTTCTAATTGAAGAAGGAGTAAATCCCGCAGCTTTGCGCGAAGAAATCCTCACAACGTAGAAAACGACGGCGAAAAGCTCACCAGGAGTAAGTTTGCGCCTACTCGATCTCGGCAGTGATCTTACCGTTGACGTCCTTCAATGTGACTGTGTCAACGCCTGCCAGCTTTACATGTTTGAAGGTCACCGAGAGTCCCTCGTCGTCCACTAAGTTGAAATCCCAAGTTCCTGATGTTCCGTCGCTCTTGAAGCGCATGCGGACCTTTCCCCCAGCGGCCAGCACTTTGCCGTCGCGAAGAAGATTCGAGTCCCAATCTTTGTTTCCGGAGTCAGTGATGTAGATACCTTCAAAGCTTCGTGCGGTCTGGTTCACCAGTGTGAAATCGAGATCGGACGCCAATGCGTTTGCGATGGTTAGGAGAAAGAAGAAAAACAAAGGAAATTTCATGAGTGCAGGTTGGTTCTACTTTTTCTTCTTCTTATGAGAGCTAGTCGTTTTGTAAACCGTGTTGCCGTATTGATCCTTCACCTTTGTGGTCTTAAACACCTTATTGCCTTTAGTCTTCTTGCTTGTTGATTCGTAATAGCGTGGTTGGCGGTAGATTTTAGGCTGGTTGTAATACGGGTCGAAGGCGGTCGGATAGGACCAGTCCTCCACATAAACGACGGGCTCGTCCGGGGCGAGCAAAACGTCCCCGAGTTCAGCACAGCCCGTAACAAGAAAAGCTACGATCGCCAATGGTAAGAAGCGACAAATCACCCTCCTCGTCTAGCAGGAGCGTTTCATCGAGTCAAAGAAATCATGCTTTTTCAGTACGCATGTAAAGTTTCGGGAGCTGTAAAAACACGTTCTCGGACTTCAATTGGCTCAGAGAGCGACCAATACGCTGCGGGTTTCGTCGCGTCCGAGAAGTAACTGAAATGTTTCTTTGTTGGCTTTCAAAAGATTGGATTGTGAGCGTTATGAAAGCCATGCCTACCGAACAGAGCGGCCTTGGATTAGTCGAGATTTCATCAGACGAGATTTTGGGGAACGCAAGCGGCCGGATGGAAATGTCTTCAACCCCCGCCCAGGACGTTTATGAGATTCGTCCCCGTAAAGGGCGGGATGGCTTTGATCTGATTAGCGATCGCTTCAGGCGGGGACCAATCTGGTATGCAGGACCCGATGCAGTTCGCAACGCGGTCGCGTTCGCGAAGTATTGCTCCCATTCCTGCTCACGCTGGGCGATCATCCGCGTGTTCAATGAATCTGGCAGGGTGACCGAGACACACGAGCAATAGGGCGATTTTGAAAGAGTAACGCGACTGCAATGATCGGCGTGCCATTGATCGAGGCGCGCTAACTAGATGCCTTTAGGTTGCTTTCATTCACCGCGAAACGCGGTATATGTCTCAACGAATTCTGCGCCCGTAGCTCAGCCGGATAGAGCAACGGATTTCTAATCCGTAGGTCGGGTGTTCGAGTCACCCCGGGCGCGTAGCAACCCCACCAATCCCGGCGAACACCCGCGATGTTTTCTAGCGAAGAGGTTCCTGATGTTCGGTCCGACTAGCCTCGTCGCTCGCCTGTTTCCTGTTCGGTGCGCAACTCTCAGAAATCCCACTCGCACGCTGCGTACCGATTAATTTGATTGAATCATCGGCCTCCGCAGATTTCGAATGATTCGGCCCGTTCGTTTCGGACAAGGCAAAAATCTCGCGGAAGATCTCCGCCAAACGCTCCGCTCCCTCTCGTTGGACAGTCATCAATTTCCAGACGTCGCCAACGTGAAAATTTGTCTGCTCTTGCGTTTTTCTTCAGACTTATGTCCGCACCGCTTCAGCATGGGTCGATTCCGGTACAAGGCACGATCAGGAGGTAATTAACGCCGCGATTGTCGTGACAATGCCAGCGCCCAGGTCAACGCAGACCTGGTTTTCAGGATTCGTGGGGTCGGGTGTTCAAGTCACCCCGCGCGTTCCTACCAGACGAAAGGGATCAGGCGATAACGGACTTTTTCAGTGTAGGCGTCGTAGCCTTTCAATTCTCGCTTCAAGAATCTCTCCTCAAATAGGCTCCGCACCGCCAGTACGCCGATGGGAACAATCGCCAGCAAAGCAGCAACATATGATTCCAGCCAGAGCGCGGGGCCGACAACCATCGGGACGAACCCCGAGTACATGGGATGCCGCACGACCGCGTAGATGCCGGTGTCGATGACTCGCTGATGTCTTTCCTCCTGTAGCCTAACGACTGGCACAGCAAAGGGATTGACTTTCATGGCAAGAGTTATGATCCACCAGCCCGCAACATAGAGCGCAAGCCCCAGGAGTGAAACGACCTCGCCGGGTTTTGGCGCAAGATGGAATCGGAACACGTCCAATGGAATAAAGATGATTTGCCCCACATACGAGACAACCAGGAGAATCACGAGAACCCGGTCCCACATCGGCTGTCCTTTCTGGATAACTCCTCTGGCACGTTCAGAGAACAAGCCGGAGTTATCGGGCAAAATGCTGAAGATAGCCAGGGCTATCACGGACACGGTAACAGCGAGAAAAACCCATGCCCGCCACCAATGGAGGGTGCCGGCCGGCGCAAAGAGCAGCAGAGCATAAAACGCGACATTGAAGACAACGCCAGCAATGACTTTTGGAATGGACACGGGTTTGGACAGAACGCGATTAATGAGGAGTAGTTGGCCCGATCAACTTCTCACTTCTCACCGATTACCTTTCACTCGATCCAGCGGCGTTCGTGGTCTAACAACCATTTCTTGCGCCACAAACCGCCGCCGTATCCGCACAGCGTCCCATCAGCGCGAATCACGCGGTGACACGGAATGATGATGCAGATCATGTTCGTGCCGTTCGCTCGGCCGACAGCCCGGCGCGCGTTTTCATCTCCCAAACGTTTCGCCATCCAGGAATACGAGCGCGTTTCTCCTATGGGAATAGATCGCAAAATCTTCCAAGCCCGCAGTTGAAACGGCGAACCAACCGGAGCCAGTGGAACATCGAATTCGAGATTCTTACCCGAGAAATAATCGGCCAATTGCGCACGGACTGCTTCCAGGTGTGGATGTCTGCCGGGGACTACATTTGTTCGCAATCGCTTGCCCAAGAGCGATAATTCACGTTCCGTCGCGCGGCGGTCGATAAACTCGAGCAGTCGTAGACCTTTGTCATCCGCGATGGCGATCATGGCTCCAAGTGGCGTATCGATCCGCTCCGCCAGAAGCAGTGTGTTCGCCTTCGCATCCGAAGGCCGTCCCCCAAAAATCTTCGTGAACGCTTCTCGAAAACCGCTCTCAGATTCAAAACCGCTGCCGTTTCGCGCTTCGGCCACACGGCCGCCCTGTCGCACCTGGCCCAAGGCGAGACCCATCCGGCGCGCTCGATGATAAGCTTGAAAAGTCATTCCATAGTGCCGTTTGAATTGACGTCGCGCAGTTGAGGGATCGATCGCCAGCGCAGCCAGCTCTTTGTCTGTGAGCCGCCCACCCGGAGCGCGCTCCACTTCCGTGCGTAGACGCTCGATCGATTTCGGCGGGTGCCCATTCGGATCCATAGGATGACAACGCAAGCAGGGACGATAGCCCCCTTCCACCGCTTCGTTCGGCGTGGCGAAGAAATCGACATTCTCAGGTGCCGGCTTTTTTGCGGCGCAGGTTGGCCGGCAGAAAACTCCAGTCGTGCGTACTCCGACAAAAAATATGCCTTCAAAACTCGAATCGCGATTCACCAACGCGCGATACATTGTTTCGGTCGGAGGAAGAAGTTCCATTGTTTTCATGTTAACAGATTAAGCGGTCGGATGAGTTGACGCATCGACGAAATTCGGGCAACGAATTCCAGTAGGGTCGGCACGCTGCGGTATTCCAATTTTTGTAGGGCGGGCGCTCCGCCTGCCAAGCCGCGTGGTTTCCAATTCACATTCAGCGCTCGGCAAGCGACGCGCTTGCCCTACAACCGTTTAGGTATCGAAACGATACGAAATCTTTCACGCGCGCCGGATTCGGAAAGTGAAACAACCGCGAGTAACGCTGCGTGCATCCACAAATTCGGTCTTCGGATTCCCGAGCAATTTCTCGATGACTGCTTCCGGACCGATTCCATCCGCGACCTCGGCATCGATCATGTTGTAATCGGCATCGTAAGCGCGGAATACACGGCCATTGCGAAAATCGGCCGGATATTCTCCGGTTGCGCTGTAACGTTCGCAGCGCTCAGCATGGACAAAAATCGGTCCGGTCTCGAAATACGGATGACCGGACGGAATCGAAGCGAAGGGAAATAGAATGACGCGCTCGCCAGGTTGCGCCCAACGCAGGCAATGCCGACAGGGATAACCAGTCGCCGAATCCACTGTGATGACGGCGTGATCTTTGGCGCTCAACTCCGCTGCGCGGCGCGCCCTCTCAGCAATATCTGTCGGAAGTGGAACGATACAAAATGCGCTGGTCGCGAAAGTTTTCGGGGTTGAAGTTTTCATGAATCACAACTGAATCTGTTCGCGCGAATTGCGCATCGACGAAATTCAGGCGTCCAATTCTGTCTTTCTGTAGCGGCGGTCTACGACCGCGGTGACATACTTCGCGAAATTCTCAGGTTCCGCCATCAGTTGAAACTTGCGTCACAATTTCGGCGCGCCGCTACAAGGATTCAGCGACGATCTTTGCCGCCTCAGCGATGGCTGCCTCTCGATCGTTCGCAGTCGCCGTTGATCCTACAGAATAAATGGCCAGCAGCATCGGTGCACGACCAGGAGGACGCACGATGGCGATATCATTCGTCGCCCCGTTCGCCCCGCGCCCGGTTTTGTCGCCGACGCTCCACGTTTTGGGAACTCCGGCACGAATCATCGATCCTCCGGTTTTATTGCGCTTCAACCAATCGTCGAGCTGACGGCGCGATTTTTCTGATAAAGCGTCGCCGAGTAATAGCCTCTGCATGTCCGAAGAAATCGCCGCAGGTGTTGTTGTGTCGCGCTCGTCGCCAGGTGTGGCACTGTTCAATTCGGGCTCAATCCGATCCAGACGTGTGACTCGGTCACCAAGGGCACGCGCGAAATTCGTCAGACCCGCAGGCCCTCCAATGACATTCAGGAGGAGATTGCCGGCTGTATTATCGCTCTGTTCGATTGCTGCCGCGCACAATGCGCTCAAGGTCATCCCGCCCTCCTTGAGATGGGCTTTCGTCACAGGCGCATATTCCAGGATGTCCTCCGCGCCGTAAGACACGAATCGTTCCAGTTTCTCCTTTCCCTCATCGACCCGCTTCAACACGGCCGCGGCCGCGAGAAATTTGAACGTGCTGCACATCGGGAATCGCTCGTCCGCCCGGTAAGCAAGATGTTTGTTGTTACTGGTATCGAATGCTGCGACGCCGATCCGGCCGCCGATTCGCGCCTCTATCGTTGCAATCCGGGTTGCCGGATCATTTTCCGCAAATGCTGCGCTTCCTGCGAGGAAAGCTAACGTCAGCAAACCTCTTACCATCGATGATACGCGGGATGGCCTTCTGTCACCGCGACAAAAACACCGCGACATGTTGCGCAGAGTTTTCCACCAGCGGTAAGCGTTCCTTCGATGGTTGCGCGATCATTTGTCAGATCGACAATCTTCGCGGAAAGGAACACGGAATCATTTGTCGGTGTTGGCCGGATCAATTTGATTGCATACTCTGCCGTGACTGTGCATGGCGGGTGATCGTCGTTTGCATTCTTCATGAGATGATAGGCGGCCGTCCAATTGCAATGGCAATCGAGCAACGTGCCGATGACGCCGCCATTCAAAACTCCCTCGAACGCTTCGTATTTTTTCTCCGGTTTCCATTGCGCGACCACTTCGCCGTTTTTCGGAAAACTCCGGATATGTAGTCCATCCGGATTCGCGGGGCCACAGCCCCAGCAGGCATTATTCGGCGCGTACTTTTCCTGGAGCGACTTATCATTCATGGTTCCGATAAGGCGCGTCCGGCGGTCGCGCCCTACCATGAAATCCTAAGCACCGCGTGCCGACGCCCCCGGATATGCGCGCAATGCATGTCCAACGTAAAGTGATCGCGGACGAATGAGACGATTATGATCGTGTTGCTCGGTCACGTGCGCGCACCAACCGGCCACACGCGACGCGGCGAACAAAGGTGTGTTTAACTCCGCTGGAAATCCGAGCATCCAAAACACAGGCGCCGCATAAAGATCTACATTGGCGCAAAGTTGTTTCTCGCGATCCATCACTTCCTCGAGCTTTTCGCAGATTGGCACCCATTGTTCCTTGCCAGTGCGCTTGCCCAGATCGCGCGCGATCTCACGCATCACTGGCACGCGTGAATCGCCTTTCTTATAAACGCGATGACCGAATCCCATGATCTTGTCCTTGGTTCCCAATTTTTTCATTAACCAGGCTTCCGCGCGATCGGGCGTCCCGATCTCCTCGAGCATCTTCATCGATTCCTCATTGGCGCCGCCATGCAACGGCCCTTTGAGCGTCGCGACGGCTGAGGTGACTGCTGCGTAGATTCCCGCCAGCGTTGACGCGGTCACGCGCGCTGCAAACGTGGACGCGTTAAATTCATGGTCGGCGTAAAGATTAAAAATCGTGTCCAGCATTCGGATTTGCCAATCCTGCGGAACTTTGCCCTCTAACTTGTAAAAGAAATTGCCGGCCTGAGTAAGGTCAGGCTTTTCTGGAATTGGCTTTTCCCCGTGTGAGATGCGCCAGCCGTCAGTGATCAGTGTGGAAACTCGCGCAATAAGGCGAATTGATTTGCGGATGTTGGCGTCGTGCGAGTTGTCGTTCAGGTCCTTATCGAAGGCGCTCAGCATCGACACGCCTGTGCGCAGCATGTCCATGGGATGAGTCTTGCTCGGAAGAAGCCGCAGCATTTCGGTCACCGGACCCGGCAGCGTTCGTTCTGCGGCAATTTGCTGCGTGAACTCGACTAATTGTTTTCCGTTGGGTAACTCCCCATTGAGCAGGAGGTAAGCAACTTCTTCAAAACTCGCCTTCTGCGCCATTTCATGAATGTCGTAGCCGCGGTACATCAGCCCCGCATTAGGATCGACCCAGCAAATCG
>Ga0193721_1000296_pt1 | contig 14754 bp, 13 predicted proteins | sample U2s2metaG_FD_145078 | JGI IMG/M metagenome (GOLD analysis project Ga0193721, IMG submission 145078) | Soil microbial communities from a riparian zone of the East river system, Colorado, United States - U2s2 | ecosystem: Environmental > Terrestrial > Soil > Riparian zone | place: USA: East River...
GCGCGCAACCAGGCGCCGTCCAGCGGCAAATTGACGTAGCCAAAAGTTTTGCGGAAATGACTAAACCGCCACGGGTAGCCGGCATAGAGGGTATTCTGCACCGCAGCCAGCTCTTCTGTATATGAGTCGAGCCGGTAAGGGTCGGTGCCGATTTTGTCGATAGGCACTATATCGCCGACGTACTCACCGTTGAAATCCCGGCCATTTCGCCCGTGGCAATTTGCGCAGTATTCCGCGTAGAGTTTTTCGCCCTGCGCGCTGAGTTGTTCATTAATTGGAAACGGATATTTGGGCGGTTCCTTGCGAAGTAACCACTGCTCGATCCGCGCCATTTGTTTCAGATCGATGGTCGAAGGAAATGCGCCGGTGCCGAACGCAGCGCTTTTATTGCGCTCCTCCATCATGTTGTTATTGCCATCCCAATGCGCGTGAATGTCTTTCTCTTTACGCCGGCCTTGTAGCCAGATCGATGGCAAATCGCAGAGACCGACGAGCTCGCGCGTTTCCAGTTTTTCCAGGGGAAATTCCAAGAGCGTCTTTGCTGGGTTGAACGTGTCAGTGCGGCCGGGACCAGCGTCCGGTTCCCAATCGCCGAAACGGAAATGGCCCTTCAACATGAGCAGCCGTTCGCGCATCAAAGGGACGGCGTAGTAGCGCAGGAGCAAGCGATTGATCAGATCATATTTCGCACCGATTCCATCCATCTCAGCGAGGATCCGTGGAGCGTTGAAACGCTGATCTGATGCACAGGCGAAAATAAAACGCTCGAACGCCTCAAGATCGACAGTGTTCGACGGCATGCCAGCGTAAATGGCACGCGGGCTTTGCGGGCTTCCGCGCACAGAGCCAGCGTGACAAATCGCACAGTTCAAGAAGACGCGATCAATTCCCTGTGTGTTGCGACGTGAAACACCGATCGGCAGATCCTTGCCCGGCTCGTAGAGAAAGCCTAACGAGGCATATTCATTACCCGGGGTATAGGTTTTACCCGGTAAATATTCAGGAAACATTTTGGGCAGCACCTTCCAAATCCAGTAAGGAATGCCCGATTCGCGCTCGCCACCCGTTGAACCGTACTTGAAGTGCTCTTCCGGGTCCTTGTACGTGACCGGATCGTCCCGGGTGAAGCGCCACGTTAGATACGAAAAGCCCGTTGCGATGAGAGCCACGCCTACCAGCAAGACAATCCGCCACTTCCAGCGCGGGCTTTTTGCAGATTGATCTGGAGGGTCGGCCATGGCCGCAGATTGGGTTTTACCCCGACGCTGGAAACTCGAGTGCGAAGTCAATCAATCGTTTCTTGCTCCAATAAACTTTGCCCAGATAAACGCGCGGTGCGACTTCACGGATCTCATCGCGGATCCAGTGTGCCAGCAGCGAGGTCTCCGAATAATCGAGAACGATGCAATCCTTGTTATCGAGCCAACTGGGCCCCTTGTACACCTTCGCGATAATCGCGTTTAGTCCGAAAGGTAATATCTTATTTCGCAAAACGCCCTTGGCCGGATCGAACACTTTTCCCTGCCATGCGAAATGATTCACGAAATTTGCAATGTCCTGCGTGTAAGTGGTTCCAGGTGCGACGATGGCGGTCCCTTTGGCCTCGCCGCTTGGAATTTCACCGGCGGCGCTTTGCGTAAAAAGATCGTCGAGCTGGCCCTGTGACATTTTCAACATTTCAGCAGCCGTAACAGTCATGATTTCTTCCTTCGTTGGATTGGATCTCGATCAAAAGGTTTTCAGATATTCGATTAGCGCGCGTTTATCGTTATCAGGTAGATCGGTGCCAAAGTAGTGGCCCTTGTCTTCGACAAAGTCGGGACACTTATTCGCCGCTATCAATTCAGGAACAGTCTTGACCAATTCATCTGTGGCTTGTTCCGATGAAAGATTCTGCGTATGAATCTTCAGCAATGCTTTGGCGACTCTTGCCTGCAATACAACCAACTGCCCAAAATCAGGCTCGGCGTTGGCGATCAGGTTGATCGGTGCACCTTTTGGGATGGGTCCGATGTTAATGTACCCATCCTTACCAGCCAGCCCTTGTAGCGGTTTGGGCACGAATTCCTTGCGCAAATGCAGTGCGCACTCGTTTTGGGTGCGCCAGATAGAAGCCTTGTTCAGGCGTTTTTCCGGCCATAACAATTTTTCCACTGCATCGTTGAAGGCATTCATCCGGCCGGCTACGGAAGGATCGCCCGTAAAGATCCCGAGCATGTTATTGTGTAAAAAAGGTGCCGAGCTCCAGAGACTAACGAGTGAAGGAGTTCGATAGTAACCGGGAGCCACATTCTTGTCTTTCGGTCTGAATTTGATCGGATGGGTTTCATCGAATGGATTGAAAAATTCCAACTCATCTACAGGCGAAAGTTCCTTGTAAGTGAGCGAGGAAAAGTTGTCCCAGACGTGACCGACTTTTGCGTTCGTCCCAAACGCACGAGCGGAGTTCGTCTCGATCTTGGTCAATGGATAACGCTTGTCGTTGGAGAGGAAATTGTTCTCCAGGAAGTCGGGCGCCATGACCGCCGTGCGAAACCAGGCTTTACCCTCGCCGGAATGCGCATCGATATTTGGCGGCGGCTGTTTGCTCGAATGACAGGCCGCACAACTCTCCGCAAAAACTTCCTTTCCCCGTGTCATCGCTGCTGAATCGGCCGTGGTGTAGGCCTGGCCACCGGGAGCGTCGGCGAGATGAAACGGTTTCAGGCGACGGAAGAATGCTGCAATGTTCCCCAGGCGCTCTTCAGTTGCGCGCCAGAAGATCGAATGTTCCCGCGCATAAGAAATCTCAAACGGTTTTTGTGAGGTCAGCCCAATCAATCGGTTGTGAAGTGTCAGCCAGTATTCGGAAAACATGCCGATGTTGACATAGACGCGGATTGTTGGGCCCGCGGGGTTGCGTGGCCAGCATCTCGTAAAAGAAGCCTCCTTTCTCAACGTTACAGGCAAAGACTTTTCCTTCGTTGATGTACTGATTACCAATGGCCGATGCGAGATTTTCCCAGCGCGGATTCTCAGGATCGGCGGGCGGATTACCTGGATATGGCGCGATGTGACAGGAGCCACACGCGACACCGACGCGATAGGGGCGAACCAGCGTGTTGTCGTTGTAATAACCCGGATCGTTTATGAAACGGTCGCCGTCCCATTTTTTGCGTGCCTCATCATTAAAGTCCGGATTTGGAAAAAGCCGGAAGCCGAGGACCCCGGATGGTTTGCCGTAAACAGTCTCGTCAATGCCCGCCGGCTCCGGTTCTACTTGCTCATCGAGCCACAAGCCAAAGTCATCCGGCTTGGTCGCGCCGCGAAATCCAGGCTCATTTACCAAGCCCAAAGTCTTGAAACGCTCGCCCCGCGGAAACTTACGGCTATCCAGCATCTTTAAGAGATCCATTAGTCCGTAGCTGTCCTGGGCCACACGATTCCAGAAATGCTGATTGCCTGCACTCCAGAGGTTCCACGTATTGCGGCCCATGATTTCCTCAGGCGACAGATCGATGCCTCCATCCATGGGCTTAAAAATGTCCGCGGTGATTTGAGGAAAATCTGTGGTGGTTTTTCCCGCCGCTTTCGCCTCGTCGATTGGCTCGTTTTTTCCGCAACCGGAGAACGTCAGGGATAGCAAGGTGCCAAGGCAGAATCCCACCCGGATGACGCAGAGAAGATCGCGTTTGGCTTGGAGGGACGCCTTCACCGAGGCACCATTGATATCTTTCTTGCGAACAGTGAGGCAAGACAATTCTGGCGGATCGACCTGCGGCATCCGCTGTCCTCAGCGGACTTTCTGGCCGCAGTGCTATCTTCGCACTTGTGCGCTGAGGACAGCGCACACTACAACAGCCACTGTGCAGCGCGTGTTCAAATGTAAGCCGCCACGATTGGATTTGATCTTCCAACGCTTCGACGCGCCGGTCTATTTCGTAACGTTTAACACCCATATTCGGACCAGCCTGCTCGCGACGCCCGAAGTACATACAGCCTTCATCGAATACTGCCGCGGTGCTGCTGACTTTCGTATTGGCGTAGGGCGCTACGTGCTTATGCCCGACCACATTCACTTGTTCGCATGCCTTGGGATCGGTTGTACGACGAGTTTGAGCACATGGATTAAGGGACTCAAACGCGAACTCGATCGCATTTTGCTTTCAAAAGGACATGAACCTATAAACCGACCGCGCCAAAAACTATCTTCGTTTTGGCAACCGGGCTTTCACGATCGTCTTTTGCGAAGCAACGAGAGCTATGCAGCCAAATGGGATTATGTGTTCCAGAATCCGGTACGCGCACGACTCGTTGCTCGTGCTGAAGACTGGCCATACGCGGGTGAGATCGTGCGAATTGATCGGACTTAACAAGAGTATTCGTGCTGTAGGGTCCGCTGTCCTCAGCGGACAATGTGGGCAGGTTGCCGTCGGATTTGTGCGCTGAGGACAGCGCACGCTACAGCCATATTGGGTGCGACCAAATCTCCCGAGACGAAGGGATTCATTCCACGAATTCCACTTCGACTGGAATATCGATGAAACCTTTGTTGCGCGCCTCCGCCAGAAATCCCCGAATGGCGTCGCGGCCGACTTGGCCATAATCGCGAGTAAATTCATTCACATACATGCCGATGAATTTCCCAGCCAGCTTCGCGTCCATGTCGCGCGCATAAGGCAGCGAATGCCGCACCGCTTCCTCGCGGTGCGCCAGCCCGTAATCGATGCTTTCGCGAATAATTTCGCTCAGATCTTTCCGGACGTCCGGTGGAATATCTTTGCGCACGACATTTCCACCAAGGGGGAGTGGCAATCCGGTTTGCTCTTTCCACCACTTTCCGAGATCGACAATTTTCTCAAATCCCGATTTCCCATAGGTGAGCTGCCCCTCGTGAATAATCAACCCAACGTCCGCGCGCCCGGCGCGGACCGCATCGAAAATTTGGTCAAACGGCACGACAATGTAATCGAACTCCCCGAGAAAAAGTTGTAAGGTGAGAAATGCGCTGGTCATCGTGCCCGGCACGGCGATTTTCTTACCGGCTAGGAAATGTCGCGCTGCAGAGTCGTTCACTGAATTTTCATTGAGAGTTGAGAGTTGAGCGTTAAGCGTTGAGCGTTTTCTAATAACGATTGGCCCATATCCGTCCCCCATACTCGCTCCGCAGGGCAACAGGGCGTATTTGCTAGCGATGTGCGCATACGCATGGATCGAGATCGCGGAAATGTGCAACTCGCCCCGTAGCGCGCGCTCGTTCAATGTTTGAATGTCTTCCAGTCGATGCTCGAACCGGTACCCGCGCAGGTCGATTTTGTTCTCGGCCATCGCATAGAACATGAACGCGTCATCCGGATCGGGGGAATGACCGAGGGTGAAGACATTTGGGCCGTTAGCTGTGATTGCTTTCGATGCTATCGACTGGACCGTATTCATTCTCGATAGGCAAATAAAGCTCCGGCTCTTTCCAGATTAAACAGTCGAGAACTTTGGAGGGCGGATCTCTGCGACACTCAACGAATGTCCGCCGATTTCGTCGCAAAGCAAAGGCCCTGGGGCGTCGCCTCTCCACCTAAAAACAAAACAGCCCCGAATTGCTTCGGGGCTGTTTGAAAACTTCCTAAAATATTCGGTAAAATAGTCTTATCGATTCTCCACTACTCGAGGTGTCGGCCTGACCATTTCAAGCTGAGCGCTCACTTGCTGAATTTGCTGAGCTTGCTGCTTGAGGCCAGCGGTGAGGGCCTTAATTTGCCCTTCCTGCAAAGCGATCACTGCAGCTTGTCTTTCAGTCGCGGCCTTCAACTCCTGCACGAGCTGCTGCTGTTGGATCAAGTTCTTTACAGAGACCTTTCCTCCGCCTGCAGCCACCGCCGAGCCGAGCTGGCCGTTTGCATCTACAGCAACGAGGTCGCCGAGGACTGGTACGCCCGAGATGCCGCCGATAAAGCAGGCTTCGTTAAACACGTCGCCAATGCGGATCGTTTCGCTTTCAGCTACCGGTGCCGGTGAAGGAGCCGGGCCGGCAAACGCGCCGATATAGATGTTGAAATCACCCTCGACACCTGCGCCGGCTGAGTCACCGACCGCTACGTTTCCAGCGCCGCTTACGTTGTCGGCCATTGCATCAAAACCGACGACGTTGTTGAACAAGCCATCGGAATTGGCGCCGAGCGCGTTGAAACCAACGGCATTGTTTGAATCGCCATCAACGTTGCTGAAGAGCGCACCAGCGCCTACAGCTGTGTTGGCGTTTCCGAGCGCGAGTCCGGATGAATCATTGTTCGCCAGCGCGACATCGCCGACAGCTGTGTTGGCAGCGGCGTGGACATTGGCAAACAGCGCACTCTCGCCAAGGGCGTTGTTGCTGTCTCCATCCGAGTTGAGAAGGAGCGAACTAGCGCCGACGGCGTTGTTGAATGATCCGGTACCGAAGTCGCCTGTGCCTGCGTTACTGAACAGCGCGAAGCCACCGCATGCAGTGTTGTTTAATCCGTCGCTGTTGGTTAAAAGCGCTCCAGCGCCAACGGCTGTATTGTCCTGTGCATTGTTGACGAGTAGCGCCCCGGCACCGATACCGGTATTAAAGTCGGCGTCGGTGAGGAGCAGCAGCGAGAAGAAACCGAATGCGGAATTGAATGTGCCGCTAGTCAGACTATTAAGGGCACTGTTCCCATCCGAGGTGTTGCCTCCACCTCGGTCGATATCCGGCGCTAGTGGACTGACCGCTTGCGCTACGGGTGACAATGCCAAGCATACCAGCATAAGCGGGATGAGAAGGAACCCGCGCCGAAACGGCAGCGAGCGAGCCGGATCTCGTCCGCATGAAACTAACGTTTTAAGTTGATTGAGTGAATACATGGATGTGTAGTGTTCTTTCTCTCCCGGTTATTTCGTTTATTTTTTATGGTTATTGGGTTCCTGACAGATAAAGAATCTACCGGGTAAGATCCTTCGCCTATTTCGGAGCCAGGGGCGCGTGATACCAAATTTCGGCTTTCGGTGTCAATACATTTTTTAAAAACTTTTTGCTAGGGAGGACGAAATTGAGGGATGGGGGTGAGCTCCTGCGAGCCTACGGACATGGGCGGGGAATTCGGGACGTTCGGTCAGGCGTCGCGGAGCTCCAGCCTCAATGGTCGCGTTGCATCATTGCCCTGTAACATTCTCCGATCTCGAAGGCGACATGTGTTTGGAGGGGCGAGCTCCTGCGAGCCCAGCTCGCTGCGCGAATCGCCGGATTGCTGTTTGCGTTGATGAAACTGTTCCCGTAGCCTCAGCCGCATGGCACGGTCTGGTCTCGGCAAAGGCCTTGGCGCATTGATTGGTACTCCGTCGGCCGCGATGCGCGCAGACACTGGCGAATCGGGCGGCAGAGTGCACCAAATTAATCTGGCAAACATCGTCCCCAGCGCGCTGCAGCCACGCAAAGATTTCGCGCGCGACGCGCAACCTCTGATTTTCCGCGAGCTCGCCACGGCGGGCGGAGCGGTTGCACGATTTGAATTGATCGCTGGCGAACGCCGCTGGCGCGCAGCTCAGGAGATCGGCCTTACCGAGGTTCCCGCCATAATTCGAAGCGCAAATGACTTGGAAGTCCTCGAATTATCGTTGATCGAAAACCTACAACGCGCTGACCTGAATCCCATCGAAGAGGCCCAAGGGTACGCAAGGTTAGCGAATGAATTTGGAATGCGTCAGGAAGACATCGCGATCAAAGTGGGTCGGAGCCGGGCGACGGTGGCCAACGCGTTGCGGCTTTTGGATCTTCAGCCGCAGGTGCAAGTCTGGCTCGCCCAGGACTTGCTTTCTGTGGGTCACGCAAAGGTGCTGTTATCGTTAAAAGCGCCTGAGGAACAGCTGCTCGCCGCAGAAACTGTTTTGCGTCGCAATGCGACCGTGCGTGGCACGGAACGGTTGGTTGCTCGGCTGCTCGGGATGAGCCGTTCGCGACGAAAGTCTCGACGTTCCGGGGCTGAATCGAGCGTCACGCCAACCGCAGTGGGAGATTTACAGACCCGCCTGCAAGAGCACCTCGCCACACATGTCACCATCCATCATGGAGACAAACGCGGCCGGATTGAAATCGAGTACTACGGGGACGACGATCTCCAGCGCATTGTAACTGCTTTGGGGCTGCCGCCAGAGTAGTGGAGTGTTGGAGTAATGGAGTATTGCTTAAATGAATTCATCACTCCATTACTCCACTACTCCATTACTCCTGCTTGCAATCATCTTCGGCCGTTCATGCTCGCTAGACGCGTCGGAGGCGAAAATTTGGCATGAGATTTCAGGTGAGAAGGCTCTTGCACATGTTCAACGGTTGGTCGACTTCGGGCCGCGGCCGTCCGGATCTGAGGCCATCGAGAACTCAAGGCGTTATATTGAGGACCAGGTCCGCCGCTCCGGCTGGCAGGTAACACGACAGGAGTTCACCGACGACACCCCGCGGGGCAAGGTCCAGTTCGTAAATCTGATTGCCCGATTCTCCGGCGAAGGGAAGTCGGCGCCTTTGTTTTTGTTGTGCTCGCATTACGACACGAAAACATTCGATGCCATAAAATTCGTCGGAGCTAATGATGGTGGCTCAAGCACAGGACTCCTTTTGGAATTAGCGCGAGTGATTGGGGAGCATGCCAACCTGGCTGCGAAAGTCGAGCTGGTGTTTTTTGATGGCGAAGAAGCTTACGATCATTTTTCAGAGACGGATGGGTTGTACGGAAGCCGCCATTTTGCCAAGCACCTCGGAGGTGACAGGCAATTCCGCGGCGGAATCGTGTTCGACATGGTTGGCGATCGTTCGCTCGACGTTACGCTTCCTAGAGATTCGCCTTCCGAAATGGCGCGAGATATTTTTGCGGCAGCCGAAGCGCTCAAGTTGCGAGATTATTTCACGTACCTTGACCGGGAGATGATCGACGACCACTCACCTCTAAATGCCATCGGCATTCCAACAATCGACGTGATTGACTTCGATTATCCCTGGTGGCACACCGCCGGCGATACAATTGATAAAATTAGCGCCCGGAGTCTTCACACCGTTGGATCAGTCGCACTGTATTACCTCTCTGAAGTTGCGCTGAAACGCTGAAGCGTTGAATCGGGCCGGACTAACCCGTCCGGAAGCCGCAACAATCATGAGTTACGGGGGCTGACCAATTTATGCATTGCCTCACGTCGGTTTTCCCGGCAATTTGATAATGAGCGCCCGCCTCAATGGAGCGCTTGAAGCCTATGTCCCATGCAACGCGCAAAAACATCGGTGTAATCGGGCTTGGGATTATCGGTCGCGGCGTGGCCGGGAACCTGCGACGGAAAGGCTTTCCAGTTTATGTTTGGAACCGGTCACCGCGTTCCGTTCCGAATTTCGTCGGGTCGCCAGGGGAAGTAGCTGAGATTTGCAATTATATCCAAATATTCGTTTCGGATGATGATGCTTTGCTGCAAACCGCTCAACAGCTAAGTCCAAAACTTGCGCCGCATCATCTCGTCCTTGCGCATTCGACGGTTGCTCCGGATTCGATGCGCGCCGCCGCCGAGATTGTCGAGCGTCGCAAGGCGCGGTTTGTCGAAGCGCCATTTACAGGGAGTAAAATCGCAGCCGAAAAAGGTGAGCTCGTTTATTATGTGTGCGGAAACGATACGGCATTGCGCGATGCGCGTCCGATCCTCGAAGCCAGCAGCAAAGAGATCATCGGGATCGGACCGACAATTGGCCAGGCTAGCGCCATCAAGATCGCAACCAACATGATCACGGCTGCAAGCGTCCAAGCAGCGGCGGAAGCGCTGGCTCTTGTTCAAGCTTCGGGTTTACCGCTGGAGAAGTTCATCGAGGCAATGGGCAGTAACGCCAGCAATTCAGCGACTCTTGCGATGAAACTGCCTAAAATCCTAAGCCGTGACTTTGAGCCCCACTTTTCTGTCAAACACATGTTGAAAGATATGCAGATCGCCAATCAGATCGGTTTATCGAACTACCTCGATCTGGGTGTGACCGCTGCGGCTCGCGATCAATTGCTCGAGCAAGTGCACTGGGGCCACGGAGACAAGGATTATTCGGTGGTAGCGCGAAAATATTTGCACGAGCCTGCGCCAGTTGCCGGTGAAGAGCTGCAACTTGACGAGCAAGAAGAACAGGTTGGCGGCGGCGAGTCGATCGCGAGCTCAGCCGAAATGAAAACCCAGAGCCAACAAGACGCGCGTGCAGAGGTGTCAGCCGCGCCATTGATCGATTTGGCAAACAGTGGAGCTAACGAAACTACACGATTGCGTCCCGGTTTTTTCAAACAGTTGTTGAGTCGGCTCTCGTCCGGAAAAGAATGACACTCCATTCTGAAACCGGGCAGGCAATTTTCTTCGACCTTTCCAAGCACGCAAAATTTCACATTACCGGCGCTGACCGGCTTCGGTTCCTCAATGGGCAAATCACGAACGATCTGCGCAAGGCGAGTGAAAGTTCCGCAATCGAAGCGTGCATTCTAACTGCGAAAGGCAAAACAGATGCGCACATCTACATTTCCGCATCGGAAGACTCCTTTTTGGTCGACGTAGCTGCCGATCTGCGAGAAGGGCTCAAGGTCAGGCTGGAGCGCTACGTGATCGCCGACGACGTGCAAATTGAGGACGTCACCGATCAATTTTCTATTTTTCACGCATTGTCACAACAGCCCCCCACCGCGGCGAACGGGCGGATTGTCTCTGTGCGCCGTTTTGCTGAATCGGGATGGGACGTGTGGTGCGATGCAGCGCAGCATCAAGTCTCGTTAGAGGAATTATCCTCGCGATGGGCCTTGTGCGATTCCGATGCAGCTGAGGTCATGCGAATTGAACAGGGGATTCCACGCTGGGGTCGCGAGCTGACAAACGACATTATTCCAATCGAGGCCAATCTGGAACAACGGGCGATCGACTACGAAAAGGGTTGTTATATCGGCCAGGAAGTCATCTCGCGAATCAAGATGTCGGGCCAGACGAACAAACGATTGTGCGGGCTGATTTCATTGGACAATCTTCCGCTTCAGCCAGGCATGAAACTTGCCGCCCCTTCCGCGGCCGGGAAGGAAGCTGGCTGGATCACAAGCTCCACCCGCAGCAAACAGATCGGAAAGGAAATTGCCCTCGGATACGTGAAACGCGGTTTTAATAGCTCGAGCACAAAGCTGGATGTGTTGGCAGCGGGAGATTCTGCGTCCAAAGCTTCACAGCTAATTCGAGTCGAAGTGGTCCCGCTTCCATTTGTCTAGAGAGCAGTCGCACACGAAGGAAATTCTTTCGTTATCCGACCTTCGCCATTTCTGAAAGCCAATTACCCTCGCCTAATGAATGCTTTTCGATTTCCTCATTAACATGGAAACTCAATTAACGTGGTATGGACACGCTGCTTTCAAAATCAAAACGGCTACGGGAAAGATTTTGCTGATCGATCCATGGATAACCAATCCGGCGTTCGCAACAGGCAAGAAGGAGCTCGCCAGCCTCGATCATGTTGATCTTATTTTCCTGACCCATGGGCACGGCGATCACGTCGGTAACACAGTCGAGATCGGAAAGCGCACCGGAGCGAGTTTGGTTTCGAACTTCGACCTCAACGCGGCGATTGTTTCAGTGCTGGGTTACCCGGAAGGACAGGCAGGGAATGAAACAACCGGCCATCTAGGCGGTCAGCTTTCGCTCCTTGATGGTGAAGTAAAAGTGCAGTTCGTCCCAGCGTGGCACGGTTCGTCCATCGAAAAGGAAAATGCACCGCCTGTTTATGCTGGCAATCCGACGGGGTTGATCATCACGCTACGCGATGGTCCAACGATCTATCACACCGGGGATACAGATTTGTTCGCCGATATGGCGCTGGTGAAACGATTTCACAAGATCGACGCAATGCTGGTTTGTATTGGCGATCATTTTACAATGGGACCTGATCGGGCGGCAGAAGCAGTGAAGCTGGTGGCTCCGAAAACAGTAATCCCGATACATTATGGAACGTTCCCGGTATTGACGGGCACGCCAGAGGTGTTCGCACGCGAACTGAAGAAACGGAAAGTCAAAGCCCGCTTGCGCGTGATGCATGCCGGGGAGACAATCGCGCTGGATAACAAGTCAAACGGAAAAAAACATTAAAAAGGTCTTTGTACTGCAGCGCGGTTCCTTTTATTAACTTTTTAACTTTCAAGCCTTTAACCATTCAACTCCATCTCAACCACAGGAAGATTTGCACAGCCGCAAAACGCCGTGGGATCGAATAAGAAGTCACCAATGCCAAATCGGGATAATGGGATAAGTTTGGCGGAGCGAGCCACAAACGATGTGCCTCAAGCGCTGAGCAACGCCGCGGCGACGTTTGTTGATTCTTTAAAAATCAATTCAATCTCGGAGAAAGTCCGTCGTGGCAAACCCGTCGTGATCAAGCGACGCAACGTTTACGGTGAACAGTTGGCCGATCTTGCGAATTTATATTTTCGCATGTCAGGAGTACCAATCCGCTTCTGGAGCAAAGCCAAAGAGTGGCAGCACTGGGAGGCAAGCTGCTTTCAAATGCTCAATGGCGATCGTTTTCGCGCTACCAGCACGGGCACCAGGATGGTTTGCTTCGATAAGCTGCCGGGTAAAAGTCTCTGGGAACATTTGAATGAGGGTACGCTGACCCGGCGGATGTTGGAAGCCGCGGGCACCGAACTTCGGCGCGCTCATCAATTTAGAAGCGACGAATTCGACGGCCGCTGGTCTCACGGAGACGCGACCACCACAAATGTTATTTACGACGGAGAAACTGGCCGTGCGAGATTCATCGACTTCGAGATTGTCCACGATCGATCGCTTCCCGCGAAATCGCGACATGCCGACGACCTACTCGTTTTTCTGCTGGATGTCATTGCGATAGCTTCCACTCGGCAGTGGTTACCTTTCGCGCTTTCCTTCCTCAACGCGTATGGCGATCCAATTGTTATTGCAGAATTAACAAATCATCTGGCGATCCCCGGCGGGATCGCTTGGATCTGGTGGGGCGTTCGCACCAGCTTCAGTAATCCAGGCAAAGTAGAACAGCGGCTGGAACGGATTCGAGATGTTACCGCTAATCTGGGATACTACCGAGCGTTTGCAGCCAAACGCGCTCGGACGAGCCAAAGGCGACGCGCTTCAATCAACTGCCAGGTAATGAGCCCAGGGACGCCAATCCCGATCTCTCTGGCTCGTGCGACAAGGGAGAGAGCAAAAGCGCCTTCGCCTGGGATCCCAAGCAAATTTCCGACCACGAGATAGCCTCCTTCCTGTACCCCCAGACCAGCGGGGACGGCAAACGCCGCCGAACGAATCGTCAAGACGGTACTTTGCAGAATGAGCGCGTTAATGAACGACGCATGTAGATCGAGCGCCCAAAGGGCAAGCCAAATTTCCCCCGATCCAACAATGAGAGAAGCCATCGTCCAAATACAACATCCGATCACGCCCCCGCGCCGCGCGTAGAGAGAACGCACCGTTCGATCCAAGGTATCGCCGCCTTGCACGAGCGATTGCCATTCTGAGGAACCGGCCAGACGCGAAATGATGCGAGCCAGAAAACGGAAGACTCCGAGACGCTGAACAAAATAAAAACCGGCAAACGCAAAAAGTGCGATCACTACCCCGATTAAAGTTGGACCGACGAAACTGGTCTTTCCCGTTTGTTCGACAAGCAGAAACAGTCCCAGCAAGGTAAATCCGGCCTGAATAAAAATACCGAGCGTGATATCCACCAGCACGGTTCCCGCTGCCAGCGGAAGAGGGGTGCCGCTGATCGCGACCAGGCGAGCCCGAACAATGTCCCCGCCGACGGCCGCGGAAGGGACTAGTGTGCTCACCGATTCGCCGATCCAGCGCGTCCACAGCAGTTGAAAAGGTCTCGGGCGATCGATTTTTGGAAAGAGAACACCCCAGCCGATTGCATCTAAAAAAATTGGGATCAGATGGTACACCACGATTCCGAGAATTATCCACTTAGCCGTGGCAAAAGCGTCCCAGACCTGGCCAATACCTTGACGAACCAGCAATCCGGTAAAAAGCGCAGCGCCAGCGAGACCAAGTAGCCACGCGGTAACGTGTAGTTTGCCGAGTCCTTTCATGCCTGTTTGAGAGCAATTCGGCTCGACGCAACAAGATGGGCCTATCTCCAAAAGAGATAGTTTAGATCTCGCGAAGCACCGAATCGTGTGGACACCCCGATTACCTCGGGAGAGTCTGCACGGATTCTTGTGTCGATTCCACGCGCACCACAGCAGGTTCGCTGATGAAAGGCAAACCAGTCGTTGAAACCATGCGCGATCGCATCGGCTTCGTGGCAATCAAACAAAACATCAGCCACGTAACTCCAAAAAAGATCGCCGCGAGCACGTCAGTCAGAAAATGCGCTCCCAACGCGATACGACTGAATCCTACCAGGGCGATCAGTGATATCGCGCTGAAAATGGAGAGGAGTCGCCAATGGCGCCCTTTGACAAAGGGCAGAATAAAAAGCAGGAGCTGCCCGTAAAGAAGAGTAGCTCCGATGGTGTGACCGCTGGCGAAACTGTACCCAGACCAATCCACAAAGGGACCATCCACAAAGGGCCGTTGCCTTTGAACAAGGACCTTCACCCATTCGTTCAATAGCATGCCGCCGGGGACAGCGACGATCAACGTCACCAGCGATGGCCACCATCGCTTCCATACAAAAAACAACACCAGCGCAAAGACAGCAATACCGATCCACTCTCCGGAACCGAAGTTGGTGAACGCATGCAGCACGGCGACGAATGCCGGGCTGAG
>Ga0193721_1000300_pt1 | contig 14681 bp, 5 predicted proteins | sample U2s2metaG_FD_145078 | JGI IMG/M metagenome (GOLD analysis project Ga0193721, IMG submission 145078) | Soil microbial communities from a riparian zone of the East river system, Colorado, United States - U2s2 | ecosystem: Environmental > Terrestrial > Soil > Riparian zone | place: USA: East River...
CAGACGCTATTTCAAGCGAGTTGTTGAACCGCTGCTGAATGACCCGGGCGTGGAATGGATTGGCGAAATCAGCGACCAACAGAAGAATGAGTTTCTGGGAAATGCCTACGCCCTTCTGTTTCCTATTGATTGGCCAGAGCCTTTCGGACTGGTGATGATCGAGGCGATGGCGTGTGGCACTCCGGTGATCGCTTACGACCGAGGATCGGTACCCGAGGTGATGGAAAACGGAGTAACAGGTTTTGTAGTAAGGGATCTGGATGATGCCGCGAAAGCAGTTCGTAACGTTGGCAATCTCAGTCGGGCATGTTGCAGGGAAGTCTTCGAGAAGCGCTTCACGGCCAGTCGGATGGCGAATGATTACGCGGACATGTACGAGCGTATAATGCAGCGAGATGCAACTTATGTTTGTGCTTGAGTCGCTTACGCGCCCTCGGAAAAAATTTTCAAAAGAAAGACGCGCACTTCCGCGTTTAAACACGTTGTTTTCTTTGGGGGCGGTAGCCGGTACGCACTGGACCCGCCAAAATTCAAAACCAAATTCAGGAATCAACCAAGGGAAAGGGATCGTATGAAGCTGGATACATTAAAAACACTCTATATCGAAGAATTGCGGGACCTCTACAACGCAGAGAGCCAACTGCTCAAAGCACTGCCGAAAATGGCGAAAGCTGCTTCGTCAGAAGAGTTAAAAGAGGCGTTCGAGAAACATCTCGAACAGACGAAGACGCATGTGGAACGCCTGGAAGAAGTTTTCGAAGAAATTGGCGAGAAGCCAAAGAGTAAAACCTGTAAGGCAATGAAAGGCCTGATTGACGAAGGGTCGGAAATACTTCAGGAAGATGGCGAAGAATCGGTGATCGACGCCGGGATAATCGTAGCTGCGCAGAAAGTCGAACATTACGAAATCGCCGGTTACGGTAGCGTTCGCACATTCGCTCAACTGCTTGGCAAGGACCGGTCAGCAGAGCTTCTGCAAACAACTCTCGACGAAGAATCCGAAGCTAACGAGCTTCTGAACAACTTGGCCGAGGACATTGTGAACCCAGAGGCGCTTATGGAGCCGGAACTAGCCGGCGCGTCTTCAAATCGCTAACCGCGATTACTCTTGACCGAATTCGTCGGGGCGCTGCGTGAATCCGCAGCGCCCCGATGCGTTGGGGCCATTGAGAGATCGACGCAGCGCAAGTCGGGCGGCTCACGCGTTTGATCGCAGAAAAAAAACGGCTAACGAATGGGAGGCTGACTACACCGCGACCTTATCGAGAACGATTTGCAACTCGTGAAGGTCTATTGGTTTCACAAGATGAAAATCGAATCCCGCTTTTTTGGAGCGACGAAGGTCTTCTTCGGTGCCGAACCCGGTTAGGGCGACTGCCTTGATGGGCTGCTTTCGCTTGGCTTGTGAGATGACTTCGTAACCGCTTCCATCCGGAAGACCGATGTCGCACAACAGCACGTCGAGTTCGAGTTCTTCCGACGAGATAATTTTCAGTGCACTGCGTACATTGTCTGCGGCCAAAACTTCGTGACCGAAATGAGTGAGCAACCGCGACAACATACGACGTGTATCCTGGTGATCTTCGACCAGCAGGATCTGCAATGCCTTGGCCGGAGGTTTGCGACCGCGAGAATCACGTTCGGCTTTTGCGGCTCCTTCCGGCACCGTGTCGAGCGTTACCTTAAACGTCGCGCCGAAGCTCCGGCCACGGCTCTCCGCTTCGATGCTGCCATGGTGAAGGGCGACGAGATGTTTGGAAATTGCGAGACCGAGGCCAAGCCCGCCAAACTGCCGCGTCACAGAAGCGTCAGCCTGTTCGAACGGCGTAAACAGGGAAGCCAGTCGCTCGGGTTCAATTCCAATGCCGTTGTCCGTAATTTCGAAATGGAAACGGCCGCGGTCGTCGTTAAACGTGCGGATGGCGATCTCTCCGCCCGGTGCCGTGAATTTCACCGCATTATTGATCAAGTTCCAAAAAACTTGCTGAAGCCGAATACAATCAGCCGAGATGTGATATTCCTTCGCCTTGAATTTCGTCGATACCTTTAATTTCTTGGACGCAATGGCTGAGCCCGCGATTTCAATTGCGTTGCGAATAACTTTGTGCGTGTCGCAAATTTCCACATCGAGGCGAAGTTTGCCGCGCGTAATGCGAGTGAGATCGAGCAGATCGTCGATCAACCGTGCCTGCAATTTCACGTTGCGCTTGATTAGTTGGACATCCTCCACGAACTCCTGCGGAAGTTTTTGAGCGTTCTCTTCCATGTAACTCACTGCCGCCAGGGCTGGGGTCAGCGGCGTGCGCAGTTCGTGGCTCAGCGCCGCGAGAAAGTCATCCTTGGCCTTGCTCGCTTTCAACGCTGCAATTTTCTCCGCTTCATATTCCCGGCTGCGGACCTGGTCGGTGATGTCGCGGGTGACCTTGGAATAACCTCGGATATTGCCCTGGGGGTCGCGCAGGACAGTTATGACAACCTCGGCCTCAAAAGTTGACCCATCTTTGCGGATGCGCACGCCCTGGTCACGAACGTGTCCTCGACGAGCTGCCTCAAGCAGATTGCGTTGTGGCTTGCCAGCGGCAACGTCCTCGGCCGTATAAAAGCAGGCAAAGTTTTTGCCGATGATTTCTTGTGCCGTGTAGCCTTTGATTTTCTGTGCGCCTGTGTTCCACGTCACCACACTGCCGTCCGGATCGAGCATGTAGATGGCGTACTCTTCCACGCTATCCACCAGAATGTGGAATTGCTCGGCTGTTTGGGACAGTACGACAGTGGATCCGTTGTCACCCATTGGCTGCAAAACACGATTTCGAATGAGATTCGGAAGCCCGGTCTTGTTTGGTTCCCTTCATTGCGCTCAATTTATTGGTTCAGCGTCGGCGGTTTAGCGTCTCCTCTTGCGCGAGCGTCCAACAGATGTGCGCTTTTTCGTCGCTTTCGCCGCTGGCGGGTTGGAAACTGCCAAAGCTCTGGAAAGGTCTGCTTCATCAGTGAGGTCGAGGCGTAACGGCGTGATCGATACCCAATTGTGCTCCACCGCCCAGCGATCGGTTCCTTTCGCGGCGCCTTCCAAGGGGGTCACAGTGAACCAGAAAATCGACCGCCCCATCGGATCTTTGTCAGGAACGACTTTGCCATCGTAGTGTCGAACAGATTGGCGCGTCCAACGAATTCCTTTGGGTTTCTCTGGCAGGTTCACATTGACCAGGCAGAGTGTTCTGTTGGGCATCAGCAGGTCAAGAACCTTGGCCACGTGAGGTTCGAGTGCTGAAAAATCCGGCTCATGATTGTCGCTCACGTTTGTGCTGAAAGCGATGCCACGCGCGCCGAGCAGCGCGGCCTGCTTAGCCGCTGCCAGGGTGCCGGAATGCCAGCAGGAATTGCCCAGGTTCAGACCAAGGTTGATCCCAGAAAGTACGAGATCGACGTGTCCCCAACGATGCATGCCGAGTGCGACGCAATCGGCCGGCGTGCCATTTACGCTGTACGCGTCGAACTCGAGGCGATGCACACGTTTGAATCGCAGTGGCCGTGACGACGTGATCGCATGGCTCATCGATGATTGCTCCACATCGGGCGCGATAATGCGCACCTCACCAAAACGCGATGCTGCTTTTGCCAGCGACACAATGCCCGGACTGTAAATGCCGTCATCATTCGAGATCAGGATTCGCATTTTGACATATTACCAACGCGTGTCGGCGCGGTTTTGGCCGAGTAGGTTGTGAACGGTAGTGGCGTTATTGAACGATGACAATGATACCAATTCCGATGCGCTTCATAAGCGCGGTGCCCGCGAACAAAATAGCGCTCACGCTGATGGATTGGCTCCCAGGACAACGCGCACCGCGTGAGGTTGCGCATCGTCATGCAACGTCACGATTTTGTCCGCTACTGCGGCTCCGTCCAATTCCACCAGCGCCACGCCTCGTGAACAGTGGTCGGGATTCTCGACTCCGATGTGATAAATGGTGTTCCCGAAACGGTATCGCAAACGGAAGCCAGGCCAATCTTTCGGAATGACCGGGTTGATGGTGAGCTTGTCGCCGCGGCGTTGGAACCCCAGAATTTCTTCAAGCCAGACGCGATAGGTCCAAGCCGCCGCGCCTGTGTACCACGTCCACCCACCGCGCCCGACCTGTCCGGCTAAGGTGTAAACGTCGCCCGGCATGACGTATGGTTCTACCTTGTAGCGTTCGCAATCCTTCTCATCCCGGGCGTGCTCGATCGGATTCAGCATCCGCAAAAACCGAACGGCTTTGTCGCCATCGCCCTGGCGGGCAAAAGCCATCGGCACCCAGGTAGCGGCATGTGTGTATTGGCCGCCATTTTCCCGCACGCCCGGAGGATATGCCTTGATGTAACCAACGTCAGCTGTCGTTTTGTCGAAGGGCGGAGTGAAGAGTAAGATCAGGTCCTCGGATTCGCGTACGAGATTTTCCTCCAGCGATCGCAGCGCGACTTCCACGCGGCGCGCGTCGCCTCGGCCAGAAATCGCAGCCCAGGTTTGCGGGAGCGAATCGATGCGGGCTTCGGTGTTTTCCTTTGATCCGAGAGGTTTGCCGTCGTCAAAGTATCCACGGCGATACCAGTCTCCGTCCCAAGCCTGAGCGTCGATAGTGTGCGCGAGTTTGGCCATACGAGCACGACACACTTTTGCTTCCTCATGGAGTTCACGCAGGGCGAGCAATTCGGCGAAATCATTGAGCACACAAATCTCAAACCAGGCGAGCCAGACGCTCTCGCCTTTGCCAGCGAGTCCGACGCGGTTGAGACCGTCATTCCAATCGCCCCCTCCAATGAGCGGCAGTCCGTGGGGGCCCCGGGTGTTGGCACGCGCGATGGCACGCCGGCAATGTTCGAGCAACGTACCTTCCGTGTGGGAATCAACAGGAATGGAGAGGCTTTCGGTCTGGTTTGCATCGAGTGGTTTGGCTTCGAGAAACGGAACCATCTGATCGAGGATCGCGGCGTCGCCAGTAGTTTGGAGGTAATGTGCAGTCACGAAGGGAAGCCAGAGAAGATCGTCACTGATCCGAGTGCGGACTCCAGCACCTGATTCTGGATGCCACCAGTGTTGAACGTCACCTTCCACAAATTGGCGCCCGGCCGCGCGCAGAATCTGGTCGCGCGTGAGTTGCGGTGCCGCGTGCACAAGGGCCATCACATCCTGCAATTGGTCGCGGAATCCGTAGGCTCCGCTCGATTGATAAAAGCCCGAGCGACCCCAGACGCGGCAGCCGAGCGTCTGGTAAAGCAGCCAGCGGTTGAGCAGAAGATTTGTGGAAGGCTCTGGCGTTTCCACTTCGATCGTACTCAGGACCCGCTCCCACCAGTGGCAGGTTTCTTGAAAAGCGGATTCGACATTGTCCGGATCGCGAAAATGTTGCACAAGAGACCGCGCTTTTTCTTCGTCATCTGCCTGGCCGAGTAGAAAAATGACCTCTGCAGTTTGTCCCGGCTCGATCTCGACAGTGACCTGCACGGCGGCGCAAGGATCAAAACCAGCGCCACCGTCGCCAGTCAACCGTTGGTGCTCGATCGCAACAGGGTCGCGCAGCGACCGATTACGCCCGATGAAGGCCGCCCGATCACCGGTGAAAGAGGTCGGCGCGGGCGTGGAAGCGGCAACGACGATGCGTTTAGAGAGCTCCGGCTCATAGGAGTTGCGCGCAAAAAGGCTCTGGCTTTGCAGATCCCATTTCGTGACTATGTGCATGCCGGTTTCCTCCGGATCGGAACCAAGAACAAGAGTGGCGTAAGAGGTGACCGTTAACCTGCGCTGCCACGACGAGCTGTTGCGAAGACGCAACCGCTGAATGCGAACGGGAAGGCCGCCGGCGTCGTCAACCGGCACGAACGTAAGCAATGTTTGTTCAATCGCGTGGCTGTTGTGTTCAAAGATTGTGTAACCCTGCCCATGCCGTGCGCGATAGGCATCCCGCTCCCGGATCGGATTAAGCGTGGGCGACCAAACGACACCCAAGTCTTCATCGCGAATGTAAATAGCGGTGCCGGGTTGATCCGAGATGGGATCATTGAACCATGGTGTGAGGCGTTCGTTCTGGCTATTGCTGCCCCAGACGCACTCGGCGCCCGACTCAGAAACCAGCGCGCCAAATTTAGAATTGGCAAGTATGTTCACCCAGGGAAGCGGCGTTTGCTGATCGGGTGCCAGATAGATGACGAATTCTTTTCCGTCCCCGGTGAAGCCGCCGAGTCCATTAAAGTATTTCAATTCCATGAAAGGCAGCGGGGCAGAGGGCTCTTCGCGGAACGGTCGGCTCGCCGATAACAGCTGCGGTTTCGCGGTAACCGGTGTGGTCGCGGCAAGTTGCTGACGCAGCGTGCCGCGGGATGCGACCAGCACCATTCGGGCGGCGGCCTGAAGCGCGATCAGCTCTTCCTTCGAAATTTTAATGGCAGAGCGGAGATAAACGCCTCCGGGCTGGTCGACTCCAATCAAGTGCGCCTGCGCGTCAACGAGCCTGCGCAGATCGTTGCCTAATGGTTCTTCGTAGCTGGCCAGTTCCTCGCTCACCAGCACGAGATCCGCCTTTAATCCACGCAGGTGCCAGAAGGTGTGCGCGGTCAAAATTTGGCGCACCACTTCGATGTCGCGACTGTGGCTAATCATAACGACCACAATCGGTAGATCTCCGGAAATGCCCTGCCGCCAAAGCGCGCGCTGGCCTTCCGCGCGACGACCGAGACGCGCGGGTGGCGGCCGCAGTTGAGCCTGTGGAAAGAGAACGTGCGCTGCCAGTTGCCGGAAAGTCTGAATATCTCCCGGACGGATGTGGAGCCTGCGCATTTCAAGTTGGGAATGTGTCCACGCTGTCTCGAAGGCGCGCGCACACGCGTGAAACTCCGCATATCTCTCGACCAGTCGGATGACAGCTTCGCGCGATTCCGCTACCACCGTTGCGAGCGCAAATTGGAAACGTTGGTTTGGCAGGATCGTCATGCTCCGGCGAAGGCTGAAGATAGGATCGAGCACGTCGCCGACGTGGTTCGTCAGGTTGCGAGTCAGGGCAATGGGGTTTTCCAGCGTGCGGCCCCGCCCGAGGAACTGAGCGCGATCAGTCTCAAACTCAGGCGTGCCGCGGACAGAGGAAGACTCAGGAACCAATAGGTGCGCGGCCCAGATTGGCTGTTCGTCGGGGGCGCGCAGGCGGCGGTGAGCGAGCAAGGCTTGGTAACGCGGCAGCCATTCGGTTTCGATGAAAAGTTTGCTGAATGCCGGATGCGCGCGATCGGCCCGATGCGGTGCGAGGGCGAGCTCGAGGTACGTGGTCACCTCAAGGCGGCACGATTTGCGTGAGGTATTGACCAAAGTGATGCGCCGGACTTCGGCATTGTCTTCTGCGGAGACGACAATTTCTGTGAAAGTCTCGCATGGCCCACTTGTCCGCCGGAACTCCGCTTTGTCCGGCGTGAAACTCCAAGTGTAACGACGCTCTGGACTTCGCATTGGTTGATGGGTGTTGCTCCAGATCGTGCCGCTTTCCAAATCCCGGATATAACAAACCGTGCCCGGCACATCGCGCGTGGCGTCGGCGCGCCAGCGTGTGACATCCAGATCCAACCAGCGCAAATAACCGCCGCCGGCATTGGTCACCATCACCGAACAGGGTCCGTTGGAAAGAAGATGAACGCGCGGCGAGGCAAGATCGGACGTTTGCGTTACGCCGGGGCTGCCCTCCATAGAAATCGTTCTAGGCAGCGGTCGCTCTTCATGCATGTCGCCGGTGGTCGGAAAAATTTGTTCGGGAATATGCTCGTGCAAGAGCGGTTCAGTAGCGCGAATGCGCGGGTCGGAATGGAACCGCCTCCGCATCGCGTTGTCATTTAAAGCATTGTCGTAGGCGAGGAGCGACATCCCCTGATGATGCGCCATGTAACAATGGATGATGATTCCGGCCGAGCCTCGTTGTTCGGTCCGTCGTGAATAATCGATCGACTCATAGTAACCGTGCTCGCCGAGGAGCGCAGAGTTCCCCAGCGTGGCGAGCCGCCGCAGATTTTTCATGGCGACGGCCGGTTGCACGCCCAGAGCAAGCGCGGTGGCATACGGCGCGACGACCAGGTCTTGTTGTCCGCGCCTTAGCGCCAGCGCCGGTACGCCGAAAGCTCGGTACTGGTAAACGTTATGCCGGTCGAGCGCGCTGAAGGCGGATTCCGAGATGCCCCACGGCGCGCTGTTTTGCTGGGCATAGGCAATCTGACAGTGCACGGCGTCATGACAGGCGCGATCGAGCAGCGAATTCTCATGCGTCTGAGTGAAGAGGAGGGGCATCAAATATTCGAACATCGTTCCACTCCAGGAAAGAAGAGGCAGCCGGCCGTAGGCCGAGCCAAAAGGCCTGCTCAAAGCCCACCAATGTTCCACCGACACTTCCCCGCGCGCGATCGCCAGGAAACTCGTCAGGCGCGCCTCGCTGGCGAGCAAATCGTAGAAGGAATTATCGAGCTGTCGTTGCGCTACTTGATAGCCAATCGCAAAAATCCGCCGTTCCTCATCGTAAAGAAAGCGCAGCCCCATACCGTTTTCCAGTTGCTGGCTCTGAACGATCAACTCGTTCAACTGCGCGAGCTGCTCGGAGGCGGCCTGGCGCGAGCGTTCCGCCTCGGTGACCAGGAGATCGAACCACTCGCGCACGGGCGGCGGAAGCTCCGGTCCCTCATGTTGCCCGTGAAATGCGAGCAGCGGCACCAGCCCGGGGATTCCCTCCGTGGCGATATTTCGCAGTGAAAATGTTGCGGCGAGGGCCTCGCGCCGGCTTTCGTGCGTCGCTTCGCCTAACGACATCAATTGCGATGGCGATGCCATCAGCATTTCCACTGGACGGAAATATTTATCGATGACGGCATTCCAGGCTTCACTCTGTTTGGCAACCTGTTGCGCCCAGTAAGCTCGCGTGTCCGTTTCACGCGACTTGAAGAACAGCAGTAGATCCTGAGCGAGCGATCGAGCCGCGCGCAAACGCAGGATGACTTCCTCCAGATTGGCCGGCTCGCCAGTAGTCAGTTCCACGAGACGCGAAAGCGCGGTCGGACGTTCCGCGTCCTTCATCGTGGCGGCGACTTGTCGCATCACGCTGAGCGTATCGGCAATTCCACGCAAGGCGCTCGCGTCCAAAAGCGGCCGCATGGCCAGTTCATCGCAACTACTCTCGAAAGTCCAAAGGCTCGCAAGCAAGTTGCCGCTATCCACTGTCGAGACGTAGCGAGGATGCAACGGCTCGAGGGTCTTCAAGTCGTACCAATTAAAGAGGTGGCCTTCGAAACGCTGGAGGCGACTCAGTGTTTCGAGCGTGCCCAGGTTGCGCGCCACCAACTCTTCGATCGTGATGTAACCGAAGTCATTTGCCGCCACGGTCGCCAGCAGCGAAAGGCCGATGTTCGTCGGCGATGTACGCATGAAAACTTCCCGCATTGGCCGTTCCTGAACATTGTCCGGCGGCAGCCAGGAGGTTTGCGGCCCTACAAAATCATCAAAATATCTCCAAGTCCGTCGCGCGGCGATGCGCAGAAACCGTCGATCATCTGCGGTCAAGATTCCACCTCGCCAACTCTTGGCGGGACGATTGATCGTGATTACCGCCACGGGAAAGAGAGCCCACAATAGGAGAAACGGCGCCGCAGCAATCATTGCCGATGTTCCCTCCCAAACTGTGCCGGCGAAAAGCAGCACACACGCGGTTGGAATCCAAAGTCGGGCGAGAACGAACTGCCACTGCTGATTTTTTGCGCGACGATGGGCGTCTTGTGCCGTCTCCCACTCCAGTAGTAATCGGTGCGAACTGATCCGTCGGTAGCCTACGCGAACTATGGCATCGAGTGCCATGCCGGCATGATCGGGAAGAAAAATAACCGCGAACAACGAACGCAGCAGGCGGTCACGCGGTTCACGCCAGAATCTCGTCCCGGGCGGTGGTGGATGGAACAGCAGCGCGAGAAGAGAATTCAGAACCGGCCACAACATCAGGCCAGCGATAATCCCGGTCCAGAGCATCGGCTGGGGCGTGAAAAGCCAACCCGCCACGAGCAGAGCGACGGTCGCGGGCGGCACCAGACTGCGACGCAGATTGTCGAAGATCTTCCATCGGTTGAAGGCAGAAAGCGGATTAGGTTCAACCCTGCCGTCGCCGACGGGCACGCGCGGCTTCAGCCAATCAATGATTTGCCAATCGCCGCGAATCCAGCGGTGCTGCCGATTCCACCATGCAATGTAGTTGCTCGGAAAGACGTCGAGCAGTTCGATATCTGTCGCCAGCCCGACACGGACGTAGCTGCCTTCCAGCAGGTCATGGCTCAATAGGTGTGCCATTGGAAATTGGCCGGACAAGAGGCGATGAAACGTTTGCAATTCGTAAATGCCTTTGCCGTGATAACTGCCTTCACCGACCAGATCCTGGTAAGCGTCGGAGACAGCATGGGTGTATGGATCGATCCCACGCGGATCAGAAAAGATGCGTGAGAACCATGTCGCCATGGCGCTCGGGAGCGTGGAACTGACGCTCGGTTGGATGATTGTGTAACCTCGAAGTACCCTATGGCCATCCGGAGAGAGCTGGGCCTGATTTAGTGGATGCGAGAGGGTTTCGATCATCCTCCGGGCAGTGCCGCGCAGCAGTTGTGTATCTGCATCGAGCGTGATGACAAACCGAATCCCCCCAAGTCGAGTGCGGTCGCCCACACAGAGAAATTCTTCCAACTCCGGCGCGGATTCTCCGATCAGGAATCGATTGAGCTGCTCGAGCTTGCCGCGCTTGCGCTCCCAGCCGATCCAGCGTTGCTCGCTCTCACTCCACGAGCGTCCACGATGAAAGAGAAAGAAGCGGCCTGCTCCATAGCGGCGATTCAGTTCTTCGATCCCGCGGGCGACGATGTCGATGTACTCCGTGTCCTCGGGCATGCTCTGCCGCGGTGCGTCGGCAAAATCCGTCAGGAGCGCGAATCGTAGATTTGCATCCGTATTTCCGAGATAACGAATCTCGAGGCGATCGAGTTCCCTTTGGATCGCGTTGGCAGTCGTAAGTAACGTAGGTACCACCACCAGCGTGCGGCAATCATCAGGAATGCCTTCCCTTTTGAAGGACATCTTCGGCAACACCTGTGGGAGCAGAAGCGAGGTCACGAAATAATTCACGGCCAGCACGGCCACGTCACTCGCGGGCAGGAGAAGCAAAAGACCAAGCAGCAGCATCGTAATTCCGGGAACTGATCCCACAACGAGAAGGAGAGGAGCGGCCACCATCACGGCCGCGAGCACGAGAATACTTCCGAAATACACGCCTGCAGCGTGCATGCGAAGCCATCGACGCGACCATTCTGCCAGCGGCAACCGAGTGCCGGTTGCCCGTTCGAGCGCGAGCCGCCCCGCATCTATTAGATAATAGCTAACGTTTCGCGCGAGCTTGTCCCCGGCAGTCTTCGCCAAGGCCAGCGTTTGTCCGATGATTTCCTGTTCCGAACGCTTTGACCATCGGGCAATCTCCTCCACCGCGCTCCGGCAACGATCGCGCGTTTCAAAATCCTGGCGGGCATAAACTCCTGCCGGATCGGCGCCCAATTCGCTTTCCGCCCAACTGGTCGACTCGAAAAATTCCGGCCACGCGATTTGCGCAATCAAACGGCAGCTGTTGATCACATCGGCGAGCGCAGTCTGCTGTACGGCCTGGCGCCGATGTTCTTGCTGCATGACTTCTAAAAGAGGTGCGCGCAGAGAGCGTTCCAGCCATCCCCTCACCAACGGCAGGGCTGTCTCTTCGTCGTACAGATGCGCCATCAGTTCGCTTGCAAAATGCGCGGTGGGCTCGGGATGACGGTCCACCAGTTCTTCCATCATCCTAAGCAGTCGCGGTGAGCTGTGGCGTGCCGCGGTGATGAGCCGATTGGCCCAAAAATCCGCCTCCTCGCTTTGGCTTTGCTGTTGCTCGACTTGGATAGCGAGCACGCGCAGACACTCGAGTAATTGCAAGCGCAACATCAGCGGAAGCGCCCAAAGTTCGCCGATGTCCAGTGGCGTAATCGCCTGAAAAGCTGCCAGAAATTTCCGAATGGTCTCCAGCCCTAATGCGCCGCCCGTCTCGGATACTATTTCCGAGGCGACATGGTAAACACGCGCCATCCCTGCCTCGGGACCACTGGCGACGAGAGGCAGCTTTCCGTAATATTTTTGCGGGAGACTTCGGCGCAGATCAGTTATCTGTTCCCGAATCAAATAGGCATTATCGAGCAGCCACTCCGCCGAAAGGGTAAACGCGTGATGCATTTCGGCCGACATCGTGAGACTCGCGTTTGCCCAGTCCAGCGCGCGATCGGCTTCCCGCAACCGGCGCAGAAAGGATTTTCCGCGCGGCTGCACCTCTCGGCCAACCCTCAGCGAGCCCGCGAGGCGCGCGGCATTTTCCGAGAGACGCCTGCTCGAGGATCGCTCCGGCCAGAGCGGTTGTGTCGTTGATTCAACAGGGAAAGGGGCTGGCGGGGGAAAAGCGAACGTCACAGAATCGGCTTCGACATCCCGCAAGACCTCTAGGACACGCGCCGCTTCACTGGCTTTGACCTCAGCCATCACCATTGTTTCATCGGGCAGGATCGTGCTCGAGCATCGAGCCAGATTTGCTGCATCGACGTGCTGTTGAAGCAACCGGACGATAATCCAACTAGTGACAGCACCGGCCAGGACAAAAACGGCCAGCAACAACGCCAGCGCGCCTGGCCGGTAGTCGGCAAGAATTCCCCGCTGCCAAAAGACCACCGCTCCGAGGACCAGCCCAATCGTCGAAGCAACGGTCGCTCCGGCGATTGCCGAGACGCCGCATTGTTTAACCCGCGGGCGACCTTCGGCCGAAGTGTGAATTGCGGCGGCGCGCCGGAACCGGGCCCGACGGAGATTCTTCAATACGGCCCGACCTGTCTCCGGGCTTTGGAAAATGCCGACCACCAAAATGCGATCGTCATTGTTCCGCCGAGATCTCATAGCGCAATCTTACAAGATATATCGACTTGAGAAATCGGACGTAATAGTTCGTCTAACCGCAAGGGATTGTCCGCCGCGCCAGCGACGAATCACGCGTCAGAACGAGGCGATACTTTTCTATTGTTTAGAGAAGAGTGGGAGAGATGTGATTCTTAAGCCACCATAAAAGATTTCGTCTAGCCATAGGCTTTTTTTTTGCCTAAGTACGCAAGACGCGCCCTTTCTGTCCTACCAATAAGTAGAACAGAAAAGGGCGCGAATGAAAAAAGCGAGATTAGCTTCTCTCTTAATCCTCGTCGAGAATTACGCGATCAACGAGCATGTTGTCGCCTGTTCCGACGTAGTGAACCCGAACCGGGACACCTACCTTAACTCTCGTGCGTACCACTTCCTCATCGAGAGGCTTGCCGCTTCTGGTCACATAAGTGACCGTCTTGCCAAAACGGTAAGTCCGCGGTCCGCTGGTCTCCTTGAGCACGATTGTCTTGCCCGGAGAGTACTCCGTGATCGTGCCGTTGCCTTCTGTAGTAGTCGTTGTTGTAGTGGTCTCTGATACCTGCGCCCATGCAAAGGGAGCCACAGCTGCCAGGGCCATACTAAGTAATGTTTTTTTCATTTATTGTTCCTTTGTTTTTCAGCAGGGCGAATACTCCTGCTAACGAGTTTTCCCCGGACGCGGAGTGCGCCCCGCCTGTATATAGTGTAATCGGGCGCGGATCCTCTTCCGGCTGCGCCGATTTATTGTTTTCGCGGCGCGGTCTCGAACCCGATGTACCCAGGTTTTCAGATCCAGAAGCGGCATGAAGTTCACGATTCGATCGGCTGGGATTTTTGCCTTCAACGTAGCGGCCAGGCCAAACTCAATGAATTCCAATTGCCACGGATGATGAGCATCAGTGCCGAGTGAGATACGGGTTCCGTGCTCTCGCGCGATTTTAAGTAGTTTCACATTCAAATCCTGTCGATCGGGGTAGCAATCGACCTCCAGCGCTTTGTCGAGCCTGACAGCTTCTGCAAAAACGCGCGGCCAATCCGCACGCAGGCCGAGCCGAAAGTTGTAAATGCGCCCACGCGGGTGACCGAGGATTTGAATGTGTGGGTTACGCAGTGCTGCAAGATAACGGTCCGTTTGGTCTTCAACTCTGCGCAAGGAGGAATGGAACGAGCCAAGAACCAGATGCAGGGCTGATAATGATTCGGGAGACATATCTCCTTCACCGCGCGGGTTGAGGTTCATCTCGACAGACCGAAGAACTGCCAGCTTTCTGCCGGATCTTCGAAGCACAGTGTTGAGGGTTGCTATTTCCGCTCCCTGTTTTTCCAGTTCGTGTTCGTCAATGCCGCCGGCAATTTTTAAACCCTTCGAGTGATCAGTGATTGCTATGTATTCATATGACCTCTCGGTTGCCGCGTCGGCCATTTCGGCAATCGTGCCCGACCCATCACTCCAGCGAGAATGCATTTGCAAGTCACCGCGCAGGTTCTTTGCCCACTGCGGCTGTCGCGCCAGCAGATGCCTCGCCATTGCGAGTGAAATGAAATCCCGCCGAATGACGGGAGCTCTCTGAGTTGAACGCGGCGGTTTATCGATCCACTGCCGAATTTGTCTCTCTATGAATGGACCAATTGCACGCAACTCGGTCAGCGATCGGTTCTGCGCCAGAACATCAGCCACCTCTTCCGGCCATCGAAA
>Ga0193721_1000301_pt1 | contig 14666 bp, 11 predicted proteins | sample U2s2metaG_FD_145078 | JGI IMG/M metagenome (GOLD analysis project Ga0193721, IMG submission 145078) | Soil microbial communities from a riparian zone of the East river system, Colorado, United States - U2s2 | ecosystem: Environmental > Terrestrial > Soil > Riparian zone | place: USA: East River...
TCTACCCGAATATCAATTCTGTGCTGCGAGAGGATGTCGCCGGTATCGAGGCCTTCATCCATGTACATCACAGTGATGCCCGTCTCTTGATCTCCTGCAGCGATGGCAGCTTGGATCGGCGCGGCGCCGCGCCAACGCGGCAGAAGCGAGGCATGCAGATTCAAGCAGGCAATCTTGGGAATTTCCAGAACGTCACGCGGCAAGATTTGCCCGTACGCCATGACCACAATTACGTCGGGCTTGAGCGCGCCAATATCTTCGATGGCTTGTTGATCTTTAATTCGTAGCGGTTGGAGGATCGGGAATGGCAGGGCGCGACCGGTCCGAGCTGGACTGGCGTTGGGCGCGCCGCTCGTGACCGCTTTCTTGATCGGTGGTGGTTCGATGCGCTGCTCACGCCCGGCTGGTTTGTCCGGCTGCGTGACCACCCCAATCACGTCGTGTTCCGACTTGAACAACGCTTCCAATATCGGTACGCCGATCTCACCAGTGCCAATGAAAACAATCCGCATACCTCCAGAAGCCATCTGATCAATGGTAGAGACGGACCACCGAGCCGTCCATTTCTTCGGCGCGCCCTCGCCACGGCGCGAACTGTGGTCGCGCGTTATCAAGGCCCTTTTTTTGGAATCTATTGAAGCCGAATCGAAGCAGGCGCGCGCCGGGCTCGCCCGCTCATTGCCTGCGCCATCAGTTTCTCTCCAGCAGTAATCTCACGCCGTCCTACCGACGATCCGCACTGCGTACAGAGGTAGTCGAAGATTTCGCGGTCAGGCAGAACTAGGAGAAGCCGCTCCCGCACCGGCGTCGCGGCCCTGCATTTCTCGCAGTACAGACTGGAGGCGGTGAAATTTTCAAACTGCTGCTGGTTCATACACGCCGTCGTTCACGCTCTGCAGGATGTCGAGCAGAACTTTGGCGGGCGGCCGAGTTGCGTCAACCACCGTAACCAGCCCTGGGGGGTAGTATGAAAGCACGGGCCTCGATTCCCTTTCGTAAATATCGAGACGTCGCTGGATAACCTCTTCGTTTGCGTCATCGAGGCGGTTCTCCTTCAAAGCGCGCTTCTTTAGCCGGTAAAAAAGCGTCTCGCGGTCAGGGCAAGCAAGATGAAACAGTTTCTTTACGTCAATCATTTCGTCCATGATTTCGGCTTGTCCGACGTTCCGCGGAATCCCATCCAGCACGAGCGTGTCGATATCCGGCTTGAACTTGTGCGCTTCCACGGCCGCATCGATTGCCTCTCGCCAAAGTTCCACAGTGATGTCGTCCGGGACGAGCCGGCCCTTACTCGAGTAATCGAGGAATGCTTTCCCAACCTTCGTACGCGTGTCGATCGAGCGGAACACGTCGCCACAAGCGCAATGATACAAGCGCGGGATCGTGCCGAGCGTTTTCCCCTGCGTGCCCTTACCGCTGCCGGGTGCGCCAAAAAGGATAAACGTATTGTATTTCATCATCAGCAAAATCCGCTTATACAGCAGGTCGGCTCAGATGCGGAAGCAGAATTTGATTGGCTATTTTTCGGTCACGAGCGGATCCACGTTCACCCGCCGACCGCCGCGATCAAACCGCACGTTGCCGTCCAGCAGCGCAAAAATTGTGTAGTCGCGGCCCAGCCCGACATTTCTTCCGGGCAAAAACTTTGTCCCGCGCTGGCGCACAATGATGTTGCCGGCCAGAACCATTTCGCTGCCGAATTTTTTTATGCCCAGCCGCTTGCTGACGCTGTCGCGGCCATTCTTAACACTGCCTTGTCCTTTTTTGTGAGCCATTTTTTAAGAATTGAGAGTTGAGTGTTGAGCGTTGGACGTTTACTCATCGGTCTTCTTCGCCGCGCCTTTTTTCGCTCCCAGACTGATGCTTTTAATTTTCACGCGCGTCAATTTGCGACGGTGTCCAACTGTGCGGTGATAACCTTTGCGCCGCTTGTACTTGAACGCGACCACTTTCTTATCTTTACGCTGCTCCAGTACTTCACCTGTCACTTTCGCTCCTGAAATGAGGGGGTCGCCTTGCGTCACGTTGTCTCCGTCAGCAAACATCAGCACGTCACCGAAGGTTGCGGTCTTGCCAGGCTCAACCTCCAAAACATCGACGTCAATCGTGTCGCCTTCCGCGACCCGGAACTGTCTGCCACCAGTCTTGATGATTGCGTAAGCCATAGCGTTTCGGGGAAGAAAAAGCCGCCCAAAATTCCATAGATGGCCCTGCTTGGCAAACAGAAAGCTCTTATCGGGGTTCCCGACGCTTGGAGGTTAGAAGCTACGCCGCTGCTTCGCCCGTTGTCCCGACCAGTTCTCGGTAGAGCTGTTCATAGCGCTGCGCGGACATGTCCCACGAAAAATTGCGCGCCATCGCCTGTTTCATTAAGCTGGTCCAGAGGCGTCGGTTTCGGAAGATTTGCCGAGCGCGCTTGATTGCGTCCCAGAAGGCCTCGCTTGAATACTCATAGCAAAGAAAGCCGTAACCGCTGGCCGTTGTCGGATCGTAGTCCTCAATGATCTCCTGGATTCCACCGGTCACGCAGGCCACCGGGAGTGCGCCATATTTCAAGTTGTACATCGCGCTCAAACCGGCTGGCTCGAAGCGCGATGGAATCAAGCTGATGTCCATCCCTGCTTCAATGAGGTGCGCCAGTTTGTCGTCGTAGTTTTTTTCGTAGCCAAATCTTGTTGAAAATTTTCTGGCAGCGACTGCGAGCGCAGTTTCATAAGCGGGATCGCCTTCTCCGAGAATGATCAAGCGAACATCATCCCAAAGAAGCCGATCAAGCAGGGGCACCAGAATTTCGAAGCCCTTTTCCTGAACGACACGAGTAATCATCCCAAAAACCGGGCCGCGCGGTGCAGGCGCGAGTTTCATCTCCTTTAGCAATGCCTCGCGGCAAACCTGTTTCCCTCGAAGCCGCCTTGCATCATAACGAGCCGGGATCAAACGATCCGACGCCGGATTCCAGCGCGTGTAATCTGCGCCATCCAAAATGGCGCTAAGGCGATGCACATTTTCTCGCAGCACCCCATCAAGGCCGCAGCCGCCAGATAGTGTCTGGATTTCGCGCCGGTAATGTTCGCTGACGGTTGTGATTCTATCGGCGTAAAGAATTCCGCCTTTAAGAAAATTCAGGCGCCCAAAAAACTCAACGCCATGGAGGGTAAAAAACTGCTCCAGCAGGTTCGTCAGCCTGAAATCCAGTCCCCAAAAACTCCCCTGATCGGCTACGTGATGGATAGTCAGCACGGTTTTGAATGGCAGCCCCTGCGCATACACAAAGACCGGCACCAACGCCGCGGCCCAATCGTGCAGGTGCAGAATTTCCAACTGCGGCGTCAACCGTCGAGCTAGCTCCAGCGCTGCTTTGCAAAAGAAAATAAACCGCGCGGCATTATCTTCGTACGGCTTACCGCGCTCACCGTAAATTCCCGGGCGATCAAAAAACTCATCACAACGAATCAGAAATAACTGCACGCCGCTGGCGCTCCGCCCCTCTAGGTACCGGGCAACGTAAGTCTTATCGCCCACCTGCACATCGACAGTTATGCCGGTGTCCTTCTTCTTGAACGCACAATTCTCGTTAATTTCGCGGTAGAACGGTAGAGCGACGCTTACTTCATGTCCGCGCGCGCGCAGCGCGCTTGGCAGCGCGTCCATCACATCCACGAGCGCGCCCGCTCGTTGCAAAGGCGATCCTTCGGCGCTGATCATCAGAATTCTCATTGGACCTTCGACGTTGGATGTTGGGCGTTTGACGTTTTTTTCAATTCGTTCTGCCTGGCAAGTATTCGCGTTTGACCCATTCCAGCGCTTCCTCTCTCGTCCGCAGCGTCCCCTCCAGCTGTCGGGTTTCGATCGCCTCGAGGATCTCGCGAAATTTTGGGCCCGGCTTTAAACCGAGCGCGATCAAATCATCACCGCGCACCAGAGGCGGTGGAATGATCGGTTCATTGGCGAATTCTTCGCGTTTGCGATGGAGGAATTCATAATTATCGAGCATGCGATGGCTGCTTTCGCAATCGACGCGGTGCAGCTCCAGTTCTTCGTCAAAAGTCGGTCGCGCCATGAAGCGCTTGAGCTTTGCGACTCGCATGTTAGGCGCGTCCTTGAAGACCATGTGCTGCCGAACCATTTCGACAGTGGCCTCGATTTCAGCACCCGAAAATCGCAGGCGCCGCATGATTGCTTCTGTCATCTGAGCACCGATGCGATCGTGGTCGTTGAAACGGATGCGTCCCGTATTGTCCACGGTCGCCGTTACTGGTTTTGCAACATCATGAAACAACACCGCGAAAACCAGAGGGACAGAAACTTTTTCTGGAAGCAGATGCAACATCAGGCGCGTGTGCACGGACACATCCCCTTCGGGATGAAACTGTTCCGGCTGCAAGACACCTTTCATCGCGTCGAGCTCAGGGAAAATCGCCCGCATAAGGCCACTGGAATCCAGCAGGTCCCACCCGCGTACTCGATTGGGCGACACAAAAATGCGAATCAGCTCGTCGCGAATTCGTTCCGCGCTAATTTGGTTGATTGAAGGCGCATTGGCCACCAGCGCCTCCCACGTGGTCTTGTCGATCTCGTAGTCGAGTGTCGTCGCAAAGCGCACCGCGCGCAGCATGCGCAGTCGATCTTCCGTGAAGCGTCGCGCCGGATCGCCGATTGCGCACACCAGTTTTGCGTCGATGTCAGCGCAGCCGCCGACAAAATCGATCACCTTCTCCGCGACCGGATCATAAAACATTCCGTTGATGGTAAAATCGCGGCGCTGGGCGTCCTCTTTCGGAGAAGAAAAATGCACCGCGCTGGGACGCCTTCCGTCGATGTAAGCGGCATCGGAACGAAAGGTCGCTACCTCGAATTGAAAACCGTTTTCCAGCACGATGATCACGCCAAAATGAGCGCCGACGGCGAACGTGCGCGGAAAAAGCGTCTGCACGGCTTCGGGTCGTGCGTCGGTCGCAATGTCGTAATCCTTCGGGATCAAGCCGCGCACCATGTCGCGTACGCAACCGCCAGCGAAATACGCAATATGACCGCTCTCGCGCAAACGCGCGGCAACTTCTCGCGCGACCTTTTCCATGGGCGAGTATTTCACAGCATCACTGTAGCCGCGTCGCCGTGCGAAGCGCAACGAGCGCCTGCTCCGCATCGGCGCCTTCGCGGCCGCGCGGTGTCGCTACCCAGTTCTCTTCTGCTTGTGGAAAGAGTGGATGATGAAGAGCACTACTGCGATTGAGATGCACGAGTCGGCTACGTTAAAGGCAGGCCACGGATCGGCGTATCGAACGTGCAGATCGAACAGGAGAAAATCGATTACGTGCCGGTAAAGCAGGCGATCGGTGAGATTACCCAAAATCCCAGCAAGCAACAGTGCAAGGGAGAGGTCGCGCCACGCATCGGGCTGGCGCCTTCGCACGAGGAGAACCGTCACAACCACCAAGGCGACGATGGAAAGCACAATGAAAAAAGTATTGTTGCCCCTGAAAGATCCAAAGGCCGCGCCGGTGTTTGTGACGTTAACCAGACTGAAGAAATCGGGGACGACAACGCGTGCCTGATAAGGGTTGATCAAACGCAGGACCAACTGCTTGCTGCATTGATCAAGAGCGTAGAGTGGGAGGGAGAGGAAAAGAATGAATTTCATGTTTTCCCGCCCTTCGTGTCATGTCGAGCGAAGTCGAGACATCTCTGATTGTTATTTTTTATTGGCGAGAGACTCCTCGACTCCGTTCCGCTTCGCTCGGAATGACAGGAAAGTATCATCGAGCCGTCTTTTCCAGAGCCGTCACCACGCTTTCGCACCGATCACACAAATCCGGATGCGCCGTACTCATGCCGACTGTTGATCGATGGCGCCAGCAACGCGCGCACTTCGCGTATGGCGTTTTCGTCACCGAAGCGCTCGCTTCTTTCGCCTGATGAACTGTCAGATCACTCACAATAAAGAATTCTTCCAGTTCCTCCTGACCGACTTCTTCAGTAACGCCGGAATCGGAATACAAGACAACCCTGGCCTCCAGCGTGTTGCCGATTAGTTTTTCCTGACGCGCGCGCTCGATCGCCTGCGCGATCACGCCGCGTAATCTCAACAGCTCCGCGACCTGAGCACTTGGCGCGCCCTCGCCACGGGGAGCACGCTGTGGTCGCGTCCTACCATCTCGATCCTCCGGTTCAGGAAATTCTTGCAGATGAACCGACGTTGTAGCCGGGGTCGGTGACCCCGGCTGGCCGGCATCACCGATACCGGCTACAGCGGAATGGCGCCACGCTTCCTCGGCGGTAAAAGCGAGAATCGGCGCGAGCAATCGGCACAGCGCGTTGAAAATCTCATGCATGACTACTTGTGTCGCATGCCGACGCGGCGAATCTGCCGCGTCGCAATACATCCGGTCTTTCGTGATGTCGACGTAAAGGCTGCTCAGATCGACGGCGCAAAACTGGTTGAGCGTGTGATAGACCTTGTGAAACTCGAAGGATTCGTAAGCCAATCGACAATCGCGAATCACGTGCTCAAGCCGCTCCAGAACCCAGCGGTCGATCAATGTTGTAGCCCGCATCGGTGATGCCGCCCGGCCGGGGTCACCGCCCCCGGCTACAGCGGCAAAATCATGAAGATTGCCAAGCAAGATGCGCAGCGTGTTTCGAATCCGCCGATAGGTGTCACCCAGACGCGTGAACATTTCCTCAGAGAACGGCACGTCGCTGGTGTAATCGATGCTACTTGCCCAAAGCCGTAGCAGATCTGCGCCATTCTGACCGACAAAATGATCGGCGGCCGTCGGCTTCTCGTACGTTCCTGATTTCGAAATTTTTTTCCCGTCAAGATCGACAACGAAACCGTGCGTGACGCAAGTTTTGTACGGCGCGCGATTGTTCAGCGCGACGCTGGTCAAGAGCGATGATTGAAACCACCCGCGATGTTGATCGGTCGCTTCGAGATACATGTCGGCGGGATCGCGCAGCTCCGGATGTAGCGCACAGACGGCTTTATGCGAGACGCCGCTATCGATCCAGACGTCGATTGTGTCATTGCGTTTTGTTGTACCCGGCGGGAGGCCGAGCTCGCGCGCGAGAGTAGCATCGTCCAACTCAAACCAAATGTTTGACCCGCGCTCGGCGACCAGATCAGCGAGCTTCCGGATGACTTCGGCATCGAGAATTGCGTCCCCATCTTTGGAATAAAAAACGGGGAGTGGCACACCCCAGCTTCGTTGCCGTGAAATGACCCAGTCAGGACGCGATTCGACTGTGCCTGCGATGCGGTTTTCGCCCCACGCGGGAATCCACTTCACTTCCTTATGAATTGCTTCGAGCGCCTTGTCGCGCAGGACATCAATACGGATAAAGAATTGCTCGACATTGCGAAAGATGATCGGCGTTTTCGAGCGCCAACAGTATGGATAAGAGTGATGAAAATTCTGTACGGCCAGCAGCATGCCGCGCTCTTTCAGCAGTTGAACGATGTCGCGGTTGGCATCGAAGACATATTTTCCAGTCAGATTTGGCAGACCAGCTTCCTCAGTAAAGCGCCCGTGATCGTCCACCGGAGAAAGAATTCCCAGATCATTAGCTCTGCCCAACCAATAATCGTCTTCACCGTGACCGGGCGCGATATGCACAGCACCCGTGCCGCTGTCCATGGTTACGAAATCAGCGGCGAGTATAATTGAGTGGCGATTGAGGAATGGATGTTGCGCCTGTAGTCCAACGAGTTGATTGCCCAATAGAGAAGTCCGTTCTTCGAGCGGTACAAAGCCTGTATGTTGGATGAATTGCTCATGAAGTTTGCGGGCGATAATCACTCGCTCTTTTTCATTACCCAGAACTTCGTAATCGGCATCGCGATCGACTGCGATCGCGAGATTCGCAGGTAAAGTCCAAGGCGTTGTTGTCCAAATCGCAACGCTTACGGGCTTATCAGTTGGTAGACCGATCTTCAGCAGTTGGTCGTGAGGAAGTGGAAATCGCACGTAAACGGCAGTGTCGTCGCGTTCCTGGTATTCTACCTCGGCCTCGGCCAGTGCCGTCTGCGCGCCGGTGCTCCAGAAGACAGGCTTCTGCGCTTGGTAAACTAGGCCTTGCTCTACGAAAACCGCGAAGGCGCGGAGGATTTCCGCTTCGTATTTGGGATCCATGGTTAGGTAGGGATTTTCCCAATCGCCGAAAACGCCGAGTCGTCTGAACTGCTCGCGCTGGATGTTGATAAAGTTTCGCGCAAACGCTTCGCATTTTTTACGGACTTCCAACGGAGAAAGAGCGCGCGATTCCTTGACTACTTTGTATTCGATTGGAAGGCCGTGACAGTCCCAGCCAGGGATATACGGAGCGCGCTTGCCCAGCATGGTCTGCGATTTCACCACGAAATCCTTTAGAATTTTGTTAAGCGCGGTGCCCATGTGCACATCGCCGTTGGCGAATGGCGGGCCATCATGCAGAACGAACAGTTCCCGGCCTTGTCTCGACTTCTGAATTTGCTGGTAAAGCCGGGTCTCCTCCCACTGTTTGAGCAACTCAGGCTCGCGCGCAGGAAGGTTCGCCTTCATCGGAAAATCCGTGCGCGGGAGGTTAAGAGTATCTTTGTAGTTCTGGCTCATCAGAGGCAGGCGACGCTAACATTCGTGAACTGGCGAAGCAACGTAGTGACCATTTCGTGAGATCGACAAAACCGGGATGTTGTTTACGGCTGTTCGTTAGTGAAAAGTTCGGCATGCGCAGGTTGCTGTTCGTGTGTGTCGCCACATCGCTTTTAGTAGTCGGCGGATGCAAGGAACGCCGACCCGGAGCAGTCGTGCGTGACGCGTGCAACCTCCTCTCCAAAGAGGAAGTCGAATCGGTTCAGGCAGCGCCGGTGAATGACGTCAAAAGCAGCGAACACTCAGACGGAATTTTCCTTGTTTCCCAATGTTTCTACACCGCAGCGGAATTCAGCAAGTCAGTAACCCTGGCACTCGTACGATCTGACCCGAAGCAAGGCAGCAAGCGCAGTCCAAAAGATTTTTGGAAAGAAAAGTTTGATCCGTACGAAAACGAAGAACCCAAGGCGAAGAGCGGCGACGAGAAGGAGCAAGGCTCCGCGCCGAAAAAGATCACTGGCCTCGGAGACGATGCCTATTGGGTCGGCAACCGATTCGGCGGAACGCTTTATGTTTTAAAGGGAGACGCCTTCATCTCGATCGGACTCGGCGGAACCGATGACGAGGAGACGAAACTTAGGAAGTCGAAAGTTCTCGCCCAAAAAGCGCTCCAAGGCTTGTAGTGCCGCGCTTCTTCACCGAGCCGAAGAACGTCTGCATCGGAAAAGAGATTTCTTGTTCGATCAACCAAGAAGCGCCTTGCAGACCGGTGTAACCGCGTAAGACGCCTTCCAATTGCCCGGCGTCACCAGCACCGGCGCACCGCCAGACCTCAACTTGCGCTGCGGCCAAAATAATGAGCCGCCACGCGGTTAAAGCGTGACGGCTCATTGTAAGTTGCTGCTGTTGGGGCAACAGCAAAAGGCTTATTTGAGCTGGAAAATAGCGCTGCCTACAACTTGACCGTTGATCTTGATGTCCACGCGATAGGTGCCGACTCCCAGTGCACTCGAGCTCAGATTGTATACGTACTGGCAGCCACTAATTCTGAAGTTTGAGCCGGTATCGGCGGACATGGCGTAAACCGACTCGTTGACCTCTCCGGTCGTCCCTCCGGCGGTGCGGGTCACAGCGATAGTTGCTGGCGGCAACGCGCAAGTAGCAACACCGCCCTGGGTCAAAGTGAATTTCACTGGAACCACGCCGCGCCTAACGCTAAAGACACTTGTTCCGTCTGCATCGATCGGGGGCTGAATCTGCGCGCTGTAAGTCGGTGTCGGAGTCGAAGCCGAGAGCTTTGCAACAAAGGCATCCAAACTACCGCTATACGCGCGAACGGGTGAGCCCCAAGTCCCACCGCTGGCGCCTGCCACATAGACGTTGCCGCTCCCATCTGTGCGCAGCGCGAAGCCAACGTCATAGTCGCCGCCGCCCAGAAATGTGTTCCAGGTGAGGTTCCCGCTTGAATCCAGTTTTGCAGCATAGGCATCCGAAGTACCGCTGAAGGCGCTGTCCGGTGAGCCCCAAGTCCCATCGCTTTGGCCGGCCACATAGACATTGCCGCTCCCATCTACGGCCACCGCGTAGCCATAGTCACCGTCGCTGCCGCCCAAAAATGTGTTCCAAATCAGGTTTCCGCTTGAATCCAGTTTTGCGGTATATGCATCTTCGTTACCGCTGCTGAAGGCGCGGACGGGTGAACCCCAAGTGCCACCGCAGAAGCCCGCTACATAGACATTGCCGCTGCCATCCACCGGCAGCGCCTGGCCAGAGTTGTCACCGTCGCTGCCGCCCAGAAATGTGTTCCAAATCAAGTTCCCGCCGAAATCCAGTTTTGCAGCGAAGGCGTTATAAGGGCCATTGAAGGCGCGGACAGGCGAACCCCAGGTCGCATGGCTACTGCCTGCGATATAGACATTGCCACTTCCATCTAAGGCCAGCGCTTGGCCTCCGTCATAGTCACTGCCGCCGAGAAATGTGTTCCAGGTGAGGTTACCGCTTGAATCCAGTTTTGCAGCATAGGCATCGGAGACACCGCCGCTAAAGGGCCGGACGGGTGAACCCCAAGTCCCACCGCTGAAGCCCGCTATATAGACATTGCCGCTTGCATCTACTGCCAGTGCTTCGCCAGAGTCGTCACGGTCGCTGCCGCCGAGAAAAGTGTTCCAGGTCAAGTTACCGCTTGAATCCAGTTTTGCAGCAAAGGCGTCCACATTACCGCTATAGGCGCGGACGGGTGAACCCCAGGTCGTATAGCTGCTGCCTGATACATAGATATTGCCGCTCCCATCTACGGCCAGCGCTTGGCCAACATCATAGTCGCTGCCGCCGAGAAAAGTGTTCCAAGTCAAGTTACCGCTTGAATCCAGTTTTGCAGCAAACGCATCATAGCTACCGCTGAAGGCGCGGACGGGTGTACCCCACGTCCCATCGCTGATGCCCGCCACATAGACATTGCCGCCTCCATCTACGGCCAGCGCATAGCCAACGTCATAGCCGCTGCTGCCGAGAAAAGTGTTCCAGGTGAGCGTCGGATCAATGAACAGCGGCTCGCTGCGGTCGTACTGGCCAGTCCTAAAGGTGATCTCATTTTTCCCGTGCCGCGCGAATGCAACCTGCACGGGCATGCGTTTTCCGTCGCGCTCTTGCCATGCTTGGGGCGCGCTCTCATTTAGGGTACCGGTTTTGAAGGTGACGCACAACGACCCATCGCGTTGGAGTGAGACTGGTGCGTTGTAGCGCAGGCGGATGTTCTCGGTCTTAGCGTAGGGATCCAGTCGATAAGTGCTACGAGCAACTGCTCTGCTGGGTGCGTCGTAGGTTAGTCTGACGCCGTCCCAAAGGTTTGAGTAGGTGACTTGGGATAGTGGCTGCGTTTGTGTTGCCTGTCTCGCTTGGCGAGGTAGTGCTCAGAGGAGTGGTAGAGTGCGCATTGACGAACTCGACACGCAGAGCGTGTGAACCGGTCGCCACATAGACACCGGTTTTAGCGAAGCCGAGGACGTGGCCGCCCGACGTAAATTGAAGGATATCTTTGGGAGCCGTTAGATGTGCCGTTTTGGTGACTTCGCCCTCTCGGACCGTAAAGGCTGTAACGGCCGCGAGGATGGCAATTGTTACAAGCGCGAGTGATGATTTGAGTAATTGATTTGGTTTCATTTTTTGTTGAGGCTGGATTGTTGAACTGCGTTAACTGCAATCCAGTTCCGCGCGGAACCAGGAACCATCCTCACGAGGCGCTTTGAACAGCGACCTCACTTCGGCTGACTCGGGGCTCTAGTTGGATCTGGGGGATCGCGCTAAACGGTCTCAACGAACATCGAGCCCCTGCGGCTTATTCAGCCGTGCCGAAGATAAGTTGAAACGGTCGAATGACGAGATCGAGGAAGTTTTTTATGTGATGTGCGAGAACAGGGCAAGCTCTTTTTCAGAGGAATTAGGAATAAGCCACGAATTCTGTTGCGCGGGCGAGCCGAACCACGGCGCGCACGGAGTGACGCGCCCTACCAAATGGCCGACATGAGGCGACCACATTTGGTCATTTTCCCGAATCTTAAGGCAAGAATCATCCACTTCTTGCCATGAAAAAGACTTCCTCCACTTCAATGACGGCGCGCGCTACTATCAGCGCGCTTTTTTTTGTTACCGGTATTTTCCTGATTGTCTTCGGGCTCTTCACAGCCCGCTTGCACTCAGCGATGCCCGCTGCCGGAACACTCAATTCAGGCGGCCCAGCGCTAAATTGGGCGGGCACGGCGGCTGGCGGCGGTTCGCTGGATGAAAGCACATGTGTTGAAGGCGTAAATTGCGATACCTTCACTCTGACTTTATCCGGTACGCCGACTAACTGGGCTGGCCTCAAAGCGCGAATTGTGATTAGCTGCGCCGACCCTTCCGGCCTGACCGACTACGACGTCTATGTTCACCAAGGCGATAACTCCGGACCAATCGTGCCGGGTGGTACGTCGGCCCACGGAGGAACGCCTCCGGAAATCGTTGATCTCGATCCGAGCAACCCGGACGTCGGTACCGGGCAGTTTTCTGTGCACGTGGTTTACTTCAGCGCTTTTGCGGGCTTCCAGTATTCCGGAAGCGCCAGTGCGGTGTCAGCATCAGGAGGAACTGCCTTAGCTCCCTCCGCACCCCAGGATCGCGGCCCGAAGATTGGATTTCAGAACTTCGAGGCGCCTGGGACTTTGGTGCAGGTTACTGACAGCAGTCAGGGGCCAACCGTGCACACCGTCGAATACATCGCACACGATGCGGGCGAACCCTCCATCGGTGTCAATTGGAATTCACCAAACTCAGCGAGCGGTGTAACTAATTTCCAATCGGACCTTCAAACCCTCTTCATCAAGTTCGACGATAGCTGCCCCGCAAATGGTCAGAGCGCGACCTGGTATAACAGTGCCGCGCCAACGTCGCAGTTTGTTGATTCTGATCCCATCGGCTTCACGGATCGGCAGACCGGCCGTGTGTTTGCAGGAGAACTCACACTTACATCGCCGACATGCAAAGTTTCATTCACAGATACCGACGGTCTCGATCAACTAGGTCAGCCGTCCTACGCTGGGTGGTCGCCAAGTTCCGGACCGCTCGGCTCTGGCATCGATCATGAGACGATCGGCGGCGGGCCGTACCACGCGCCTGCTCCGCCTCACGGTTTGTACCCGAACGCTGTTTATTATTGCTCACAAGATTTGGTTACTGCGTTTTGCCTGCGCAGCGATGACGGAGGCGCGACCTACGGCCCGCCAGTACCCACCTACACCACACAATGCGGCGGATTGCATGGGCATGTTAAAGTCGCACCGGACGGAACGGTTTATCTTCCGAACAACAGTTGTGGTGGCACGGGCGCGGTAGTTGTTTCGGAAGATAACGGGCTTACGTGGAACGTACGTCTCGTCCAAAACGCGAACAACCAGACGCGCGCTAATGCGAATCTTCAGGACCCGGCCGTAGCAGTCGATAACAACGGTCGGGCCTATTTCGCGGCGTCCACCAGCACAGTAGCTGGTAGCGCTACCGGTGGCTCAAACGCAGTTGTGGCGACGTCCACGGACCGCGGCGCGACGTGGCAGAACATCTATGACGTAGGTGCAGTTTACGGTCTGAAGAACATTGCTTTCCCTGCGGCAATAGCAGCCGATGCCGGTCGCGCCGCAGTCGCTTTCTATGGCTCGACGATATCGGGGGACGAGTCGGCGAACAGCTTCAACGGTATCTGGCATCTTTACGTTGCAAGCACATTCGACGGAGGGCTCCATTGGACTACAGCTGACGTCACACCAAAGGACCCAATCCAGCGCGGTTGCATCTGGATGCACGGCGGCGCCGATATTTGCCGAAATCTGCTCGACTTCTTCGACATGACCGTGGACAAGCAGGGACGGGTGCAGGTCGGCTACGTTGATGGATGCACCGACGGCGCCTGCGTTCAGGCAGCGCTTACGGCCAAAGGTAATGCCTACACGGCGAGAGGAGTGATTGCGCGGCAATCGAGCGGACGGAGGCTCCTTGCTAACTTCGATCCGCATAATCCGCTGCACGCGAGGTCGGCGCCGGGCATGCCGTTGGTGACTGTGCGCCGAGTCAACTCCGTCGTCCATCTCGCCTGGTCTGAGGCCGACACAGGAAATGCCAACATCAGCAGCTACCGCATCATGAGAGGCACAGCTAGCGGCTCCGAGACTCTGCTGACGACCGTTTCCGGAAATCAGACAACCTATGACGACGCTACTGCTACCGACCCCACCAAGACATACTATTACAAGGTACTGGCAGTAAATGGCGCCGGCACGTCATGCGGAAATAATGAAGTCCCCGCGCCATATGTCGGCGACACCTGTAACGGCTTGATTGTTCAAAAGACACCGCCGGGTCATCCGGAACAGCAACTGCAAGGGCTAGCACCTGCTTCGCTTGCTATCGACTGGGTGGCCGTCGCGGAACCGCCGGGGACAAATAACGTCATGTTGAAGATGAAAGTGACCAGTTTGGCAAGCGTGCCGCCCAGCAGCAGGTGGAGAGTAGTTTGGAACTCGTATGCTGCACAAACCTATGATCCGGCAGCCGAACAGTTCTACGTCCGCA
>Ga0193721_1000302_pt1 | contig 14643 bp, 17 predicted proteins | sample U2s2metaG_FD_145078 | JGI IMG/M metagenome (GOLD analysis project Ga0193721, IMG submission 145078) | Soil microbial communities from a riparian zone of the East river system, Colorado, United States - U2s2 | ecosystem: Environmental > Terrestrial > Soil > Riparian zone | place: USA: East River...
ATGACATAGACTTTAACTCATGACAATGAAACTATGGGAGAATGGTCAGACGATATGATTGTTAGGATAGCGGCGCAGCTAAAGAAATCTAAATCTAAAGATGATTCCATTAAAAAGGAAGCGACTCGAAATATAGTCGCAGAATTTCTTCCTGATCAAATTCGCGATGCTTTCCTTTCTTAGCCTAAGAAGGGCAAGGAGTCTAAACAACAGAAAGGATTTGTAGATCAAAAACGTCAAGTGGAAATTGAAGTAAGGCGACAAATTAGATTGGGAATAGGATGTTTTAAAAGGAGAAATGGTCTTGGTCATCAGAAAGCTGAAAAAATAAAATATGAAAAAATATATACCTACATAATCAACTAATATTTTTTTACTCTGCTTATGTAATGGTCTTTACCTTGTGGGCTATTAGCATGTTAGAAATATGGGCTTATTCGCTACGCCACAAAGTAATGCATTTGCAATGAAATTATGTAAAAGTCATATTATAGAAGGAAAGCATCCGTAATTCCTTTGGCCTTTTCTAGGTAATTCTTGCTACCTTCTTTTGTCCATTTTTTATACGGACTGCTTTTCGAATTTCGTATTTCTGCCATTATCAAAAGTGCAAAGAAAGTCCGTGTGGAGGTGCCAGCGACTTAGCTGAATCAAAATCCCACATAAGATGTTAGTAGCTTTTGCTACCAACACCTGGCCACTTCTTTTTTTTGATAAAATCAACGGCATCTTCTAACATTCAACAAAGGACTTGACGACAACAGAAGCACCTAATCTTGTAAATGTAAGATCAATTCAGGATATATTCCATAGGATTAAGGCTTATTAAATATTAACCCTGTTCAGAATTGCATAATTAGACCCGTGAATGAAAGCTGGTTTATTCATACCAACTCTCACCAACCATTTAACTAATTAGTAAAGGTTTCCACGCAATGTGATCGTAGAGTTTCTTTTCCTTCAAGAGTGTTGTACTCGCTCTGTTATTGCTTTCTCCTTTAACTTTCTTCTTGTTTAACCGATGATAATGAAAACACATACTATGCTCCTTGTGATGGAAGTCCTTGTATCTGTTGAGTTCACGCTCAGTGTCAAACATCTTATTTACGTTATGCTCTTTACACTCAAATTGATATGATACTTTTGGCATGATTGACTACTATGTAATTATGATATTACCTAGTGTCTTTGCACAATCGACTTCAATGAATGTGTAGTGAATAGGATTATGAATACATTTGAAAGATCGGTAGCTGATTACTAATGGATCTACAGCAATTTAAGTACAATTCCGCGACCTTATGACAGGCAGCTTCAACACTCTATCGACTAAATCAGACAAATTTGAACCATTAGCTTATGTACTAAATTCACAATTAAGATGGTCTACTATGAAGTGCTTATCTCTAAAACAACCATTTGCAGAACTTTTGATATCAGGAAAAAAGACTGTAGAACTGAGAAAATGGAATACTAAATTTAGAGGGAAATTCTTGATACATGCTTCAAAAAAAATAGATAAAGAGAGGGCCATATCATTAGGCATTAATTGTGCAAAGCTTAGCACAGGAGCAATAATAGGCACTGCAATTTTGTATAATGTCAAGGAATATGAGAGCAAAGCTGAATTTGAAAGAGATAAAAATAAGCATTGTGCGGATATCAAAAAATTTGGTTCATACAAATATGGATTTATGATAAGAAATGCACATAGACTTCGAGCTGTACTGCCATATCCTGGACAATTGAAATTCTTTGAAGTTGAATATCCCGTTATTCCTTAGTAAATTGTACGTATGTATCTTAGATAATTATACGTTAACATGGTCAACTTTTTTTTCAATTGAATCTAAAATCAAGCGAGAAATTTCCCCCGCTAAGCGTTTAGTGGACTGGGCGGGATTATATCCTTATGGTTAAGGGGCTCACCTACATTTTATAATAGGATAGAATAATCGTTTAAAATTCTTCTTAAACTATGCCATTTTAGCACCTTCCAGTCAAAACACTCAACCATGGCTTTTCAAAATGGTTGGCAATATTATTGAATTGTATGCTGATAGAACTAGGACATTACCAGTAGGGAGGCTATGGAGTAGCTTTAGGTCTTTGTATTACCTTTTGTAATTTCCAAGATTTATCTATCTATAGCAAATCTAACTGTGATTTTATTGCTTTTACCAAATCGGGTAATGAAATAGGTTCTTTCAGAAAACAGTCAACCTCTTCTAAGGTTGGAAATAACTCGTTAAATTGATTACGATATCCTTCATATGCTGTGATAAAGCATACCCGAGGCATCATCATCATCATCATCATATCCTCCCTCTATATCTTTAATTTTTTTTATATAGTTCAAATCCGTTCATCTTTGGCATTTTGATATCAAGCAACAATAGGTCATATATACCAGGTTTGTAGTCAGATAATTCTAACAACGGGTCATTGTAGACATCTACTTGGAGATCAGCTTCCTCCAAACCGAGTTTAGAGACTGTAGTAATATCGATTTCATCGTCTACAACGAAGATTCTTTTTTCCTGGGACGAAGAACTTGGTTTCATGATGATACGCTACGAAATAAAGCTATACGGTCTCAAAGAAAAAAAGAAATTCATACTGACTCTTTATGCATTTCTTGTTTTTCAGGTTTGCGTATTCTAGTTGGCCCTCTTAATTCAGTGAGGTGAGTCACTATGAACCACGCCACCAATGGCAGACTTATTCCAGCTGCATAATATGCAGCCGGGCCGACGAGGCTAACCACTGCTTATACTCACCATTAATTAATACATCGTTTAACCATATAAAGTATATGAAACTCGGTCTAAATATGCAGGAATGTTATGTTTCTTATTATTTTTATTATTATTTAGTTATATATTAAAAATATTCTATGATTCTCATATTTATCTACAGCTGACACTTTCGTCAATTAGAGACGTTAGATTTTGCAACAGCAAAATACTAACCAAATTGCATTGGGAACACGTGTAATAGATATGGTATTTCACAACCCAGTAATATTGGCAGGAAGGTTCGCAACTCTTTGTGTTCTATCACAAGATAAAGTTTTTCCATTATGTTATCCAAAGCATTGCGAGCGGTATGATATCGAAGTTCACTTGTGTTATCAACTAAAGATGTATTCACTTTAGGCTTGATCTCCATGGTAAAAAGTGTTCTGATCCCGCCTGCGAATCATTTTAAATATGAGTTATCGATGTCAAGCAAGCCTTTATAGACACAAATGATATATTTAATTTCAATCAGGAGCTGAGGTTATACAGTATTAGAATCATAAAAAGAAAAAATTCAGGAACAGATGATGATGACAATAATAATAATTCTAGCTCTTCTATGTTTAGACCGAAGACAATCCTCGCTTTTGGTATAGTCTTAGCAGCAATTGGTATTGTAGGTGCGATTTATTTTGGCTCACAGTTCGTAAAAGACGCAGTAAATCCAGATACTAATCAGCCTTATACTACGAGTTCACCAATTAAAAATGTAATACCCGTAGAATTAGAGGTAGCATTTGTCGTAGTCATGCTGGTAGGATTTGGAATATTAAGTTACGGAGTTGTTGCTACCAAATTTAACAAACCAACAGATTTCTATCCTGTATAAATAACTAAATAACTGTATCAAATTCTTGAAGAATGAGAAGTAAAAATAATATCAGAAGATAATGTTACTTGTTAACGATTCTTGTATTTCATCTTCCAGACAAGCATCGTCATCAAGAGAAGAGGCAGTTTCATGATACTTGTCTATATCTCTTTTTAAAAAGAGCAATAACATAATCATTAAGAATAAAGTGGCCTATTAGATGCGAGATGCAAGATAAACTCATGCATCATATACCTCTTTTATTTTAGTCCATCAAATTCTTATCAGGAGATTACGCATAGGTCTCTAGACTTTATACTTCTCTAATTCAGCTCGAGAAACTTTTAAGAACACCTCTGCACCATCGAACCCTTCATCTTGCGATTTTGGTAACTTGTATTCTTCATGTGCACCCTCAGTTATTATTACTATGGAGTAAGCATATACGGCATCAACATTGCCTGCATCCTGACCATCACTCGACCTCAGCTTTTTATGGACAATCGCTTCCCCAATCAGCCTCAGCATCAGACATTTCTGTAGTATATTCATTTTAATCTATTTAAGCTAATTGGAGATCATCAAGAATTCTTTAGATAGAACACAGGACTAAATTGAAAATATGCTCGTATTCATTATTCTGTCTGTATGGACATTTATGATATGGAGTCTTTCTCGTTATAGCTAATCCGTATCATTATAGTTTTGAGTTAGCAGCCTCAAAGTCAAGACATGGACAATTTACATGGGAACATGGCCTACTTTTATCCTTAGTTAATATGGATTGAAATGAATTCGTAGTATATGACCACAAAGACAACTGTCAGGATTAGATGACATTAAGTTAAACCTTTGACAACCATAGTCTTCAAATTAATTCACGACAATCAATCCTTTAAGCATACTTTTTCTGCGTTAATATTGAAACAACCCTTTCAGAGACGATAGTCCTTTATGACCCAAACGTAATAGTATCTTCAACTACTGTGCCCCTAGTAAGTAAATAACACCATGGGGTAAGTCTTCTCATTTTCCTATCCTGTTCTACTTCAGGGATACCTGCTTTCTACTCTATGCTATATAGGAGATCCTTCTTGTTTCTCAATCTTAGCATTGCCCGAATGTCTTTTAACCCTTGACCCAAACAGAATTCCAGTAAGGACTGCAAAGACACCTGCCACTATTCCATACATAAACACTTGATCAGCCATATTTCTACTAGACTATTATAAAAGATAAAGTTAGTGGCTGTGTATACCTATATCTTATATGTATATCAACTCAATTGCGAATAGCAATAATGATAAAGTATAAAGTGTATGTTGTTGATTGATGCCTCATCTGTTTGAAAGGACTGATTTCCCAATTTTCAAACAGTTTATTTCGTTGTAGTGAAATTTCTACATTTCTTATCTTTTTATTCGGTCTTTTAAGGCCACTACTATTAGCAATTTTGACTATCGACTAGAGGCTGGGTAGCCTCTACTGGATGACTCTATAAAGAAACAAGCCAATGTATCGCTGTGACAACAGCAATTACTATATGAACAAAAAAATAGTTAGTGTTAGTGTTCTACACCAAACGCGACTTTTACGGCTGCACGATATTGTGTGATCTTGCCGCTATTAGGATCTACTTTTGCAGTCATATCTATAATCTCTATTCCATGTATTCCATGCAATGTCTTTTTTGCTTCATCTACTGCTACTTGTGCAGCATCTTCCCATCCTTTGTCAGAACTACCAATTATTTCTATTATTTTGGCGATATGAGTCATTAAATAATCAAGATGCAATCTTTCTAAAAAAAGTATCTATTGTATAATGATGCGTAAATCACTTGCTAAGGCCATGTTACGCTATCGAGTTTCATTCCTGATGAGAAAAGTGTCGTTGTCAACTAAATATATGTATGAATGTGAAAACAAGAATAGAGCTAATTAACTAATTAATTTATTTTGACCTCAAAATGTTGAGGGCTGAAGAGTCGCTGTTGATAACCAGGATATTTATAATTTTGAAATTGTATTACTGCCAAAGAGAAATTGAGCTACATATCTTGAATCAGAACATTGTATTGTCATTAGCATGACTCAGGGTACGGAAGGAGTAGCATACAGATAGTCAGATTCATTTGTTCAACTTCTTGGATACCATTGATATGTTGATAGTATTCACTTCACTGCAGATTGACTGCTGTTGGGTGACCTTTTCTGCCAAGCAAAAAACATGAAGAGGAAAGGAATGGTCATGACAGCGGTTGTAATAAAGATAGGCTGAAATGATGTTGGATCAATTTTGATTCCAAAAAGTTGTAAAAAAGGAAGTGGAAAAACTGTATATATCCAGAAACCTGCTATTATTCCTAAAATAATCTTATTTCGTTTTAGAACGGAAAGAAGGCTAATTTTGTTTATTTTTCTTCGACCGCATGTAATGCATTTTATGGTACTATAATTCCCAGTTGCATCTTCTGGTACAATACAGGAGGTACAAATTATACGCTGACAGAAGTAACACTGCCTACTTGCGAACTTTGATCCGCAAATATCACATTGAGATTCCATGCTCTCGAGTAGAGCATATTACCCCATGAGCATATTAAAAGATTCGTTTAGGCAGTTCTGCTAATTTCTCGACTTCGAGAGACGATTATTAAATCCCACCTCAATTTCAGAATTGATTAGAGCTTCACTAGTTTTTGTACTGAATCAGCATAACAACACAGATAACATAGAGGTAATCCTAGGAGAATAAAACCACATCTGTTTGTACTGCTGGGTTAAAGTGTCATAGCACGAACGTATTCATATGACGACGATACTACCTTAGGTCTTAGTGTTTTTGTATAGCCTAGAGTAATAATAATATTTTACCTGGCTCTGGTTGTGCTTCACTTTTTATTTCCAAGTCAACAAGATGGCCTGTTAAGATTTTTTCACTTAATTTAAGTGGCCTATCAACGATTTTTCTAAATTCTGAAATATTATCTTGTAACTTTTTGTAAAGTGCAGAAGCCAACTCTGGAGTGTGTATCCTTTAATGCTTTAACACTATCCGGTTCAATTGTTATAAAACTTGTGTAGCCGCATTCAATACACTCCCATTCATATTCTTTATGAATCGTTTGACCCTCCTCTACCACGTAGTAAGAAATCTCTAAACATAATTATATCACTTATGATTACAATCACGCCAAATTGACTAGGATCCATTTATTATGATTTGAGTTCATGTATTTTTGACTAGCTCCTAGAATACGAGATAGACAAGGAAGTAGCATTATGCTCTAAAATTATCATCTCTTTTTTTCTTCACGTTCTAATTATTGCTGCTGTCGCCATGAATATATCTCCCAAATAACAAATGCATAAGAAAATAACGTTTAGTTCCATCCATAGATTTAACTACAAATATTCCAAAGGTTGCTTTTGCAATATTCAGAAAATCAGTTAATTCACCTCTACTTATTTTTATGATTTTTTTGGGAATTGCCTCTTTCTTGATTGCACGATAAACCCAGTGCTCTCCGTTTTCAATGCTAGTTGTATTTTTATGATCTATGTTTCCTAGATTAATGTAATCTTCTTCGTTTATCCATAACTTGAATATGGGTAATTTTGTATTTTGTGCATATGGTAATACGTCTTGATAATTCTGTAATTCTTGAACTTGTAAGGATAGATCTGCTCCTACCTCAGCTCCTAGATCTCCTTCTTCTTCGTCCAAACTAGCTAGAAAATCGACTGCCCTTCTGAGATGCACCATTAAGGTGTTCTGTTCCTCCTTTATGAGAATTGGAGAATTTCTTGGTTCGTCATCGTCTTTTGATGCAACCACTTCTAGGTCACATAAATGAATTACCTTAGTCAGAGCCACAGTTTCTATGGAGGAAAATACGTATTCAAACCAGTTATCTGCTAAACATCTATTACAAGATAGAACCCGGAACCCTATAGGTAGGTGGCAATTATTTTCTAGAGGCACGTCATTATTGTTTGTCGCAATATTGGTACTATTCTGAGGGACGTTAGGCTTAAAGTTCTGAGGGACGTTAGGCTTAAAGTTCTGAGGGACGTTAGGTTTTGAAAAAGACAATAGACATTGTAACATAATGACATCATTCATGGTAATAGGCTGTTGTGGGCTAGGAGATTTCCTTCTTACCAAATCTTGTAATTCAACCCATTCACGCAAGATTTCACGATATTTGCGTATATCGTGCAACAAGTTATCCCAGGGATCTCTGTTTTGGAATTCTTTAGTATGGACTGTTCCTACCTCCTTATTTGGATCATCGTAGGCTTCGTGGTGTTGATATGATGGCGATGAAGTATTGTGATTGTTATTGTGCTCGACAAAATTCATCGTATTAGGAACAAATCCACTAGTATCAGGATTGGTGATAGATTTTGCTCCGGCGTGTATTGGGCATCCTATTCCATTATGCTTTCTTTTGATATGGACCTTTAGATTTCCGTGTCTCGCGGAGGTTTGAGGACAAGAAGGACATAGCCAATTTTTTTCCTTTCTATTCATGAACGTTCACTCCTAAAGACCGAGTGTGCAATGTGCAGTATGGACTGGCACATGACTGCAGTCATTGTTGCAGTAACTGCAGTAACTGCAGTCAAAACAGATTCAATAGCCATCTATCAATGATTAGATAATCTACCTTTAAATAGAAATGAATTGTGGACAGGTATCCCAATCTACTGATTACTGTTAGTATATCAATAAAGAGCTTAGGTAGACAGGTCTACCACCACTTGATGAAGACAATATCATTTTGCCTTTCGATAATCCGTATAAGTAATGTATAACTAATGGAGATACTATTGATGAAAAAAAGATGGTATGAGAAGTTATCTAACGTGGTATCCACAAAGCTTACTGCCTAGGAATATACCCTTTGCCAAAAGATAGCGCGAGAACACTACTATAATAGATATATTAAAGCGCCAACGAATTCGGAATTAATAAGATTTGTCTTGAACGAAATTTTCGAGAAATATCGCTCTAGGATAGTTGCAAAAAATCCAGGAAATAAACAGAAAACACAGAAAGCACGCCAGGGAAGAGCTGCAAAGAAACGAAGCGTCTATGACCTCATAGATTGGGCTAAAGTGTCTAGTCTATTAGCACAAAAATAGCGATGTTTTAGGCATAGCATGACATGAATTTGGACCAGCCGAACTCAATGTGCTGGGATGATCTCTGTTTCTACAACACGATCAGTACCTGTGGCCCGATCTACAAATCCCATAGAGGCGATATGGACACGTAGAGATTCATCGTCAGAAGTAAGCAGACTCAGCATATTCAGTTAACTCATATTAGTCATATGAAAGCTGTTATAACTCTTGTTTACGATGAGTATGTTTCTCTATTGATTATTAATATTATTATTAAAGGTTTAGGCTTAGCCTAAGGGCAAACTGCAGGTTTATCGACTTCCTTATTATTAAAGGCATCAGAGGGTTTGACGTAAAAGAATCGCATCATGACGTAACAAGATCGTGATTGACGTAACAACATATCAAAATCATCGCACTACGTAAATCTTATTACGTCATTTTTTACGTAATAATAATTGGTTATGAGATACAAAAGGCCCCCTTTGTTACGTTAAATTTCAAAAATCATGACCAGATATTGCGAGTAAACCTATCGCTTTAAAATGGTAGACTGGGTCAACGTTAAGAACAAAACAGGTTTAACACTTGATCAAATAAGAGAATACCAAGTATAGATGAAGTAGATCTGCAAGAAGCTGTAAATCAGGTAAAATGACCTACAAGAACTTCAGTTATTATTTTGAATTTAGTATATTGTAGCAAATATTATCATCCCGAGTACTAGAGGTTCGAGAGCATCATTGAGAAAAAAAATGAGACTTTATTTGTTAACAGGAACTATTCTATATATTGTACCTTGGTCAAATGTTAGCACATATAGATAGCCATCATAAGGACTTACTTTGAGATCTGTAATACCACCAAAGCCCTTTCCAAATATTATTTGGTTAAGAGAATCGGAACTGTTTGCAACTCCATCTGCAAGTGGACCGGTTGGGAGCAGCAATCCTGTTCTTTGTGGATTTAGTTTAAAGTGGTAAATATTTCCATTTATCACATCGGCAACAAACATATCATTTTTGTATAGATTTCCTATCCTGTTAGAATTGAGGAATGTGATTCCAGCCGGAACCACTTTCCGAAACCAAGTAAACTGAGGGGGATGGTATTTTCCTTTCCCACCAAAATTGACTAAATCATTTGGATGAAGAGAGGCAATATGCTGCTTCTCAGTTTGATCTATATTATAGCCACGTAACCATAAGCCATCAATCTTTTTGTAGCCGCTGTTGAATCCTGGGTCAACCCGATTGATTTCATCACCAAATGGTAAACCAATTTGCGTATCCCATAGAATTCTTGTTATAGGGTCAAAAGCAAGTCCAAAGCTATTCCACATTCCATAGGAATAGTAAAGGTTTAATGGAAATTTATTTCCCAAGATACCGGGCAGTGCTGGCTGACCATCTTGATTAACTCTGAGTATCCCACTTGTTCCATCCGGCTCACTTCCATTCAGGATATTTTGTGCTTTAGTGCTATGTCCGTCGATGCCAACATCACCAACAGTAACATAGACATTATTATCAGTTCCGACAATCACCTTACCACCAATACCTATAGCTCCTGGAGTTGCTGGGAGATCTAACAACAATTTTGGATTTACTAACTTGTTGTCGTTGATCAATTCATATCTATATAGGCGGTTACCCAATGGTTGTGTTCCCTCTATAATATTATCACCAGTACGAGTCTGAGCTTGAGTATAGTATAGGAAAACGTATGCGATAATATTATTATCATTATTATGACCATTAGCAGTTCCATGGTCAGATAGAGCGACAACGGCAGTAGCGTGAGGAACGATGGCAATTCCTAACAAACCTCTATGAGCTAATGTAGCAACGTTAACCTCAAGCAAAGGTTGCGGTAATTCAGTACTGTTAACAATTCTTCGTACTGTGCCTGCATCTTTCTCTGTGACTAACATATCATTAGGACCTAAAAAGGCCATACTGGTAGGGTATCCTAATCCTCTGAAAACTACTTTTGCCTTCAGATTAGGATCAAGTATCGTTGGTCCTTTAGGAGAAGGAAGACCGACTTCTGGATATTTTGAAGATAAGGCTTTAGCATGATGACTATGATAATCTTGTAGTACGAAGTGTGGATATTCGTTTGTTATGGAGGTAGAATTCAAGGTTAAGATTGCAACCAAAATTATACTTACTAAGCAAGATGATGACAGTAACATAGAATGAGGTTTTAGAAACTTCATTGAAGAACTTGTTGAAGATACGGAGGTGGTTTCCTATATCTATTTGGTCGTAATTAGCATCGAGAAAATTCCTTTCAATATCTATCGCACCTTTTCTGTTATTATTGAGCCTTAGTCATAGTCAAAATCGCGGATATTTACGAATTATCGCTAAGTTAGTCAAGCGTTGGAAAATTAATATACTGCAGTCTCCATATGCGGAGACTGTAGCAACTGAAGAAGTTATATGAACGCCAACGAAGGAGTCAATACAACAACCCCAACAGCTTCCACAAACTCTGATTTAGGCTTTGCTACTAATTCTAACTACCAGAATCTGGCCAACTGCTGAGATTTTTTCCTCAATTAATAGCAAAATGCCATATTTATGTGAAGAACGTCATTATCGCTAACCTTGGCATTATATTTCACTAGTTAAAAAACAAGTCTGTCCTTATATTTGTCAGAAAATAGAGTGCCGATTAAAAGGACTAAAAAAAATGAACAAAATCAACTCACACCAGAGGGTATGGTAAAGGAGTTGATTAGTACTGTCCAATTCGAAATACAATTTAGTTCAAGTAGATTGCAAGATTTCATAAGAGAGTACCGCAAACAAATCGTGAAACTACCAAATTGGGAATTCACTGCAGCGGGTCGCAGTGAACGGGATATATTAGATTTATTCAAAGCCCCACTCATAATGTATGACCTAAAAGCTAAACGGACAAGTAATAATTGAAATTTACGGAATTTTGGAACGATATGCAATATCAGCAATTGTTAATCTATTTAACGCAGATCCTGATAAAAAGTCGACGATAGAACTACTAACCCGACAATGTTCCTTAGTCAAATTAGCAAAAATCCCTGTTATACTCAAGCTTTGGCATAAAGAAGATATCACATTTGCTGAGAATTTATATGATCATTCGTGGAACTACATATCTTTTTACTTTAGATTTAGTTTGTATATGATCCATAGCCTACACTAACACTGGGTCTGAAGTTTTGGCATCTTCCTTCTTATGTTCTCAATTCTATGAATTTATCACTAGGAGTTTGGTGTTATGAAAGAGAAGAATCCATTGCTATTATAACATAAATCAAGGTTTACCATTTTATTTTAAAACCTAAAATATAACGGTAAGTGATATCACTTGTTTGCTTAGACAATCTATAGACAAATCTACAATTTATGATTTGTTTTTCTTCGTAATATTAATGGTCCTGATTATATCTTTGGTCATTACTCCATCAGTTTTCGCGCAGCAGAAACCTGGTTCGGTTTCAAACAATAAGAATAACATCCTGAAGATATTGAGTCATAATTCCTTCATAGATATTGCGGGATATTTTCACGTAGTAGGAGAGATAGAAAATGTATCACCAAACCCTGTGGAGCTTGTCAAAGTTATCGGAACTTTCTACGATGTGAATGGCAAGGTGGTTGGAACAGACTTTAGTTTTACAGATCCAGCTATATTGTCTGCAGGCGATAAAGCGCCATTTGAATTAATACTGACTTCTGCTACCATCCCAGTAAAGGAAATTGACAACTATAGATTAAGTATAGATTGGCAGAAATGAGAGAAGCGGCAACCAAAATTCTATGACATTTCTCAGTCTTTCCTCGATATCTTTTTCTTCTGACTTTATTTCTGTTAACTCTCTGATGCCCTCTAATTCAAGCTCTATCACTTCTCGCTCCTCGCTAAGTATTCTATCTGTATAATTATTAAGATATGTCAATAAGTCGCTCACAGCCTTAGGATAGAATACCTCGTTTGCTGGAATTGTTACTGCTTGATTAAGGTCAAAGCCTTGTGGTGCTATCTCTGGTGATTGTAGTCTATGAAGGATATACTTCCAAAGTCCTGCCACTCCAACCTTTGCCGCGATACTGTCTAGTTCAATTCGCTTTGTTTTTAGATACTCGTCCGAGGTATATATATTGCCGGTGAATATTCTTCTTCGATCTCTGCTTCTATTAGATCTGGATAGCCGTTCTGCTGAAGCCACTTTATAGTATCTCTAGTAATACCAATTTTAGGTGTATTTGTTCTTGAGCCGTTTGCTATCTCCTCGCCATAAGCGTCGTAATCTACGAGAATCCCAACAACTGAACCTGCTTTCTTTGCTGCTTCAATCAGGTCTTTACCATATTCTGTAAACCTTCCTCTGGTATGTACTAGCGCAACGCGATACCTTTCAGCAAACGGAGCTAATAGATCAGCTATACCCTCTTTTTCAATAATAATGATAGCAATTCCCTTCGTTGCAAGTTCCTCAACGTTGTCTATTTCTAAAGATATGACTTGCCTTCGTAGAGCCATTGTAGCTTTGAACAGATATTGTCGTGCTTCAACAAGTTCTTTGGCATTACTTTATGGCATGTGATAATAGCTGTTCCTCATGTGAAATTGAACATGTCGAAGATGAGGCAGATGAGGGAGAGGAAAAATAATCATGAATATCATTGAAAGAGACACCTTTTTGCTGTAATGCAAGGACATGTAACTACAAGGATAATAAATAACGAGGAGTAAAGTAACATACACGCTCATTGGTTCTTATCATAGCCTTTTTCTAGGTAAGAAGGACACAATATCATCTGAATTATAAGCATGTGAATGATTTTTGAAATACACATCGAATAAAACAGACCTAACGACAGTAGAAACTGAAATACCAGAATTAAAAATGGCACTCGAAGTTTTGATTAATCCATATTTAATTTATTAAGTAAAATGTCGTATCTGGTTCGAAAAAGTTAACTAAATGAGAATATTAATATGATTCTCTTAATTATATACCATTTATGTTAGAACATCTTAGTATTATGCACAAAGGGCTTCTATTTTCATTGGGCATACTTACTTGGACCACAATAGGATACCATTACACCTTTTCTTTGGTCTTCGCGCAGCTAATTCCTGGAGATTTTCAAGATGCTAATCACGGGAATATGACGTTACCCACACCGTCTACAACTACTCATACTTCATATGCTATAGAGGGTAGCAATGAACTTTTAAGTTCAAAATTGCCTATGATAAAAAAAGCAGTTATTAGTCAAATTTATGGAGCAATGGGTATAGCACAGACAGGCTCTAACGATACATCAGCAAGAGTGATCGCATTAATTATAAATGAAATTGATAATTCAACATCCAAAGCAAGCAGTCTTGGCACAACAAGATCATTAACTGGGATCCAAATAGCTAATGCAATTCAGAAACTAATTACTAGCAATAATAATAGCCAAGATCTAGAATTGAAAAAAATCGTGGTTGAGAATGAAGCAAAGTGCTCCTCTTCTTCCCTCAAATCCACTGCAGATTGCAATCTAAAGATACGTATTCACCAATAAAACCCGCTTCTTTTGGGTCTTTCAATGTCAATCATCTATCAGATCAACAATAATGGCTTTAGCTTTTATTGTTAGTTCAAGTCCAAACACGATTTTGGTAAGCCAGTTAAATAATATTTGCATATACACAATAATTCGGATTGAAATTATTTTAAATTTTGGTGCATCAATCTGATTAACTATTCGAGCGAACTAAATATCGAATAGCAATGATTAAATCAAATAATAATACTTTTTTATAGTATATAATTCAGTCATAAGGCAATGTCAACCTACAAGTCTTGCTATTTAGAAGGAGGAGGAGAAGAATAAAAACAATGAAC
>Ga0193721_1000303_pt1 | contig 14601 bp, 12 predicted proteins | sample U2s2metaG_FD_145078 | JGI IMG/M metagenome (GOLD analysis project Ga0193721, IMG submission 145078) | Soil microbial communities from a riparian zone of the East river system, Colorado, United States - U2s2 | ecosystem: Environmental > Terrestrial > Soil > Riparian zone | place: USA: East River...
GTGGGCATTGTCGATTATGAAAATTTTATTCAGACCGACGCGGCGATTAACATGGGCAACTCCGGCGGCGCGCTGGTCGATACCAAAGGCGAGTTGTTAGGCATTAACACTGCCATTTTCAGCAGGAGCGGAGGTAACCAGGGTGTCGGCTTCGCAATTCCCGCGAATCTTGCGCGCGATGTGATGCAGAGTCTGCGCGAAAAAGGTCGCGTTGTGCGCGGCTACATCGGCGCGTCCGTGCAAACGCTCACCCCCGAGTTGGCTGAAGCGATGAAGCTCAAAGGGCAGCCGACTGGCGCCCTGGTAGGCGAGGTCGCACCGAAAACTCCGTCCGAAAAAGCGGGAATGAAGACCGGCGACGTCATCACTGCGGTAAATGGAAAGAAAATAAGCGACGCGCGCGAGTTGCGTTTGATGATTGGCTCGATGGCGCCCGGCAGTAAGACCCAGATGCAGGTGAATCGCGAAGGTCAGACGAAAACGTTCGATGTTCAGCTTGCCGAGATGCCCGCGGGGGTGACCGAGGAAGGAGGGCCGGAAGCATCCCCTGAAGAAAGTGCGCAGCCTGAAAAAACGACTGTGTTCGGCGGGGTCGCGGTGGCGGACATCACCGATGATATTCGCGGCGCGCTGAATCTTCCAAAGGACGTTCAGGGGGCGGTGATCGCAGAAGTTGATGCAAATTCGCCCGCGGGAAAAGCCGGTCTGCGCGAAGGGGACGTCATCCAGGAAGTGAACAAACAGCGAGTCAAGAATGCGAAGGACCTTGTCGGCGTTAGCAAACAGTTGAAACCTAACGAGAAGATTTTGATGCGCGTCTACAGCCAGGGCCGCAGCGGGTACGTCGCGCTTGAGCCGAAGTAGAGGAAGACGGCCGTCTCGGGTGTCGTGGCAGACATGCGTCCCGCATGTCGCTGGTTGATCGGTCGAACAGGCGAGACGCCCGTTTGCCCTGACAGGCAGAGATGCCTGTCTTCCATTCTCAAATATCGAGCAGCACCTTCGCTTTCCAGCCCGCCTCAAGCGGATCGTGTTTCTCGACAGAGAACCCATGAAGCGTGACCGCTTTCACGTCGGCGCGTTGCTGATGACGAGTCGCATCTAATTGTTCGCCGGTGACTGTCGCTTTTAAAAAATATTCTTCGCCTTTGTGGTCGATTTGGGTCTCGCGGGCTCGCAATAAAAGACGCTTGGCATCTTTGAAATAGATAAGCTCCTGCAAAAAATCGAAGAGCAACATCTCAATGTTGTCGTTCGAGAGTTTGATTTGCTGCGTCTCACGCGGTTCGATTGCATCCAGATTATCGATCATGACGTTCATCGTCGCGTCAGCAGCGGCTATGAACAATTCCGGCAGGTCGCGTCCCGTCGCTTCAAACGCGATGTCGGCGGTTCCGATGTCCTCGAGGTAATGGTAGGGCATGAAGTTAATGACGAAACTTGAAACGGCGCGATGATGGCAGCGCACTTCTTCGTCATTCGGGCTTCGTCATTCTTTCGTCATTCGTCATTTGAGCTTCGTCATTGTTTGCTTGGCATTTATCCAGCGCGTGGAGAATCTCAGATTTTTCTGCTGCGATATTCTTCCCGATAAAGACCAGTTCAGTGCGATTGGCTTCAAAAGGTTCCAACTCCCAGCGGCCAGCCACGAAATTGAAAAGATGCGCGCCATCGCGAAAACGGATGAACCCCTTCGCCCGGATCACGTTCGCGGGCAAGACGTCTGCGAAACCTTCGAAACAATCTCGAAAGAAAATTCTATCAGAGCTGAACGTGAACGATTCGAACTCTGGCTGATGTTCATGTTCGGGCGGCACGACTTTTTTCTCTCGCCCGATGCCGAACAATAGTTCCGGATCGATTTGGCACCGTACCGTGCGAACAATTGCCGCAGTCGAATTGATTTCGCGCAGCTTGGTTTCGAGCGGCTCGATTTGCTTTGTATCAACAAGATCGACTTTGTTCAAAAGCAAGATGTCGGCGCCTTCGATCTGCAGCCGAGTGGTATGACCTAACTCGGGGAAGCGAACCAGCATGTCCGCATCAATGACTGAAACCACGCCGTCCAGCCGGCATTGAGGCAGCGCCTCCTGGATGTTGAACACGAGCGCTTCGGGTTCGGCAAGGCCGGTGGTCTCGATCACGATTATTTCGGGCGCAACCTTCTCCATGATCTCGGTTACTGCGGCCTCGAATTCACCGAGCAACGAGCAGCAAACGCAGCCGCCGCCCAGTTCCGAAATACGCACGTTTTTTCCTTCAATCACTTTCGCGTCGATGGCGATCTCGCCGAATTCATTCATCACGATCGCAATCTTTGCGGGGCGCGTGGCAAGGATATGCCGTAGCAATGTTGTCTTGCCGCTGCCGAGGGGACCCGTGATGAGAGTGATGGGCGTACGCGGAGTCATGACTGCTGTGATCAGTGATCGGTGATCCGTGAACGGTAACCGCGCCTTGCAGACTGATCACAGATCACCGTTCACTGATCACCATCGATTTTCATCCTTTCACATTCCCAATCGGTGTGAATCGCACAACGGGCTTGCTAATTCCCGCCAGCTCCGTCGCGGCGATCACTTCATCGATGTTTTTGTAAGCGGGCCCGGCTTCCTCAGCGAGGCCGGCCCATGAATTACTGCGGACGTAAATACCACGCGCCTCTAGATCACGCTGGAGCTGTTTACCATCCCATTGTTTGCGCGCCTTGGTGCGACTCATGGTGCGGCCGCTTCCATGCGCGGTGCTAAAGAATGTTTCTGCGCCTGATGGCGTGCCCACCAGCAAATAGGAGCCGGTTTCCATCGAACCGCCGATGATCACCGGCTGACCGATCTGCCGGTAACAACCGGCCACTTCGTCGTGTCCGGGGCCGAAGGCGCGTGTCGCGCCTTTACGATGAACAAGCAGCGTCTTTTCTTTCCTATCGACGATATGCTTTTCCAATTTCGCGGTGTTGTGCGCCACATCGTAAATCATCTGCATCCCAAGATCCTCGGGGCTGCGACCAAACACTTCGGAAAAAACTTCGCGAATTCGATGGAGAATGACCTGGCGATTGGCGAATGACATGTTCAGCCCGCATTTCATCGCGGCGAAATAATCGCGGCCTTCCGGCGATTCGAACGGCGCGCACGCAAGTTCGCGATCCAAAATTTTAATTCCGTATTTCGATTCCATCACTTTCAGAAAGGTCTGGAGATAATCGGTGGCGACCTGGTGACCGAAACCGCGACTGCCGCAGTGAAACATCACCACGACCTGGTTCGGGATGGTGATTCCAAATTTTTCAGCGAGTTGTTTATCGCGCACGTCCTCTGGCCGTGCGACCTGCACTTCCAGATAATGATTACCGCTGCCGAGTGTACCGACTTGGTTGAACCCTCGATCGATTGCGCGTTCGCTGATTTTCGAGGCATGAGCGCCAGAGATACAACCGTTCTCCTCTGTAACTTCCAGGTCGTCTTCCCAGCCGTAACCGTGCTTGATGCACCAGCGCGCCCCTTGCTCGACCAGATCCCGAAAGTCCTGACGCGACAATTTAAGAAAACCATGACTTCCGACTCCAGCGGGGACGCGCTCATAGAGCTGGTCAACGATCTGACGCAAATATGGCTTCACATCGTCCAGCGTGAGATTGGTGATAACCAGGCGCATGCCGCAGTTGATGTCGAACCCGATCCCGCCCGGCGAAATGACACCGCCTTCGCGCACGTCCATCGCCGCCACGCCGCCGATCGGAAATCCATAGCCACTATGCCCATCGGGCATGCAGAGGGCGTAACGTATGATTCCCGGTAAAGTCGCGACGTTGCTGATCTGCTGATAGACGGTCTCGTCCATTTCGCGAACCAGCTTTTCGGTCGCAATGATCCGCGCAGGCACCCGCATGCCTTCCTTGTGACTTGCCGGCAATTCCCAAACCGTATCTGAGATTTTTTGCAGCTTATCAATGATCGCCATGGGAACTACGTCTTATGAAAACTTCGTTTCTCACAATGGATTGTTTCCTATTGGCTCGTCATTTCTTGATAGAATCTTTCTCTGGATACCAAGCCCATCCAAAGTGGCAGAGGTCGCCACGGCAGCGGCGTTCACAACGGGAGCCGTGAATTGCGGGAGCTGATTTACGCGCTCGCGTTTTGGAGTGCGAGGGTGCGCCGCCGCTTTTTAACTGGCGATGATCCGCCCGTGAGTTTCGTGCCTACTTTTAGGAACGAATCAACCCACCAGAAAACGTTCTCTTCGCGCACCACCCGCCGCATGCGCTTCATGCGCGCGGTTCGATCGGCATCGCTCATTCGGAATGCTTTCAAAATTATATCGGCCATTTCCTCGACATCGTAGGGATTGACCAACAGTGCGCCGGTCTTGAGCTGCTCGGCAGCGCCGGCGAAATGGCTGAGGATGAGCACACCATTTTCGTCGACGCGGCAGGCGCAATATTCCTTGGCTACCAAATTCATTCCGTCCTTGAGCGGCGTAACAAACGCGATGTCGCACCCGCGGTAGTGCGCGAGAAGATCTTCGCGGTCGAGGCTGCGAAAATGGTATTGCACCGGCAACCAATTGCTGGTGGAAAAGCGCCCATTAATATCGCCGACAAGGCGATCGATGCGTTGCTTGAACTCGTGATATCTGGGAATTTCCACCCGACTCGGCACGACGACCTGAATGAGCACCACTCGTCCGTGCAGTTCCGGATGCCGTTCCAGCGCGTTGCGAAATGCGCGCAATCGTTCGGGAATTCCCTTGCTATAGTCGAGGCGGTCCACGCCCAGGATCAGCTGGCAATCCGGAAAGGCGGCGCGCAGCTTCTGAGATCTGCGCGTGACAGCATCGGACATTGCGCCTTTTTCAAACGAGTCGAAGTCGATCCCAATCGGGAAATGCCCAAGGCGAATCGCGCGTTTTTCGAAACGAACCAATTGCAGTTCCCGACGAGGAACGATTCGCGCATCTGACATCACGCGCCGAACGCATCCGAGAAAGTTGCGAACGTCGCGCCGGGTCTGGAACCCCAGCAGATCGAATTGAAGGAGAGCGCGTAGTAGCCGCTGCGGTTGAGGCAACTTCGCAAAAATATCATACGGCGGGAAGGGGATGTGCAGGAAAAACGTCAAGGATGCGCGTAACCCGCGCTCGCGTAAGGCCTGCGCGACGTACATCAGGTGATAGTCGTGCACCCAGATGAAGTCATCGGGTCGCGAGCAGTGGGCGATGGCGTCGGCGTAATGGTCGTTAACTTCCTTGTAAGCCTCCCAATATGCCGGCTCGAAATTGCAAAAATTCTGCAGATCGTGAAACAGCGGCCAAATTACTCCATTTGAGTAGCCGTAATAAAATTCGTCGCGTTCAGTCTCGCTGAGAGCAACCGGAACTACTTTGTAACCGGCGTTGCCTGTAGCTTTGGCAAGAGGCTCCTTGGGAATTTTGCCTGCAATCCCCGGCCAGCCGATCCAGGTACCACCGTGTTCGCGCAGCACCGGCTCCACCGCAGAAACGAGTCCTCCGGCAGCGGGTGTCACCGTCCAGAGGTCTTCGCCTGTCGAATCCAGCGCGAATGGCAACCGATTAGAAACAACGATCAGGCGATTCATGGTTCGTTAGTTTATAGTTGATAGCCGATAGTTGATAGAATTTCGATCGTCGAATCTCGAATTCACTGTCTGCTAACGATCAACTTGTTAAAAAAATGCTTCCTTCGGCACTGGAGCACGTCCAAGAAATCGCTGGTGCGGGCGACCGCAGCCTTGCGATTTTTCTGGACTACGACGGCACGCTTACGCCGATTGTCAGCCATCCCGAAAAAGCGTTTCTATCTGATTCCACGCGACAGACTCTGCGAACGCTGGCCACGCGGGCTCCGGTCGCTATCCTAAGCGGCCGAGAGCTCGAAGACGTTCGCAAGCGCGTCGGCATCGACGGGATCGTTTACGCTGGCAGCCACGGATTTGATATCGCCGGACTGGGCGGACTGCGGAGACAAGAGGCAACGAAGTTCCTGCCAGCACTTGATGCAGCGGAAAAAGAGCTTCGGGAAAAACTCGCCGGCATTGCGGGCGCGCTCATTGAGAGAAAACGTTTCTCCATCGCTGCGCATTACCGGAACGCGAATGAAAGCGACTTTCCCGAACTGGAGCGAGGCGTCAGCGAGGTCGCTGCGCGACATCGGGAGCTGCGCACAATGGAGGGCAAAAAAGTTTACGAACTGCTGCCCAACATTGATTGGGACAAAGGCAAAGCTGTGCTCTGGTTATTGGAAAACCTTGACTTGGAGCGCGGCAAGGTCCGCCCGATTTACATTGGCGATGATCGAACGGACGAAGACGCTTTCCGCGCCCTTGGGCAGCGCGGCGCAGGGATTCTCGTGAGTGAGCACCCACGGCCCACTGCGGCGAGTTATTCACTCAAAGACCATTCAGAAGTGGAGCGCTTCCTACGCGAACTCGTAATAAAGCTGACGTGATGCAGGCAATCCTGGCTGCAAGCGAGTCGTGGCAGACAGGATTGTCTGCTTCACATCGGGGCTGAGTGCATTATCACCATTCGAGCGTAAAGCTGTTGTCTTTCTCCAATGTTACACCAGTGCTGAATTGCTTCCCCAGTTGGTTCAGGAGATTACACAGCCATTCAGCGTCGGCGGTGGATGCACGTTCCAGTCTGAACCGCCGCATTCGCATCGGGACCAGACGCCCAGTGATCAGTTCGCCGCTGCACGAGTTGAGTTCGATCAAATACATCAGGGCCAAATCGCCGCGGAACATTTCGTAACCACTGATCCCTTCGTAGTCGGTAAGAAAATCTCCGCAGCCATAGAGAATGAGCCGATCCTTGAACACTTCCATCGCCTTCACGTGATGAGAGGAGTGTCCGTGCACGATTGCAATGCCTTCGTCAATCAAGCGATGAACAAATATGATTTGGTCACGCGGAATTTCGTACCCCCAATTGCTGCCCAAGTGAATGGAAGCGATAATCAAATCGCCCGGTTGCTGATGCGCGCGCATCCGATCGGCCACGCGCGCGGCGGTGGCTTCAGAAAACTCATCGAGCAGATTTACTCCAGGCGAAATGCTAGTAGCCTCCCAATCTTGCGGGACACCGCTGCTTGTTGATGCAAATGAAAATAATAGCAGGCGACCATTGGCAGACGTATTGAGCACTGCCGGCTGCATTGCTTCTTCGGAATCGTTACCCGCGCCTGCGTGCGCGATGCCTGCCGCGTGTAGGGTTTTCAGGGTTTCCGATAATCCATCGTATCCCCAGTCCAAAACATGATTGTTTGCCAAAGCGCATGCGCTGATCTGCGCAGCGGTGAGGCAGCCAATGTTCTGAGGATGCATCCGATAATGAATTCCTTTTTCTGGCCATGGCGTTTCAGCCGAGGTGACAGCGGTCTCCAGATTTCCAATTCGCAAATCAACCTCGGCGCGTTCCAGTTCGGGCAGCGCATCACCCCAGATGTATTCGAAACTCAGCGGGCGCGGTATCGGTCCACTGGCCTTCTCGGCGAGAGCGACATACTCGCGCGCATCCCGGACATAAGGCTCATATAGGTTTGGATGCATCGGATGCGGCAGCGCCTGATCAATTCCGCGTCCGGTCATGACGTCGCCACACAGAAAAAGGCGCATGCCTCAGGGTAAGCTAAATCCCACAGTGCCAAACAGAATGTGTGTGCCCGGGCCGGATCCCAAAGCGGTGCGAGGACTCACCGCACTCCAAAAGCACTTCCTGCGAAATGTGTGAGAACGCTTGTTCTAGTTTCGCGAAGCTTTTGGAGTGCGTACGCGTCCTCGCGTCGCTTTTTGAAAAACACAACCAATCCCAACTTAGGCGATTATTCGCACGCCGAATTGAAGTCAAAGGGTCAGTTTCATTCCATCGTAGGCAATGCGCACTTCGATACCTCGTTCAGCAGCGATGGTCTGGAGGTTTGCAGAGAGCTATTTTCGTCGCCGGTAACCAATCTCCGAGCCACAATGCGTGATAACGGCTAACGGGACGCCTTCTTTTTCACACCAAGTCACCTGGGTGCGAACCCGCGAATGGCCAATAAGTGTTTTCAGGTTTCTTGTGGCGCATGCACCGGACAAGGCGCGCCCCGTTTTTCAAGCCCCACGCATGATCCGGATGCGAATGGGTGAGCACAATCGCGTCGGGCTGCAGGCAATCAAATTTTCCCAGCCAATCCAGGCCGCAATCGATCATCACATCCGCGCCGCGACATGAGACCATCAGGGAGGTATGCATACGATGCCGTCGCGTTCGCTTCTCAATCTCACCGCGCGTGCCGTGGAATCTTAGTTTCATCAGGAAAGCAGACAATCCTCTGCCCGCCGTCACGTTTGCAATTCATACGGCGGCACGTCACCTGGAGTGACGCGCCTATCCCGCTACCCGTCTGATTTCATCCAGCGACGCCGGGTTTTCCAAAGCGGATGTATCGCCGAGTTTTTCGCCCAGGTACGCGGCGCGCACGATCCGGCGCATCACTTTTGCATTCCGCGTCTTCGGTATGTCAGCAACGAAAACTACTTCGCGCGGGGCAAGCGCTTTGCCGAGATCACGTCCGACGTTCTTTTTTAATTCGCCTGCCAGGTTGTAATCGCCGTTTGCGTCCTTCTTTAAAACGCAAAAGCAAACCAGCGCTTCGCCCTTTATGGAATCAGGGACACCAATGGCGGCGGCCTCACTCACTTGCGGATGCGCAACAAGAATTGACTCCACTTCGGCCGGGCCGACACGTTTGCCGCCGACTTTAATTGTATCGTCGGAACGCCCTAGAATGTACCACAGTCCGTCGCTGTCGACCGCGGCCCAATCGCCGTGCACCCAGACGTCCGGAAAACGCGACCAATATGTATCGATGTAGCGCTGGCGATCTTTCCAAAAACCGCGCGTCATCCCGATCCAAGGCTCGCGGATCACCAGTTCGCCCACCTGGCCGCGCACGGATTTTCCATTTTCATCGACAACATCGGCAGCCATTCCCGGGAGCGGCCCGGAGAACGCGCACGGTTTCATTGGTGTGAGGACATTGCCCATCACGATCCCGCCGGAAATTTCCGTGCCCCCGGAATAATTGATGATTGGAAGTTTTCCGCCCCCCACATTTTGGAAGAGCCACATCCACGGATCGGGATTCCACGGTTCGCCGGTGGAAGCGAATTTACGAAGCGATGAGAGATCGTGCCGATGCACGATTTCGTCCCTCCCGCCGCTGCGGGACCGCAGCGCACGGATCAATGTTGGAGAAACACCCAGGGCGGTAACTTTATGCCGATCCACTAATTGCCAGACTCGATCCGGCTCTGGGAAATCGGGAGCGCCATCATAAAGCATCATGGTGGCGCCGAGCAGTAACGTGCCGAAAACCTCCCATGGGCCCATCATCCAACCCATGTCAGTCATCCAGAAAAGCGTTTCGTCCGGGTGCAGATCAAGCCCCTGCCACATGTCCTGTGCGGATTTGATCGGAAAGCCGCAATGGGAATGCACCGCGCCTTTTGGACGGCCGGTGGTGCCCGAAGTGTAGATGAGCATCATTGGATCTTCCCCCAAGGTGCGGGCAGTCGGCTCGTCGGTTGAAGCATTCGCTGTCTTCAGTGAATCGGGAACGTGTCCGCCGCCGACAGCGGCCTCTACAGTCCATTCGCCTTTTTGAGTCAAAATGATCAAATGCTTCAGCGAGGAGACCTGTGAAGCCGCCTCATCTGCGATCGCTTTCATCGCGCAAAATTTTCCGCGTCGATAAGTCCCATCCGCAGTGAAAAGTGCTTTGGCCGCGGCGTCGTTGAGCCGCGAAACGATCGCCGCTGCGCCGAAACCGGAGAATAGCGGAAGAAAAATTCCGCCGATCTTAATGATCGCGAGCATTGCAATCACGATTTCGGGAACCATTGGCATGAACACGCCGATAGCGTCGCCTTTGCCGAGTCCGAGGCTGCGCAACGCGGCCGCCATTTTGTTGGTTTGCTCGCGTAATTCTTTGTAGGTGAGCGTACGCGCGGTACCGTCTTCGGTCTCGGATTTGATGGCGAGGCGTTCATCGACCTCGGTGCCGGCGTACTTATCGAGCATGTTGTGAACGATGTTCATTTCGCCGCCGACACACCAGCGCGCCCAGGGCTTGCCTCCGATCAGATCGACCACGCGTGAGTATGGTTCGTAAAACTGGATATCGAGATCGCGCAGCACCGCATCCCAGAACCACGCAATGTCAGTCGTGGAACGCCGCATTAGCTCATTGTACGAACCGAGCCCGTGTTTCTTGATGAATTGCTGAAGGTTTGATTGCGCAATCAGGTCAGGCGGGGGATGCCAGACAAATTCACCACCAAATTGAAATTCGCTCACGGGTTTATTTTGCTGTCATTCCAAGCGAAGTCGAGGAATCCCGTGATGAAGCTATCGGTCGACGCCGCGGGATTCTTCGACTCCGCTGCGCTACGCTCAGAATGACTGGAGGTAGGGTTGCTCCCGCGCCATTCGTCGGCAGATTGAAATTGCAACTTTTCCATGAAGACAACACTTGCTCATCAACTCGCTAACTATTCCTCCTCATTTCGGTTTGAAGATCTTTCCAAAGAAGTCGTACACGAAGTAAAACGGCGCGTCATTGACTCGCTGGGATGCGCACTGGGCGCATGGAATGAAGAGCCGTGTGCGATCGCGCGAAAAGTTGCATCCGATTTTTCAGCGAAGCACGGAGCAACGATCCTTGGCACCAATCACAAGGCGCCGCCTGATTGGACCGCATTCGCCAATGGCTGTTGCATTCGTTATTTCGATTACAATGACACCTATCTTTCAAAAGAACCGGCGCATCCGAGCGACAACATCGCCGCGGCGCTGGCCGCGGCGGAAAGCGTAGCGGCAAATGGGCAGGAATTGATCGCCGCGATCGCACTTGCCTATGAAGTCCAATGCCGGTTCTGCGATGCGGCCAGTATTCGCGCGCGCGGGTGGGACCATGTGACTTACGGCGCATTCTCCACGACGCTTGCATGCGCGCGCCTGATGAAGCTTGATCCGGAAAAGACGCGCCACGCAGTGAACATTGCCGGTGTCGCGTGCGCAGCCATGAGGCAGGCCCGCGTGGGCGAACTATCGCACTGGAAAGGCGTGGCATTCGCAGACGCCGCCCGGCGCGGCGTGTACTCGGCCCTTCTCGCACGGGCGGGGATGACCGGTCCCGCGCCGATTTTCGAGGGACAAATGGGGTTTGAGAAGGAACTTGGCGTTTCGTTAGGCAACGTGGGCGAAAAATTCAAAGGCGCGCCGGAAATGATCTTGAATACGAGCATCAAGTATTGGCCGGCCGAATATCACAGCCAAAGCGCTATTGAGGCGGCACTCTCATTGCGAAAAGAAATTGGCGATCCGGCAAAGGCAAAGTCGATGACGATTGAGAGCCACGACGCGTCAGTAGACATTATCGGGAGTGAGCCGGAAAAATGGAAACCCGAGACGCGCGAAACAGCTGATCACAGTCTGCCGTATATTACCGCCATAGCGTTGATCGATGGCGAGATCACGGACAAGCAATTCGCTCGTGAACGTTTCGCACACCCCGAAGTCTGGAAATTCTTGGAGAACGTAAAAGTGGCACGCCATGGCGAACTCAGTGGCATGTACCCGCAGGCAGTCGCCAATATCGTTCATATCGATCTTGTGGACGGGAAACGGCTGACAAAGCGCGTGGATTATCCAATAGGACACGCGAAAAATCCGCTGAAGGATTCAGAGGTCGAAGAAAAGTTCTTTTCACTCGTTGAGCCGGCGATTGGTCAAAAACGCGCGAAGAAGATTCTCGATCTGGCGTGGAAGCTGGACGCAGCCGCCAATGTTGATGAACTGATGAAAGCGTTAGAGATGCCGCAGAAATAGCAAGAGGGTTTCGCGACTTCGCTCGACATGACAAAGAGAAGTAAACCGGCGCGATTGCGTGAATTGATTGGACAAGGCTGCATCATGCTGCCCGGTGTGCCGAACGCGGCGATAGCGCGGCAGGTGGAGCATGCCGGCTTTGACGGGGTGTACATCAGCGGCGCGGGAATGGCGAACGCGACTGCCGGCGTCCCGGACATCGGATTGCTGTCGATGACGGAAGTCGTCAGGCTTGCCGGGTATGTTGCAAATGCGGTGACAATTCCGGCAATCGTCGATGCGGACACCGGCTTTGGCGGCGCGGAGAATGTCGCCCGCACCATTTGCGAACTGGAAAAAGCAGGCCTGGCCGGCTGTCACATTGAAGATCAGGAATTTCCCAAACGCTGCGGACATCTTGCCGGCAAATCGGTTATCGATGTTGATGAGATGACTGGGAGAATCAAAGCCGCGGTGGCCGCTCGCCGCGACGACGATTTCATAATCATTGCGCGTACCGATGCGCGAGCAGTCGAAAATTTCGATAGTGCCGTGGAACGTTCCCGCCGCTATCTCAAGGCAGGCGCGGACGCGATTTTTCCCGAGGCCCTGCAAAACCCGGACGAATTCAGGGCGTTCGCCCGCGACGTGAAAGCGCCGCTGCTCGCGAACATGACGGAGTTCGGGAAAAGTCCGCTGCTCAGTTTTGACGAGCTTGCGCGCTTTGGATACAGGATGGTGATTTTCCCGCAGAGCGCATTTCGGGTTTCAATGAAAGCGAGCGAGGAATTTTTGTGCGATCTGAAAAAACAAGGGACGCAATCAGGCTGGATCGAGAAAATGCAAACGCGGGAACAGCTTTACGAATTGCTCGATTACGATCCGGCAGCGGAAAAATGGAAGGGTGGATGTTGAATCTTAACTGGTTAAATCCGCTGAGTTGAACGATTGTGAATCGCAAGTAAAGAGAAACCAATGCCTACTGAAAAGAAACCAGAATACAGCCCGGGATTAGCGGGCGTGATTGCAGGCGAGACGGCGATTTGCTGGGTCGATCCTAATGCGGGGCTGATGTACCGCGGCTATGACATTCATGAAATGGCGCAGAAGGCGAGTTTTGAAGAAGTTGCCTACTTGCTGCTCAATGGGGAGTTACCCAACGGGAAACAATTAGTGGAGTTCACGCAGCAAATCGCCTCGGAGCGATCGCTGCCTGGTCCGGTGACCGAAATGCTGCGGCTTCTGCCGAGCAAGACCCATCCCATGGACATGTTGCGCACGGGCGTCTCGATGCTGAGCGCTTTCGATAAGGACCTGAACGACAACTCGCACGACGCGAACATCCGCAAATCAATCCGCCTGATCGCGCGAGTTTCCACCCTAATCACTGACGGCTGGCGCATCTCACACGGGGAAGAGCCTATTCCAGAAAAGCCTGACCTCACTCAGGCCGGCAATTTCTTTTACAAGTTAGAGGGCAAGGTTCCACAGGATTGGCAAATCCGAATGCTGGACACGATTTTCAATCTTTACGCCGACCACGAATTTAACGCGTCCACATTTGCAGCGCGCGTAACGGCCTCAACACTGGCGGGAATCTACGCAGCAGTCACCTCGGCGGTGGCGACGCTCAAAGGTCCGCTGCACGGCGGCGCCAATGAGGAATCGATGAAGATGCTCGAGGAGATCGGGACACCAGATCGCGCGGAAAACTGGCTAATGAAAAAACTGGGGACCAAGGACAAGATCATGGGATTCGGTCATCGCGTTTATAAAAAGGGCGACTCACGCGTGCCCGTAATGCGTGAGATCGCACGCGATCTGGGCAAGCGCACTGGCAAGGAACAATGGGTGCCAATCTGCGAAAAGCTCGAGGAAGTGATGGATCGCGAGAAACATCTGTGCGCCAATGTGGATCTTTATGCGGCGCCGGTGTTTTGGATGCTCGGGTTTCCAGCAGAGTTAAACACACCTCTGTTCGCTGCGTCGCGCGTGGCCGGATGGTGCGCGCACGTGACCGAGCAACACGACCATAATCGACTGATCAGGCCGCGCTCGCTTTACGTTGGACATGAATTGCGTCCATATCCGGGCTCGACTGGCAAAGGCGCGTAACCCTTGGAAGCTGTAGCGGCGGCCTATTGACCGTCGAACTTAGTACTCTTCGGCGCTGAGGGAGCGCCGCTACAATGAAAGAATCGCAATCTCTCCAGGAAAAATACGCTCCGAACAATGCTTGCTGGGGCTGTGGTCCGGCTAATCCGGACGGACTACATATCCGGAGTTTTCCAAAAAACGGCGAAGTCGTCGCGCAATGGAAACCAGAGAAAAAATACGAAGCGTTTGAGGGAGTTTTGAATGGCGGCGTCATCGGCACATTGCTCGATTGCCATTGCAATTGGACTGCCGCCTATCATCTCATGAAGAATGCAAACGAGGATCACCCGCCATGCACAGTCACGGCGGAGTACGCAATCAAATTGATCCGGCCGACACCGACGAATGATTCCGTGTTCCTCTCCGCGAAGGTTGTTGATCTGACGGACGACCGCGCGACCATCGAAGGGACACTGACCGCAGATGGGAAAGTTTGCGCGACTTGCCGCGGAGTTTTTGTCGCGGTGAAAGAAGGTCATCCCGCGTATCATCGATGGTAAGAGGTTTTCTGTTGCTAACCTTCCTGGCGGTTAGTGCCGCGTCTGGGGAAAACGATGCGGTAACCCGGAT
>Ga0193721_1000304_pt1 | contig 14583 bp, 9 predicted proteins | sample U2s2metaG_FD_145078 | JGI IMG/M metagenome (GOLD analysis project Ga0193721, IMG submission 145078) | Soil microbial communities from a riparian zone of the East river system, Colorado, United States - U2s2 | ecosystem: Environmental > Terrestrial > Soil > Riparian zone | place: USA: East River...
GGGAACATTGAGAAAACCTACGCAGATGCAGTAAAGCGCGTTTTGATGACTGAGGAAAAGGCAAAAGCGGGTCGCGCACGCATTGTGGCCTCAACGGCGCCAATGGAATTACGGGACGTGCAATTCATCATCGAGGCGGCCTCCGAAAAGTTTGAGGTAAAGAAAGAAATCTTTCGTGAGCTGGGGATGCAGGCAGGACCGAAAACGATCGTTGCAACAAATACATCGGCCCTTCCCGTTGGCAGGCTTGCCGACACGACTGTTTCACCCGAACACGTGATCGGTCTTCATTTTTTCAATCCAGTTAGCCGAATGAAACTGGTGGAACTGGTGGTTGCGAAACAGACGTCAGACGACACGCGCGAGCGGAGCCTGGCCTTTATCCGGCAAATTGGAAAACTGCCGGTAATTGTGCACGACAGTCCGGGTTTCTTGGTGAACCGCGTTTTGTTTCCTTATCTGCTCGACGCTGCGGAACTTTTCGAAAGTGGCGCTGATGCGGCCAGGATAGATAGCGCGCTTGTACGATGGGGCATGCCCATGGGTCCATTGCGATTGATCGATGAAATCGGCGTCGATATTACCATTGATATCGGCAATACGTTGGAAAAGGCGTACGGCCGGCGCGATCACGTTTCGACCGTTCTGCTTTGGCTACGCGACAGCCAGATGCTTGGCCGCAAAACAGGCGCTGGTTTTTACAAATACGAAGCTAAAGCACAGGCGCCTAACGAACCGCTCGCTCAGTGGCGGCGCGCATTGCACGGCGAGCCTGAGGGCGCCGAGGGACCGGACATTCCGCCGGACTGGCATCGCGATCCTCGTTTGCGGTTGAACGAAGAAGGGCTGGCGCACCGGTTGATCTTCCTAATGGTCAACGAAGCGGCGCGGTGTGTGGAGGAAAACGTTGTCGATTCACCAGAGGATGCGGACTACGGAATGATTTTGGGAACCGGTTTCGCGCCGTTCCGCGGCGGACCGTTGCGGTTCGCCGAACATTTTGGATTAAAGAAAGTCGTCGATGAACTGGAACGGTTGGCGCAGAGTGAGGAGAAATTTTTGCCCTGCGAAATATTGAAAAAGCACGCCAGTGATGGGACGACATTTTATGAATCATAATTTGGTAGGGACGGCTCGCCGAGCCGTCCGTCGAATGAAAGCCGGCGCACCCGGCCGTTTCGACGAGCTCAAGGTCCCGAGCCTGTCGAGGAACGGTCGCGCCCTACCATTTGAAATATGAAATCCCCACTCGAAGCACCCGAAAAACAAATCGTTGCGGAAACCAGCGCGAAGCCAGAAAAGCCTGAAGCCGGTGTTATCGACACATCTAAGATGGCGAAAGGTCAGCGGGAAGCTCTCGAGCTGGCCGAAGCGGCACGCGACCCGCTCGAGGACCGCGGCAGTTTCGCCAGCAACCTTTTCGTCGGCCGCTACGATTTTAAGGGACTGTCGGAGATCGGTGCGTTTGGAATCAAGGTGCCGAAGAAATATGGCGGACTCGGACTGTCGCAATCCAATTATGGACGGGCCGCAGTTTTGCTTGGGAGTTGGGATGGAAACGTTGCAGCGCTTGTTTCGGCTCATCAATCGATCGGAGTCGCGCAACCGCTGCTCCTCTTTGGCACAGAAGAGCAGAAACAAAAGTACCTGCCACGCGTTGCAGGCGGAGAAATCTCAGCGTTCGCATTGACGGAAACACACGCTGGCTCAGACCCGGCGACGATGAGCCTGCGGGCTGAGCCCAGCCCTGATGGCAGTGAATTCGTTCTAAATGGCGAAAAGCTTTGGTGCACCAACGGTGTGAAAGCCGGCGTGCTGGTAGTGATGGCGCGCACGCCGTCGAAGATGGTAGGCGGGAAGGAGCGCAAGCAAATCACGGCCTTCATTGTCGATGTCGATACACCTGGGCTCGAGATCATTTATCGCTGCCGGTTTATGGGGTTGCGCGCGCTTTACAACGCAGTCGTGAAGTTCACCGACGTGCGAGTGCCGCGCGAAAATATCATATCCAAGGAAGGCGCCGGATTAAGAGTAGCGCTCACGACATTGAATACGGGAAGACTCACGCTGCCTGCAGCGTGCGTGGGCCTTTCCAAACGGCTGCTCGAGATCTCACGCAAGTGGGCGGGTGAACGCATCCAATGGGGCGTGCCGATCGGCAAACATGCCGCGATTGCCGGCAAGGTCGCCGAAATGGCTGGCAATGTTTTCGCCATGGAAGCGATGACCTTCCTCACTTCGTCGTTGCTCGATCGTAAGTCAGGTGATCTGCGCATCGAAACCGCCATGTGCAAAATGTGGGCAACCGAGACGGCTTGGAGAATTGCCGATGACGCGATGCAAGTGCGCGGCGGTCGCGGCTACGAAACTGCGCAATCGCTTGCTGGAAGAGGTGAGCCGCCCATTGCAGTGGAGAGATTTCTGCGAGATTGTCGGGTCAACACGATCTTTGAAGGCTCGAGCGAAATCATGCGCTTGTTCATTGCGCGCGAAGCGCTCGATCCGCACCTGAAAGTCGGCGGCGGAATTTTCAACACGCAACTCCCGATGTCCGAGCGCGCGAAAGCCGTTTTCAGTTCCGGGAAATTTTATGCCGGCTGGTATCCGCGCCAGTGGTTACTAAATGGCGCGGGCAGGATCGAGAATTTGCACGTCACATTACAAGGGCATGTCGATTACGCTGCGCGCACGAGCAAACGGCTCGCGCGCGGCTTGTTTCATGCCATGGCGCGGTTTGGACCGAAACTCGACCGTGAGCAACTGTTGCTCTCGCGCTTTGTAGGAGTTGCCACCGAGTTGTTTGCGATCAGCGCCACCTGTTCGTACGCGCAATGGTTACTTGGCCAGGGGAAACCGGCGGATGAAGTTCTCAGCGTCGCGGATTATTTCTGCCGCTCTGCGAAGACCCGAATCGATCATCATTTTGCCGGCACAATGCGCAACGTGGACAGGCGAGGCTATCAGCTCGTACAGGAGTTGCTTGCCGGAAAACACGAGCTCCTTCGCGACGGGATTGTTTAGCGGTAGCGACGGAGCGCCGGGCGTCCGCTAGGGGTCTTCTGTTTGCACTTTTGGACGCGCCGGGAGGTCGCGCCGTACCATTGACCGCGTTCACGCCACAGATTAGGATCGACAATGAGTATGCCGCCCGTGCTCACGGAGGCGGCTTCATCTCGAAGCCGCACCACAAAGAGCGAAAAACAAAAAGCAACATCACCGTCGAAAATCCTTGAAACGATCGAGCAACACGTCTTGCTCGATGGCTTCAAGGTCGTGGTCGATCTCGACAAAAGTCGAGGTCCCTACTTACACAACGCTGTCTCTGGAAAGCGGCTCATCGATCTCTACGGATTCTTCGGCTCGATGCCGATCGGATTCAATCATCCATACTTTGATGATCCCATAGTGCAGCGCGATCTTCTTCGCGCGGCAAAAGTCAAAATCGCCAACTCAGACGTTTACTCGGAAGGCTACGCCGAATTCGTCGGTACCTTTGAGCGAGTGGTCGGTTTGCCGCCGCTGGAGCGTTACCTTTTTATCGAGGGCGGTGCGCTGGCGATCGAGAATTGTTTGAAGGCGGCAATGGATTGGAAGGTGCGCAAGAACATGGCCGCGGGACATGGCGAACGCGGCACACAGGTTTTACATTTCCGCCGGGCCTTTCACGGGCGCAGCGGTTACACCATGAGCCTCACGAACACCGATCCGCGCAAGACCGATTTGTTCGCAAAGTTTGATTGGCCGCGCGTTTCGTGTCCTCACATCGATTTTTCACTGCCGGAATCGGAGCGCGAAGCCGATGTGGTCGCGCGCGAACAGAAAGCGGAGCGCGAGATCCGCGACTTCATCGAGCAGCGGGGGACTGACATCTGCGCCATCATCATCGAGCCGATCCAAGGCGAAGGCGGCGACAACCATTTCCGCGGTGAATGGTTGCAGACCCTGCGAAAGATTTGCAACGAAAACGATATTCTTCTCATCTTCGACGAAGTGCAATGCGGCATGGGGGCCACAGGCCGCAACTGGTGCTGCGAACATTTTAACGTGGTGCCCGATCTGCTGGCGTTTGGAAAAAAGGCGCAAGTGTGCGGGGTGATGGCCGGTCCGCGTATCGATGAGGTGAAAGATAACGCGTTTCGCCTGTCCAGCCGGCTGAATTCTACCTGGGGCGGTAATTTTACCGATATGGTGCGCTCGACTCATTTTCTCCGCATCATCGAAGAGGAGCATCTGGTTGAAAACGCCGGGAAGGTGGGCGCATACTTTCTGGATCGACTGCGCGACCTAGAGCAGGAAGATCCGCGGATTTCCGCCGCCCGTGGTCGTGGACTATTTCTTGCTTTCGATCTTCCAGATGGAAAAACGCGTGAGGAATTTTGGAAAGGCCTTTTCGATCTCGGCGTGCTAACGCTTCGTTCGGGCGAGAATTCAATCCGGTTTCGCCCGCCACTCGACATTACAGCGGAGGTGATCGATGAAGCGATGGCTTCAATTCGCAAATATTGTCGGCAGCGAAAATAGGTGTTGAACCAGATGACGGGTTGAAGCGCGTGCACCCGTCATCGTGAGTAAAGCGAAGCACAAAATGCTTGTAGAACACGCAGGAAAAACACCTCAGATCGATTCGACCGCTTGGATTGCGCCTGATGCGACAATCTGCGGCGACGTCACGATCGGCGCGGGTTCTCGCGTAATGCATGGGGCACGTATCATCGGCGAGAGCGGGGGCTCCATCCGAATTGGCCGATACTGCATCATTATGGAGAACGCCGTTGTTCGAAGTAGTCCCCGGCACGCGTGTTCCATTGGTGACTGTTGCCTCATCGGCCCAAATGCCCACGTGACCGGAGCCGAATTGGAGGACCAGGTCTTTATTGCAACAGGTGCCGCGATTTTTCATGGTGCCCATTTGGGTCGTGGTAGCGAGGTACGTGTACATGGGACCGTGCATTTGCGAACGCGTTTGGAGCCAGGTGCGACCGTGCCAATCGGATGGGTTGCAGTAGGAGACCCAGCTCGCATTTTTGCGCCGGAGCGGCACAGCGAAATCTGGGCCATACAGAAACCGCTCAATTTTCCCGACTGGGTGTATGGGTTTGATCGGAACACGCCTGACCTTATGCAACACGTGACGCGTCGGCTTTCTGAAAAATTGGCCGGGCACGCAGGCGACATTGTGCTTGACCGGTAGCTTGCGCTAGATTTGGAAATGCAACCAGTTTTGGAGAAACTTGGCCTCACCGACGATAATCCCGGCGTCTTCGATGGCGAATGGCGCGGCGGCGGCGCAAAGATAGACAAGATTTCGCCGATTGATGGCCGTCGAGTCGCCAGCGTGCGTACCGCGTCGGACGATGATTACGATAAGGCGATTGCGCGAGCGCAGGAAGCGTTTCTGAAATGGCGTGCGACTCCGGGTCCGGTGCGCGGTGATACTGTTCGCCGACTTGGCAACGCACTACGAGAGCTGAAGCACGAGCTTGGCCAGCTGGTCACACTCGAGACTGGCAAAATCATCGCGGAGGGCGAAGGCGAAGTGCAGGAGATGATCGACATCTGCGATTTCGCGGTCGGTCAGTCGCGCATGCTCTACGGCCTGACGATTCAATCGGAAAGAGCGAGTCACCGGCTAATGGAGCAATGGCATCCGCTAGGCGTCATCGCAGTAATCAGCGCTTTCAATTTCCCGGTCGCTGTGTGGTCGTGGAACGCTGCGCTCGCTGCCGTTTGTGGCGACGCAACGGTTTGGAAACCTTCGGAGAAAACGCCGCTCACAGCCATTGCTGTCACAAAGATTTGCGAGCGCGTTTGTCGCGAAACGGGAGCCGATCCGGCGATTTTTACTTTGCTGATGGGCGATCGCAAAACGGTTGGCGAAAAACTGTCTGATGATCACCGGATTCCATTGGTTTCGGCTACCGGATCGGTGGCCATGGGTCTTAACGTCGCGAAAACAGTTCATGGGCGCCTTGGCCGATCAATCATGGAACTTGGGGGCAACAATGCGCTGATTGTCGCGCCGACCGCCGATATCGATATGGCTACGCAATCGATCTTTTTCGGCGCCGTGGGTACGGCCGGACAACGTTGCACTTCCACAAGACGCGTGATCATGCACGAATCGGTTGCGTCGAAAGTTCGCAATAAACTGCTTTCCGCTTACAAGAGTCTGCCAATTGGAAATCCTCTCGATCGCAAGACCGTGATGGGACCGCTCATCGACAAAAGCGCAGTCGATGTCGTGCAGCATTCGATCCAGCGATTGAAAGATGAAGGCGGTGAAGTCCTTTATGGCGGAGATCGACTCACCGTTCCCGGCGGTTGTTACATGAAACCCTGTCTGGCAACTGCCAAACCAGATTTCGAGATCGTGAAGCACGAAACTTTCGGTCCTCTGCTTTACTTACTAACGTATCGCGATTTCGACGAGGCAATCGCGATCCAGAACGATGTACCACAGGGGTTGACCTCATCGATCTTTACGAACGATGTGCGCGAAGCCGAAAAATTCGTTAGCTCAGTCGGCAGCGACTGCGGTATCGCGAATGTGAACACTGGTACAAGTGGCGCGGAGATTGGCGGCGCCTTCGGCGGCGAAAAGAATACCGGTGGCGGGCGCGAGAGCGGAAGCGATTGCTGGAAGAGCTACATGCGGCGCCAGACGAACACGATCAATTTTTCGAGCGATCTGCCGCTAGCGCAGGGAATTCAATTCGGCGCAGGCGAGGGGAGCGGGACGGCGTAAATTGTCCCAAAGGCAATCGCCGAGTCCTGTAGCCACGGCCCTGCGGGCCGTCCTTCAATTCTTTTCTCTGGTACCGGCCGCAGGCCGGTGGCTACAGCAGATCAGGCGCGATCGATGTAAACGATCTCTCCCCGGTTAGGCCAGTCTGCCGCTGATTTAACCAATCCGGCGCGCACGGGATTCTCACGAACGTAATTCCACTTTTGCGAGTAGCTCTCGTTGCTTCGCAAGACGTGGTCGAAAAATCCTTCCTCCCATATCTGTCTTTTTGCTCGGGACAACGTGGCGGACTTTGCCAGCGCTTGTTTTAGCGCACCGATCCATGGACCTAATCTGAAATCGTAGCCTCCGCGGACGAATAGATGAACGTGATCAGGCATGATCACATAGCGACCTACTGCGACGTTGAAGTTGCACTCGGCGCGCTTGGCAAAAATGACGAATGCGGCGTGAAGCTCGTTGTTTGCTAAAAGCCGCTGTCGTTCGTGTGTGCAGAAGGTGACAAAATAAAGAGGAGCTCTCGCGAAGGTCCGGCCTAGACGTGGTGGCCGCCGCCCGAAATCACGCTTCATGGGAAATCGTACAGCAGTTTAGACAAAACTGCAGCCACTGTAGCCGCGCTGTAGCCACGGCCCTGCGGGCCGTCTCGCTATTGTGAAGAATGGCGCGAGGCGGGACCCGGCCACAGACCGGTGGCTACAACTCAGCGTGCGATCGTTAGCGCCAAAAGCTCATCAAGCTTGTCGGCGCTGTCCAAATTCATGATGCACTTCTGTAATTTCTCACATTGCTCTTTGCCAATGACATCGCCGCCGAGCGCAATGAATTTCACCGCGATTTCTTCCTCAATCATCGGATCGCGTGGATCGCCTTTGGGCACATCCACACGAGTTGAATGCGATTTGCCGTCGTTGGTTGTGATGGTCACGCGGCTCGGCTGGAACTTTGGAAAGAGCGCTTCGAATTCTTCATTCGCCACGACCTTTATCTTGTCCATGATTGGAATCAGTGACTTGTCCAGCACACGTTCCTCTTTGAATTGCAGGGGCGTCACCATGCCGTCGACAAGACCAACAGCCATGCAATAGGGCAGGGAATGATCGGCGGTTTCCTTCGAGTCGGGTCGGTACTTGTGCGGGTCGCCAAGAATATCTGCGGCACGCGCGATCACTTCCACTTTGATTTCCTTAACGTTGTCGGCTTTGATGTTGTTTTCATTAACCGTCTTCATCATGGCGGTGAGCGGCGCGTGACTTAGCGCTTCGATGGGGAAACTCTTCATCCCACAATCGAGAATGCGATAATGCGACTTCGGCGACGCGGGCAAATCCTTTACCAAGCCCTCGCCGTCGAAACTCGCAGGTTGTCCCTTGTATTGCACGTGACCGAACACGGCGAACAAACCTTCCTTCCCATCGATGATATGTTCGGGCCCGGAAAATCCTTCTCGCGCGAGGAGCGCGCTCTCCGCACCCATCCGTCCGGCCCAAGGGTCGACCGTGTTCTTTATGTTCGTCAATTTACCGGCCGTCACTGCGCCCGGACAGAATGTGCGCGACGCGCTGATCCCAATTGCGCAGACCATTTGTTCTGGCGTGAGGTTCAGGACCCTTCCCGCAGCGATCGGCGCTGCAAAGGCGCTCAGCGTGGCATGATGCCACCCGTATTCACGCACACCGGGCCGCCCGATTTCGCACAAACGCATTTCGATTTCGTAGGCAATAATCGTGGCGAGAATCAGATCCTTTCCGCTCAGACCTTCGCTTTCACAGAGCGCCAGCGGCGCGGCGATGAGATCGCTGGGGTGGCATGGATCAGCTTTCCAGTAAATGTCGTTGTAATCCATGGCCCGGATCATGTGCCCATTCAAAAAGGCTGCATCGACCGGATTGGTCTTGAAGCCGGAGACAAATGCGGTGGCGTTGCCCTTCCCCCTTGTAGCCGGCATCGGTGATGCCGGGCCGGGGTCAGCGCCCCCGGCTACAGTTTCACCGGCCATCGCGCGGTAATGCTTGAGCAAGATCTTGGCGTCTTCCTGCTGACTCCCTCCAAGCGCGCAGCCGATGGAGTCGAACCAAAATAGTTTCGCTGCCTGGATGGCCTCCGGCGAAAGGTCTTTGTATTTCAGTCCGCAAGCCCATTCAGCAATGGTGTGTGAGAGCAGATGTTTCGATTCGGTTGTTGGTAGTGACATTCTGGTTTCCTCGATTAAGATGTGCCCACCAAACACACGAATTACGCTAAAACAAATCGAAAGCTGACGAGTCTGACGGAAAGGCTCGTGTCCTCCTCGCCATTCAGCGCTCTTCTCCTTGCTCATAGATTCAAGCCTATGGCAAAACCAGAACTATGAATCCGGAGAGTTTCTTCGGAGAGCTGAAGCGGCGCAACGTCATCCGCATGGCGGGACTCTATCTCGTCGGTGCATGGCTGGTAGTGCAAGTGGCCGGGACAGTGCTGCCGATGTTCGGGGGACCCGAGTGGCTTCCCCGCACAATAGTTGTTTTGGTCGCGATCGGATTCGTTCCCGCGGTGATCTTTAGCTGGGTTTTCCAACTAACACCGGAGGGCCTGAAGCGCGACGAAGAGGTGCTGCCGGACGAATCGATCACTCCGCGGATCGGTCGTCGGATGGACCGCACGATCATCGTGGTACTGGTCCTGGCGCTTGGCTATTTTGCCTTCGACAAGTTTGTGCTCGCGCCCAGGCGCGAGGCTGTACTGGTGTCCAGCGCCGTGCCTAACGAGTCAAAGTCTGTCATTCACGCAAAATCGATCGCGGTACTGCCGTTTGAAAACCTGAGCAGCGACAAAGAGAATGCGTACTTCGCCGATGGCGTGCAGGACGAAATTCTAACCGACCTGTCAAAGATTGCGGACTTGAAGGTCATCAGCCGCACCTCGGTGATGCAGTATAAGAGCGGACTTGCACGTAACCTGCGCAAGATCGGCGAGGAGTTAGGCGTCGCGCATGTGGTGGAAGGCAGCGTGCAACGTGCCGCCAATAAGATTCGGGTGAACGCGCAGTTAATTGACGCCCGCAACGATGCGCATCTCTGGGGGCAGACCTATGATCGCGACCTCGCCGATGTGTTCGCCATTCAGAGCGAGATCGCCAAGGCCATTGCCGACCAGTTGCAAGCGAAGCTCTCGCCTAACGAGAAGAAAGCGATCGAGCAGCCGCCCACGACTGATCTGGCGGCTTTCGACCTTTACAGTCGGGCGAAGTCACTTCTCCTCACGAGATCTTTCAGCGCGACGCAAGACCCAGGCGTGCGGAAGGCAATCGAGCTTCTCGATGAAGCGGTGAAGCGCGATCCCTCATTTTTCGATGCTTATTGCCAGCTCGCCTATGCGCACGAACAGCTTTATGCAGTATTCGGGTCTGATCATACTCCGGCCCGGCTTGCGCTGGCTGAAGCTGCGGTGCAAGCCGCGGCACGGCTGCGGCCGGATGCTGCCGAAACTCATTTGGCGCGCGCACAATATCTTTACTATGGGCGGCGCGACTATGATGGCGCCCTCGCCGAACTGGAGATCGCGCGGCGAGCGTTACCCAACGATCCGCGTCTCTTCCAATTCACCGGCTTCATTCTACGGCGGCGCGGCCAGCAGGAGGAAGGTCTGCGCAATCTGCAGCGCGCAGTGGAGCTGGATCCGCGCAACTTTTTTACTCTGCAACAGATCGCGCTTAGTTATTCAAACCTGCAGCACTATGACGAGGCGATCGCTGCGCTGGATCGCGCGTTAGCGATCGTGCCCGACAACGTCGAAACGCGGGCGAATCGTGACCTGTATGAACTTTGCTGGAAAGGAGACACTCGGCCGCTCCACCAGACGATTGACTCAATTCTGGCGCAAGGACCGGGGGCCATCGCCAGCGCCGCGGACGTCTGGTTCTTTTGTGCTCTGGCCGAACGCGATCCGGCTGCGGCCCAACGAGCGCTCGTCGCACTGGGCGACAATCCCTGGACGCTCGATCCGCCGATTTTTCTGAGTCGCAGCTTTGGGGAAGGGTTGCTAGCCCGCATGAGCAAAGACGAAGCACACGCGCGCGCTGCTTTTGAAGCCGCTCGCACGCAGCAGGAGAAGATCGTGCAGGCGCAGCCAGACTATGGCCCGGCGCTCTGTGTCCTCGGCTTGATCGACGCTGCTCTTGGGCGGAAAGACCTGGCCCTGGACGAAGGCCGTCGAGCGATCGCGCTCACGCCGGTGGAAAAGGATGTAAACAACGGCAGCCGCGTCCTTCAGTATTTCGCCATCACGGCAGCGTGGGCGGGCGAGAAGGAACTTGCCTTGCAGCAACTGGAAGCTGGACTGCGTGCTCCCGACGCATCGCAAATGCTGAGCTACGGTGCCTTAAAACTGCTCCCATTTTGGGATCCACTCCGCGGCGATCCGCGCTTCGAAAAAATCGTCGCGTCGTTAGCGCCAAAGGAATCGCCCAAGTAAAAGAAGGATGAATCCGCGCAACCTCTTTGCCGAGCTGAAGCGGCGCAACGTTTACAAAGTTGCGATCGCGTACGCGGTCGTTGGTTGGCTGTTGGTCCAAATCACCACACAGGTTTTCCCAATCTTTGAAATTCCAAATTGGGCTTCCAGGTTAATCGTGCTCGCAATCATCATTGGATTTCCAATCGCGCTGGTCATGGCGTGGGCATTCGAGCTGACACCGGAAGGAATCAAGCGCACGGAAGATGTCGATCTTGCAAAGCAGTCACGTAAAAAATTTCACGCGTGGATCTACATCGTTGTTGTCGGTGTGATTGTATCGATCGGTCTCTTTTTTCTCAGTCGCCACACGGTTGGTAACAAGACAACGCCAGGACTGGGCGAAACGGCTACAGGGTCGTCGATACCGCAAAAATCAATTGCCGTGTTGCCGTTCGAAAATCTGAGCGACGACAAGGGTGCCGCTTATTTCGCGGACGGCATTCAGGACGAAATCTTAACGAAGCTTGCGAGTATCGCCGACTTGAAAGTGATTTCGCGCACTTCCACCGCCAAGTACAAGAGCAAGCCCGAGGATTTAAAGACAGTTTCGCAACAGCTGGGCGTCGCGACGGTGCTGGAAGGCAGCGTGCAAAAGGCGGCCGATAAAGTGCGCGTGAACGTGCAGTTCATCGATGCGCGGGCCGATTCACATCTCTGGGCCAAAACCTACGACCGCGACATGAAAGATGTCTTTGCGATCCAGAGCGAGATCGCGCAGGAAATTGCCGATTCGCTTCAGGCGAAACTTTCACCGGCCGAAGCCACCAAGCTCGCGACTGCGCCAACAAAGGACACAGCTGCCTATGATCTCTTTTTAAAAGGCGAGTTCGAGCAGCGGATCGCGAATAGCACTTTCCGGCCGGAATCATTCGACCAGGCAGCGCGCTGGTACAAGGAAGCGATTGCGCGCGACCCGAACTTCGCCCTTGCCATCGCGCAACTGGCTATCTGCCAGCTACGGCGTCATTGGTTGACCGATCCTTTGAGCGAAGCGGAGGTGATGGAGGCAGGCAGATTGGCAAAGCAGGCGCTGACCCTCGCGCCCGATCTCCCTGAAGCACATGTCGCCGTTGGGCTGTTTCACTACTATGGCTTTCGCGACTACGAGCCGGCGTTAACTGAGTTTCAGCGCGCCCTCGAGCTTCGGCCTAACTACTCGCTGGCGCTCCAATTTATCGCTTTTGTGCATCGCCGACAGGGCAAATGGGATCGCACTTTGGACGAGCTGAAAAAATCGATCGACCAGGATCCGCGAGATCCGTATGTCCAAGGGGGCCTGGCAGAGACCTATGTTTTTTTGCGCCGATGGAAAGAAGCGGAAGACACTGCCCGGCATGCTCTCACGATCGATCCGCACGAGGCCACCGCCATGCGGATGTTACTTCTGAGTTCTCTGAATCGGACCGGGAGCGCGCAGGAACCTTTGCGACTACTCGCTACATTCCCGCCGGACGATCTGCTGCTTCCTAACACCGGCATGTTTGACATGGTGATTGGTACTCGCGGCGAAGCCTTTGTCCTGGGCCGGGATTTCAAGGCGGCATTAAGGGCATGCGAAACCGGCACGGTCGCGACGACCAACGAATGGCAACGGTTTGCGGCCAAAGCTGGGATTCGTCTCCTGGCCGGCGATGTTGCTGGCGCACAATCTGACGCCGAGAAAGCGCGCGACCTGTTGGAGGTGAGACTGCGCGAGCAGCCGAATGACTTTCGTTCTCTCAGAGCATTAAGCTGGGTTTATCTCGCGCTGGATCGCAAGGCGGATGCGATCAACATCGCCCGACATACACTCGAGCTTCTGCCACCCGAGAAAGACGCGGTGCTTGGTTCAGGAAACCTGGCCGCCTTGGCCGAGATTCAGGCGCAGACCGGTGCTGCGACGGAAGCAGTACCAAATTTGAAAAAACTTCTCTCGATCCCTGCTGGCGAGACCATTTCCATCGCGCGCCTGAAGATCGATCCGGTCTGGGACCCAATCCGCAACGATCCCGGCTTTCAAGAACTGCTGACGATGAAGGAGTACGTCGGCCCATGACGATCTGTCTGAGAAAGACTCGCCGCGATGAATGAATTCTTTCGACGCCTGAAGCAGCGCAAGCTGGTGCAATGGACGCTGGCCTATGTCGCGGCGGCGTTCGCGCTGCTCCAGGGCATTGACATTGTCGCGCAGCGATTTGGCTGGCCCGAGCAAACGATGCGTTTCGTCATCATCGCGCTTAGCGTCGGTCTCTTCGTAACGCTGGTCTTGGCCTGGTATCACGGAGAACGCGGCGCGCAGCGGGCGACTGGTACCGAACTACTGATTCTTGCGCTCCTGCTGGCAATTGGCGGCGGATTGCTCTGGCGGTTTGGCAGTATTGCGCGAGGGCCGACTGAGCAGTCTGGGGCAGCGCGGGCCTCGGCCGAATCCAAATCAGAGATCAACGCCAAGTCCGTTGCCGTCCTGGCGTTCGCCAATCTCAGCGATGACAAAGGAAGCGAATACTTTTCCGACGGAATTAGTGAAGAATTGCTGACGGTGCTGCAAAAAATTCCCGGGTTGCATGTGGCCGCACGAACATCGGCGTTCTCGTTCAAAGGCAAGAATGCAACCGCGCAGGAGATCGGACAGAAACTCGGTGTCGCGCATCTGGTCGAAGGAAGCGTGCGCAAAGCTGGCGACGTCGTGCGCATTGCAGCCCGCCTCACTCAAGCCCACACGGGCGAAGAGCAATGGTCGGAAAATTACACACGCAATTCGAAGGATGTTTTCGCTGTCCAAACTGAACTAGCCCAAACCATCGTTGAGCAGTTGAAAGGCCAGCTCACCGGCGGCGCCGCAAATCCCGAAACCAAAGCGGCGATTCAAGCCCAGGTGCAGGCGGCGGAAAAAGGTGGGACCAAAAACGTCGAGGCGCATGAATCCTATTTGCAAGGCCGCTTTTTTCTCAATCGCCACTCGGAGAAAGAAACAGGTCAAGCGCGGGTCGCTTTTGAACGCGCGGTGGAGTTGGATCCTAACTTCGCGCTCGCGTGGGCGGGGTTGGCCCAAACTCACGTCTGGGATTGCAACTATGGTACCGAGGGCGGCCAGAAAGGCTTCAACGATCATCTTGCCGCTGCGCGTGATGCGGTGAAACGAGCGCTCGCCATTGAACCCGACTTGCCGGATGCCCTGTATCCCAAGGCGGTGATCGAAACAAATTTCGATTACAACTGGAAAGGTGCTGCAGAGACGTTGCGCAAGGCTCTCGCCTTGGCCCCGCAAGATCCGACGCTGCTGGAGTGGGCGGGGAGTCTCGCCTTTACGCGCAGCCAACCCCAGCAGGGTTTCGATCTTTCACGGAGGGCGGTTGCATTGGATC
>Ga0193721_1000309_pt1 | contig 14288 bp, 11 predicted proteins | sample U2s2metaG_FD_145078 | JGI IMG/M metagenome (GOLD analysis project Ga0193721, IMG submission 145078) | Soil microbial communities from a riparian zone of the East river system, Colorado, United States - U2s2 | ecosystem: Environmental > Terrestrial > Soil > Riparian zone | place: USA: East River...
TATCGGCGCGTCCCGGTTTACGCCGATACGCCCGATCAAATTCTTGGCATCATTGATGTGAAATTGTTCCTGCTCGATCCGACAGAATTTTACACTGAGAAATTAATCGCTCCCTCCTTCGTCTCCGAGACGATGGGAGCGCTGGAGCTACTCAGGCTCTTTTTGACCCGTCCCCAGGGAATGGGCGTCGTGGTTGACGAATTTGGCGGCACCGAAGGAATCATCACAATGGAGGACATCGTGGAAGAGATCCTTCGCGATATAGTGCCACGGCATGATGTCGCTCTTTACATTGAGCCGCTAGGGAACGGCAAATTCCTTGTTAGCGGCAACGCGCGCCTTGACGATTTACGCGAATATCTCGGTTTTCAAATCGACGCGGAAGGAATCGACACGATCGGCGGATTTGTCTTCACGCGGTTGGGTTATTTGCCGCCCGCCGGTACAAAATTGGAGATCCCGCGCCTTGCTATCACGGTGCGTCGCGCAGGCCGCAAAAGGATCGAGGAAATCTTGCTGGAAAAAACAACTCCGAAAGCGTTCGAGGCAGCGGCATGATAATCGGCTTAATCATTTTTTGTTGCTGGATTGTTTCGTTTTTCTTCAACGGGATTGAAAGCGGACTGCTTTCGATCGATCCAATTCGGTTGCGACAAAATGTGAAACGTCGCGTGCCGGCGGCAGTGCGGTTAAACCGCTTGTTGAAACACCCGGAGCGATTGCTGGTGACCGTTCTACTCATCACGAATGCGGCGGATATACTCGGCCTCTTCCTACTGACCCGCGGGTTAGTCCGATCATGGGGTTACACTGGCTATTTTATCTCTCTAGCGATAGCCCTTCCGGTCTATTTGTTTTTGCTTTCTGTTTTTCCAAAATCGCTTTTCCGCCGATTCCCTTTTCGCGCCCTGGGGCGACTTGCCGGCATACTGGAACTAGCATCGCTCCTGTTCTCGCCATTGCTCGAACTCGGAGCGCGTCTGGGCAAGCTGGTCCTGCCGGGTCGCGCGGCCAGACGCGCTCGTCTTTTTGCAGGGCGCGAGGACCTGAAACAAATCACCACACAAAGCGAGCTCGAAGGCTCCCTCACTGCCACAGAACGCGCGATGATTCATAACGTAGTCGATTTCAGCGGTGTCAAGGTGCGCGACGTAATGCTGCCTTCGGGAAAAGTCGTCGCGTTGTCACCTGGTGCGTCAACTCGAGAAGCGGTGGAGCTCAGTGCCTCGTCCGGTCTTGATCGTCTGCCAGTGATTACGTCAGGAGGGGAACCTGCCGGACTGGTCAACGTTCTCGATATCTTACTCGAACAGAATGGAAACAAGCCGCTGCACAATTATGTCCGGCGCATCGTAACCACTAATGAGGAGGAGTCTGCATATCGGGTTGTACAGCAATTGCGCGCTGCCCGACTCGGCCTTGCTGCTGTCCTGGACCGAAGGAAAAATTTCTGTGGGATTGTAACAATTGAGGATTTGGTTCGGTGTCTTGTTTCTTCCAGCGAGGCCCGGGCGTAGAGTGATTTTACAAATGCTGTAGCCACCCGTTCGCCGCAGGACGAATCCGTCCGGTGTGCGGACTTGTGGCCGGTTGGTCGCGCCGGTTTTGATCCCGGGAAGACGGCCCATAGGGTCGTTACTACAGGAGCCGGCTCCTCAAGTGCCATCGATGGGCTCACCGCCTTCGCCTAGATTCCGGCGGACTTGAGACTGCCATTCCGCCGCGCTCACCTCCAAGGGGGCACAGTTTCCTGTTCGCCATCAAGGACTCGCGCGGCGGCGAGAAGCGCAACGTGGGAAAATGCCTGCGGAAAATTTCCCAGCTGTCGTTTTTCACGCGGATCGTACTCCTCGGAGAGAAGTCCCAGGTCGTTTCGCACATCAAGCAAGCGCTCGAACAATTCGCGCGCTTCTTTCTTTCGACCGAGGAGGTGCCAGCAAGCGACCAACCAGAAAGAACACGGGAGAAAAACCCCTTCACGCCCCGGCAATCCGTCCACGCCGCATTCCTGCGGCCGATAGCGCAGGACCAAGCCATCTTCCATCAGCTCACGTTCGATGGCCTCGACAGTATTGCGGACGCGTTCGTCTGTTACAGGCAGAAAGCCAACGAGTGGCATCGTCAGCAGGCTGGCGTCCAGCGCATCGGAACCGTAAAACTGGGTGAACGCCTTTCTCTCTGAGTTGTACCCGCGCTCGCAAACCTCTGCGCGAATTTGCTCACGAACTTTTCGCCAGCGAGGATGATGCTCGCCCGCCGCGCATCCGCACTCTTCAACAAGTTTTACGGCACAATCGAATGCCACCCACGCCATCATTTTCGAGTGCGTGAAATTTTTTCGCCCGCCGCGCACCTCCCAAATTCCTTCATCCGGTTTCTGCCAGTTCGATTCCAGGAATTTCATCAAATGCACCATCAACGCCCAATCAGGCTCCTGCATTTTGATTCCAGCGCGATCGGCGTCGAACATCGTCGCCAGCACCTCGCCGTAGACATCAAGCTGAAATTGAGTCGAAGCGGCGTTGCCGATGCGTACCGGCACAGAATTTTCATAGCCCGAAAGCCAGGGAATTTCGACTTCAGTAAGCCGACGCTCGCCGCTAACACCGTACATGATTTGCATCTGGGCAGGGCTCCCGGCAACAGCTCGCAGCAGCCACTCACGCCATCCTTCGGCCTCCTGTCGATAACCAGCGCGCAGCAGTGAGAGCAAAGCGAACGTAGCATCGCGAAGCCAGCAGTAGCGATAGTCCCAGTTACGCGGTCCACCGATTTGTTCGGGCAACGATGTCGTAGCCGCGGCGACCAGCCCGCCTGTCGGCGCGTAGGTCAATCCCTTGAGCACGATGAGCGAGCGCATCACTGCTTCGTGCCAATTCCCACCACCCTGAAACTGATTGCACCATTCTCGCCAAAATTTCTCCGTATCACGCAAGGCATGCTCGTGGTGGATCGCCCTTGGCGGATTCTTGTGGGAAGCGAACCACGTGAGCACGAACGGAACCCTCTCACCCACGCGAACCGTAAACTCCGCAACTGTAGTCAAATCTTTGCCGCGCGTTTCAATCGGCGTTCGCAAGATCAAACCATCCGGTCCCGCAATTGCTTCCAGTCCGCCATTCCGGTGGCGCACCCATGGCACGATCTGCCCGTAATCAAACCGGACGACGAGCTCCATTTGCATCGACACTTTGCCGCGCAACCCTTCCACAATCCGGACGATGTCCGGATTCTCGCCACGTGGCGGCATGAAATCGATCAGGCGCACGGCGCCGCTCTTGGTTTCGATTTCTGTTTCCAGAATCAGCGAGTCACCACGGTAACGGCGCCGGGTTTCTACAACTTCTTCTTCTGGGAAAAACCGCCAGTGCCCGTTTTTCGTGTCGCCTAGAAGCGAGGCGAAACACGCGGGCGAATCGAACCGCGGAAGACAAAGCCAATCAACACATCCGTCCCGACTCACCAAAGCAGCGGTTTGCGTATCGCTAAGAAACGCATAGTCCTCGATCTTTGTCCTTTCTTGCGCCACTTGGCTCCTCGCTTTGTCCTGCTTCTACTCCTGGTCGATTCGCCCCGAGTCCGCTAGTCCCGCAATCCCATCACGGGTTAATCGAAACACCGTCCATTCATGCATTGGTTTGGCGCCGAGCGCGCGATAAAACTTTATCGCCGGTTCGTTCCAATCAAGCACAGCCCATTCCATTCGGCCGCACTCTCGGTCCCGCGCGATCTTCGCAAGCTCGACCAGCAACGCGCGTCCATAGCCTTTGCCGCGCTGGTCCGGATTCACGAACAAGTCCTCGAGGTAAAGCCCGGCTCGTCCAAGCCAGGTGGAAAAATTATAAAAGTAAACTGCGAACCCAACCGGCGATTCTCCGTCAAACGCGAGAAGAACTTCCGCCGCCGGACGTTCCCCGAATAAAACATCGACAAGTTGTTGCTCAGTCGCAGTCACTTCGTCTGGCGCGCGCTCGTACGTGGCCAAATCATGAATCAATTGGAGAATGATCGGCACATCCTCCAAGCGCGCCGGACGAATCTTGAATTCGGCAGAAGTCTTCATTTCTATTTCAGCGATGTGCCAGTGCACGACGGATCCGGTTCAGTCCCTCGCCGAACATTTCCGTGTCCACGCCCATTCCGATACGAAAATAGTCAGGCATTTCGAAAAAACGACCGGGAACGACTGAAGTATGGAACTCTGTGCGCAGTCGTTTGAGGAAATCATCAGCGTTGCGATCTGTCAGTTGGACGAATGAGGTCGTGCCCCAGTCTGTCCAGACGGCTGAAAGGCCGGATTCCTGTACGAGAAAATCTCCAAGCAATTTACGGTCCGCGTCCACGATCCGGCGCGCTTTTTCGCGAAGCCGATTCAAATGTTTGAACACGGCAACGTCGAGTAGTAGCCCCGGGTAAACTGGTGTCGCGCTATAGAGATCATTCAGGCGGCGTATTTTCCATGCAAGCTCCGGGTGCGCCAGGATCCAGCCGCACCGCAGCCCGCTGACGCCGTAAACTTTCGTCAAACTGCTGGTGACCACGAACTCCGGTCCGAGATGAAATGACGTTCGCGGCGTTCGCTGATAAACCGCATCGAGATAAACTTCATCCACCAGGACGAGCGCTCCAACGCTGCGCGCGATGTCGCCGATTTCCCGCAGCACCCAATCCGGCGTAAGCGCGCTGGTCGGATTGTGTAAATTCGTAATCACGATGAGTCGCGTCCTTGGCGTGATGCAAGCGCGGACCGCGTTTGCATCTACAGCCCAACCAGTTTCTTCCGTTCGTGGGAATCGCTTCACGTCCGCGTGAAGATATCGGGCGACATCCAGAATTGGTCCGTACGCTGGATGCTCGATCAAGACTTCATCGCCCGGTTCGATAATCGCAGCCATGGCCAGATGATTTGCCATGGAGGTGCCCGCAGATTCCACAACGCTGTCGGGGTCAACCCCGTGATGCGCGGCGATGGCTTTTTGTAACGGCGGATGGCCATACCCGTCGTCGCTGCTGTTGATTTCGAGTGTGTCCAATTCAACTGGCAGTTCGCGGAGCGGAAAAGGCGCTACGCCACTCGTGGCGAGATTAAACCGCGCACGGCTTTGCGTCTTGGACCAATGCATGTAGTCGGAATGCTTGTGCGTCATCATGAATCTGCTCGTCTGAACTTCCTCCAATAATAGTAAACCGGCAGCCCGGCCAGCATGATACCAAGGGCGATTGCGCTATTTGGCGGCGAAGCGACGATAGCGCTTCCGACAATTCCAACACAGGACAAAACAAAAAGTATCGTGGTGAACGGGTGGCCGGGCACACGATACGTCACTGTGTCTGATCCGATCTGATGCCGGCGCAAAATGAACAGCGCTGCAGCTGTCATCGCGAAAAAAATGAAATCAACTGTCACTTCAAAGTTCAAGATTTGACCATAGGTTCCAGAACAAGCGATGACGATCGCCGCCACACCCTGAAGAATGATGGCGACTACCGGCGCTCGTGAGCGCTCCGAGAGCTTGCCGACGCTTGCGAAGAAAAGTCCGTCGCGCGCCATCGCATAGTACACCCGCGGGCCGGTTAACATGCTTTGGCTCAGGAATCCCAGCGTCGAGATCGCGATCCCGGCAGCAATCCATTGCGCGCCGCGTGAACCGAGCGCCGCTCGCATGACATCGGAGGCCGGAGTCGTCGTTGCATCCAGACCGGCGGGACCGAGCACTCGGAGGCACACGAAATTGACGGCAAGGTAAAGGATCACAACACCGGCCACGCCCATTAGCAGTCCACGCGATAAATCACGGCGCGCATCACGCATTTCACCTGCTACAAAAGTCGAGGTCTGCCAACCGCCATAGGCAAACGCAATGGGAACCATCGCGGACCCAATGCTTGCCAAAACCCCAAAAGAAAACGGAGGGGCTGGCAGCGAGTCGGATTTGAGAGAGCTGCCGCCAAGCGAAAATCCAAGTATCACAAGCCCGGCGATGGCTGCGATTCGTAACAACATGAAAACGCTCTGCACATTGCTGCCGGCGCGCGCGCCAAAACAGTTAATGCCAGTCAGTACGAGCAGCACCGTGGCTGCGATTGCGCTGTCATTCCAATCTACTCCGGTAAGCGCACGAAAGTAGGATGAGAAAATAACAGCTACCGCGGCCATACCACCGGTCTGCGTTACCAGAAGCAATCCCCACCCGTACACAAACGCCACCGCGGGATGGTACGCCTCGCGAAGATAGACATATTGGCCGCCCTCCGCGGCGGGCAAACGAGTGGCCAGTTCAGCCCAGATAAATGCACCGCACATCGCAAAAATACCGCCCAGCACCCAAACGCCAAGGATTAGCAACGGCGTGTGAACGCGATGCGCTACCTCAGATGGATTAGCGAAAATTCCCGCGCCAACGATGCCTCCCATGACAATCATGGTGGCATCGAACAACCCAAGCTGACGGCGAGGCTTTAACGTGTCCGATTTTGTCATTCCGAGCGAAGGAGAGGCCTTTGTAGGGCATCTGTGCCAGACGCCACGCTAAGGCGCTTCACAGAAACGCCCTACAATTTATGGGTTAGCTTGTAGATCATAAATTCTGGAGTCGCCTCGACCAGCGTCGCACTTTCGGCGAGATGCTGCGTGAATTCAGGATAAGAGTTCAGCCACCAAAATGTGTTCGTGGTAAAGACGAAATGCGTTGCCCCCTGGCGATGCAGTCGCTCAAGGTCGGCAATCGCTTGCTGGCTGTCCTTTGGATTGCCACCGTAAATCCCCCTTTGCTCGAGAAAATGCCAACCTTTCCGCCTGGCATAATAAAATATTGTTGGGTTGCCCATATCCACGGCAACGATCAATGCATCAGGCGCTGTGATTTTACCAAGCTCCAGACCGGCATCGCGAAGTTGCGCGGCCGATGATTCGTAAAGGGGGCGAACGTAAAAGAAGGCCAGAATTGCAAACGAACCGGCAAGCAAGATCGACAAGGTCACGGCCGCAATGCGCGAAGAAATTTTTGATCCCAAAAAAGCGCATCCAGTGCCGGCAAATGCAGCAGCAATTGGCACGAAAGGTAACTGGTACCACGGATGGCGATTGCCGTAGCCGACGGCCACCACAAACAGAACCATGGCAACCAGCCACCAATCAAAAAGGCAGCCATATTTTCCACGCGGCGCGACGAGCAAACCGATGAGCGCCATAATCGTCAGGAGGGGTGTGAGACTCGACGTCGTGGTCTGTTGCGCAATGTTCCAGTACCACGAAAAAGTTTCCAGCCGAACTCCACCGGCACCAAAGAAATGATGAGGATAATATCTCTCGGCGATTTGATGCGCGTGCCAATACCATGCGACCGCGGGTAAAATCGCAATGGCGGCAAACGCTGCTAGCTGTAGCCGCTGGCGTTGACTGCGGCTGCCCCAGACGTAACCACATTGAGCAGGGCCGAGGTCGGCGTCCTCGGCTACAACCAGATACAAAATCGGCGCGGCAATCACGATGCTGGTGGCCTTGATTAAGATCGACAAGGAAATCGCGATCGCAGATAGATAAAGCGACGCCGCCTTCGGATGATGGAGCCAACGCAGAAATAAATACAACCCGATGATTCCCAGGCTGAGCGATGGCACATCGGGCATGAAGGAGCGGCCCGCAAGAACGTTCAACGGCGCAAAGGCGTAGAAAAATGTGGCCCAAGCTGCCGCCGTACTATCGAAGATTTCGCGCACGAGCAAAGAGAAAAATGGAAGCGAAATAGCGAAAAAAATCACGGACTGGCTGCGCCCAATCCATTCGTGAATCCCGGCAAATTTGTAACAGATCGCCGCGAGAAAAGGAAGAATGGGAAGTTCTGTTCCGACGTACCCCGCCGACCCACCGGCCCAGTCAATCTGCGGATAACCGAAGCGAAAACCGTGTTCGAAAAAGTTGCGCGCAATAGCCGCGACATCGCTTTGTCTCCAACTCCAATGATCGATGTAAGGCTGATTGATTAAAATTAGCCGCATCGCTACGGCTAAAAGCCACATTGCTATTACAAGCTTGGCGACGTGGTTTGGAAGGCGCGCAGCGCCGTCCGGACATCGCGGCGCGATGTCTCTACCGTACGCGCGCCCTGGTATGCGCATGGCTCAAAGCGTCTTGACAGCTGCTGTAAAGTCAATCGTGTAGGGAATCTCTAATTTGCAGAGAAGAGGTTAGCATGAAATCGACGGCTCTCGTTCCTCGACCGAGATTTGGCTCTGCCGCCAGTACAGGTTTATTCGCCGTCGCATTGTTCATCACCTTTGGGACAGGCGTCATGCAAGCGCAGAATGAACCGATTCTCGTGCCGGACGCCGTTGATTATCAGAAGCTGCTCCCCATCTTGCCGGACCCGCCACAAGGCTGGGGCGCTGATAAAGCGGAAGGATCGACGGAAGATGTCGGCGGATTCAGAATCACGAACGTGCATCGCGATTATCACAAAGGCGAGGGCGACAAAGTCCCGACGGCGGCGATCAGCATACTCGATTCCGTAGCGAACCCCGATTACGTGAATGCAACGACGGCTGCCTGGAATAGCAACAACGAATCCGGCGAAGGTTACGGAAAGTCTGTCACCATCGATGGCAATCCTGGGTTTGAAGCGTTCGAGAAAGAAAGCAAGCACTCCACTCTCTGGGTCATGATCGCCAATCGCTACTTCGTTCAGATCGAGTTACAGGATCAGGACCCGAAGGAATTGCAGGAATGGGTGAAACGCGTCGATCTGAAGAAACTAGCGGCGATTAAGTGATAGTGATCTGTGAACGGTGACCAGTGATCGGTCAATTGTTCGCACGGAGGAAACGCACACGGTTCACTGATCACAGATCACTTCTGCTTTGGCGCCTCGCCCTCCATCGGCACGAAACGCACGGGCAACGTGGCACTCTGTTTCAATTGGCCATTTTTCTTTTCCAGCAGGTACAATTGCTGGGCAAATCGGTCACCGACAGGAATAACCATGCGCCCGTCGTCTTTAAGTTGATCGACGAGCGGCTGCGGAACCTTGTCCGGTGCGCATGTCACGATGATGGCGTCGAACGGCGCCATCTCCGGCCAGCCCTTGTAACCGTCACCGATTTTCAGATGCACGTTTTTATAGCCGAGCCGTTGCAACGTCGTCTCTGCATTTTTCGCCAACGGTTCGACTATCTCGATGGAGTAAATCTCTGACACGAGCTCGGCCAGAATCGCCGCCTGATAACCTGAGCCGGTCCCAACTTCCAAAACACGGTCATTCGGTTTCAGGCGCAATTGCTCGGTCATGAAGGCTACCATGTACGGCTGCGAAATGGTTTGGGCATAACCGATCGGCAACGGGCCGTCTTCATAACTGGCAGCACGCGAATCCGGGGCGACAAATTCTTCCCGCGGCACTTTAGCCATCGCAGCGAGAACGCGTTGGTCATTGATACCGCGCGCCAGCAGCTGCCGCTCCACCATTTGCTGACGCTGGGCCGCAAATTCCGGGGAAGCGCTCGGCTTTTGGCCACATGCAGTTGCCACGAGCGCTGCGATCACGAGGGATTGCCAAACTCGCTGCACCCGACACATTGCTTGTCATTCCGAGCGAAGTCGAGGAATCTCTGGATAGAATGGCTGAAGAACGCAAAACATTAGAGCAACGCGAGCAAATGACAGACCTCGAACGTCTTCGTCATTCGGCTTCCCACGTACTTGCCACGGCGATCCTGAAAATCTGGCCGGAAGCGCAGTTCGCCGCGGGGCCACCGGTAGAAAACGGTTTTTATTACGACGTCGATCTTCCACACCGCATCTCACCCGACGATTTCGAGAAAATCGAGGCGGAGATGAAAAAGGAGATTAAGGCGAACCATCCATTCGAGAGGATTGAAGTTTCGCGCGATGAAGCGCTGCAGCTCGGAAAGAAAGGGCGACTCGCAGGGCTAGGCGAGCGACCTGAACCCAGTAAATTCAAGCTCGACATAATCGAGAATATTCCGCCCGACGAAAAAATCTCGCTCTACCGTAGCGGCGACTTCATCGATCTCTGCGCCGGTCCGCACGTCATGCGCACGGGAAATGTTGGCGCATTCAAGCTCACGAGCGTTGCAAGCGCCTACTACAAAGGCGACGAAAAAAATCCGCAGCTACAGCGTGTCTATGGCACGGCGTTCAAAACAAAAAAGGAACTCGACGACTACTTCACGATGCTCGAGGAAGCGAAGAAGCGCGATCATCGTAAGCTTGGGCGTGAGCTGGAACTTTTCGTTCTCGACGACGACGTCGGCCCAGGTCTGCCGATGTTTCTCCCTCGCGGCGCGGCCATTGCCGAAGAACTGGAGAAACTCGCCAAGGAAACCGAGTTTGCTTCCGGATATCAACGTGTCCGCACTCCGGACATCGCACGTGAAAGCTTATACAAGAAGAGCGGACACCTTCCCTACTATGCTGAGTCGATGTTTCCTCCAATGGAACTGGCAGAGGACGTTGAAGCGACAAAGCGAGATGTGTTGAAACGGGAAAGCGGGGAGACCTCCTCCACAAGGTACTACCTCAGGGCCATGAACTGTCCGCATCATCACAAATTGTTTGCGGCGCTACCTCGGAGTTATCGTGATCTGCCGCTGCGGTTGGCGGAATACGGGACGGACTATCGCTACGAGAAGAGCGGCGAGCTATTCGGACTCATGCGGGTGCGCTCGCTGCACATGAATGATGCACACATCTACTGCACTCCCGACCAGTTCGCCGATGAGTTTAATGCAGTGAACCAAATGTACCTGACTTACTTCAAGCTCTTCGGAATCGAGAAGTATCTGATGCGTTTCTCGACGAATGATCCGTCGAAACTCGGACAGAAGTTTGTCAACGAACCTGAGCTTTGGAAACAAACCGAGGAGATGACGCGAAGTGTCCTAAAGAATTCCGGAATCAATTATGTTGAAGTGCCTAACGAAGCCGCGTTTTACGGACCGAAGATCGACGTGCAGGTCTGGAGCGTGATCGGTCGCGAGTTTACGCTTGCGACCAATCAGGTCGATTTCGCCCAGCCGCGCCGATTGAACCTTGTTTACAAGGACCGCGATAACACCGACAAGACCCCAATCTGCATTCATCGCGCGCCACTGGGAACGCACGAGCGTTTCATTGGATTTTTGATCGAGCATTATGCCGGCAATTTCCCACTCTGGCTATCGCCGGAACAGGTGCGCATCCTAACAATCGGCGACGATCCCAAGCTAATGGATTATGCACAATCGATTCTGAAGGAACTGCGCGCTCATCAGGTCCGCGCGGAATTCGACGACAGTACCGACAAGATCAACGGCAAAATCCAGCGCGCCGAACAAATGAAAGTCCACACCATGTTCGTGATCGGAAAACGTGACATGGACGCCGATGCAGTCAGTGTCCGCGTCCATGGCAAAGGCAATCTCGGAGCCAAACCGCGTACGGAAGCTGTCGCAGGCATTTTGCAATCGATTAAAGAACGACGCGCGCAGTGAATCGGCTGATTACTGCCACATTTCTCAACCTCGCGGCGGTAGGCGTGTGTATTGCCGAAAAGGATTCGCAGGACGAATGGATAGGACCAATTAAACAAGCTGAGTCGACATTGCGCCAAAAAATGCGCGTCGAAAACGGACCGCAAGAAATCTATGCCCTCTTAACCGAAGGCACCTGGGGCGGTCTAGGCCAGCGCTTTCTTTTGGTATACAACGATCACGCAGTTCTCCATTGCGAAGACGGCAATGGTCGCACGCGTGAGCGTGACCTAACAAAGGATGAACTGACAGGCCTGTGCGGGTGGCTCTCGACCAACAAAGTGGAAGAACTGCCTCAATTCGACGAGGGAGGCGCCGATGGGATCCAGTACGAGTACTTCCATGTTCAGCGAGATGGCCACGAGCACCGTGTGTTCATGAATAATCCCCCGACTGCACCAATCGGGGCGCGGGTGCTGTGTTTTTCGGAGGCAAACCTGTACCCAACCGAAAACTGTACGGCGAATTAACGCAGCGGATGCTGAAGCTCGATCGAGCTCCGATGCGAGTGATTTATCAGACGCTCGAGAAGATCCCGGGATTTCGCGTCGTGTATGCAAAAGAAAACGGCGAAGTAACCGGGCTAGCGGATCGCAACGGCCAATTGTTTGCTGGCGTGTCGATCTCGAATGACAAACCGATTCAGTGGCATGGCGTCAGTGGGACGGGTTTATCGGATAAGTCAGAGACGGCCGCGGCCAATCCGGTCCAAGCTGACATTCCCGGTTACTATAACTGGCGCAAAGTTGACCTAGTAATTTACCAAGGGCGGTCAACCGATAGAAAGCTGTTGTGGGCTGGACAACGACAAAAGGACAAACTCGAAGGGCTATGGATTTCGAGTGCGACCGCCGAACCCGAGCTACTGGAACGAGGAGTTTTTGCCGAAGCGGTTGCTTCCCCGGGAGGAGAATGGATCGTTGCCGCCAAAACAGCGCCTGGCAAAATGTGGGATGTGCCAAACGGGGTTGTACGAATTCATTTGCCGGACAAGAAAATGTTTAACGTTGATCTCCCGCCTGCTGACAATTTCGATCCGGTTGCATGGATCGAAGCGCGAAAACGTGTGCTCTTATACCGACAGCGCGATCGGCAAGACTGGAAAGCTGGACCCGAAAAGCCAGAGTTCTACCTGCTCGATCCGGTAACTGGAGCCACCCAGAAAATTGAAGGCGAGATGCGACCTTTCTTCGACGCGCGCAGAAATGAACTTCAACCCACTGGTAAGCCCAACGAATTCTGGGCCGCGCTGCACTCAAGCGTTGTTGATCCAAAATTACAAACCACGACGATTGGGCGATTCGACGCTTACAATTTTCGATTCACGCCGGTCTTAAAATTTCCGGACATGCATTTTGACAGCTCGAATTTCTTTGTTGATCAAGCTGCCCACACAATTTGGCTTGCGGTGAACGGCGACTTACTTCGTCTATCATTGCCAAACTGACCGCGAGCGAACCCGAACCGACGGAACCCGCAAATCGCAACGAGCAAGATGAGATTTCCGTTTATCTTATTCGTTTCCTTCTTTGATTTTCTTCCTGCTGATGACCTGAAATTTTCCGTGTTCGTCGAATCGGACGGTAAACTGAATCTTCGCGTCACCTGCGCCGCCGCGGAAAATTGAGAATTGCTCGAGCGCCAACGTCCCTGGTTTCACCCAGCGCAGCGGGGTGACGTACTCATTCCGAACATCGCCACCCGGATCGACCCCGAGGTATTCGGTCTTGAGTTTTTCGAAGCGATCACCGGAACGGTGGCACACGTAGGTCTCGGTAACGCGCTGACCAAGCGATAAAGCATAGGCGAACCATTTCGAGTCCTGAGACCATATGACGTTTCCCTGTAGACCGCCCTCGTTGTCGCTGAAGTCCAGCACGACTTCCTTGCCGTGCATCGCAATAACCTCGAGTTTTCGCGTCGCCTCTGCAGGAATCTCGTCTCCGCTTTCAGGAAGCAGACTCGGATCGTAGCCAATCCGGACCGCGAATTTTTTGTCCGGCGAGAAATTAGTAATCCTTTCCGCAGTTGGGATTTCCTCTGCGAGCACCGACGCACAGACGAAAAATAGCGCCAGGCACGAGGCGCTGCCGATCCGTCGTCTCATAAAGAGCAGGTTCAGAAATTCCTGCGTGCAGTGTCAAGGAATCTCCTGATAGGATCGGTCGTGACAATCTCCCAGGGCATCAGACTTGCGACGATGTCGATCTCGTATGCGGCGTCGGTGATGGTGGCGAATCCGTTTCTCGTTGCCAAAGCAGATTTGCATCCAATTGTCGAAGTCCAAAGCGGATATCTGTTCGGCGCGACAACCAACAGTGAATGGATCAAATCGGAAGAAGCGGCAAAGGCCATTTCGGATGAAAGGACGTACAAAATCTACGGATTGACCCAATCACTCGGCGAAGCCAAAGGCGCTAAGCCGAAACCGTCAGAAGAGGAGGTTTGTTCAGACGTGCTGACGGTTTCGCTTTCGTCAACGCCGGAGAAGGGCGTGATCGCGCTGGCCGCACCATGGAATGCGTTACCGCGAAAGGTGCGCGTGATGGATACGACACAACAGGTGTATGTCGAAGCTGTTCGCGATTTTTTGAAAACCAAAGGGATCGACCAGCCGAAGGTCAAAATCGACAACATCCTGCGAGTTGATTTGGACGGCGATGGCGAAGAGGAAGTCTTGATCAGCGCGACGAATTATTTTGAAAAAGACGAGGGCGCGCCGATGCGATCGCCGGCTGGCAGTTATTCTATGGTGTTGTTGC
>Ga0193721_1000312_pt1 | contig 14208 bp, 15 predicted proteins | sample U2s2metaG_FD_145078 | JGI IMG/M metagenome (GOLD analysis project Ga0193721, IMG submission 145078) | Soil microbial communities from a riparian zone of the East river system, Colorado, United States - U2s2 | ecosystem: Environmental > Terrestrial > Soil > Riparian zone | place: USA: East River...
TTGGAACTGGAATTTTCTTTACTTTATTTACTCATAGCTAATAGGAACCAATTCATCCATTTTATTGTATATATGCAATAATCGTATGCCCTTCTCTGTTGTTCTATAGGAATGATTTCCTTCTTCATACTCTAGCAAGTCATTTTCCTGTAAAACTGTCAAATATTCCCGCAACTGAGCAAAAGACAAAAATGCTTTATACATTATCTTTGTCTTTGTTGCACCTCCACCATTTGCAGCTTCTAAAATCAATCCCACTATATCTGTTCTACTTCTGTATTTCATTAGAATCAAATAAGAGATGAAGGCTAAGTATTTATGAAAAGCTTAGATTAGTACTAAAATTTATGTTAGTTATTAACAGATAAAACTATTTATTTGTTTTATTAATTGTAACTATTTATTCGAACAAGTGAGTATTCTACTAGAGCTAGATATCAGATGAAATATAGTGACATTAAGCATGTGAAATAAGAGTTAAACCAAACACTGGTAGTCACGAGAAAAAACAGATACTATTTTTCTAATGAGATTTAGAAAATACATTAGTCGGTATCTATTACATATATCGATCACGGCTTGAGCAGTTATGAATGTTATAAATTATGGCTATTAATTATTGACTCAGTAGTTTATTACGATTCAATAGGTTTCTGCTTCAAAATCTTCTATAATACATAAATGTTAATAATAATGCAGAGGTCATGAAATTAAGTTTCTTTTGCGCATAATATCTACAACTTGCTGATCGCTAACAGGTTCAAAGTTCTGGTAAAATTGTCCAACTGACATGAAATTGGAGGAAGACGGGGTTGTGATAACCTCAACATGATCAGCTTCCCTCTTTAACAACTCGACTGTTTCTTTAGGGGCTACTGTAGCTCCGATTATCAGGTGTCTTGGTTCTTGTGATTTCTGTTTATTTCTTCTTATCCATCTTGCTGCAGCAATCATTGTTGCACCCGTTGCAATGCCATCATCTATCAAAATTACTGTTCTATGTTGCTTTATTTTACGTTCTCTTTCACCTAATTCTATGGTATTACGATATAGAGATAGTCTACGTTTAATTTCTTCTAACTGTTTGGATTTTTGCTTCTCAATATAACCTTGAGATATTTGTATTTGATCAACAAGAGTATGATCAAGATATGTACTCGAATCCTCCATAATTGCGCCGATTGCGACCTCTGAATTATTTGGAATTGGAAGTTTTCTTGGCATAAGAATATCAAAGTCAATAACAACAGCAGCATTAGAAAGAGAAGATGCTAATTTACTTGCTACGATATCGGCAGTTATTACTCCCCCTCGCGGAATTCCTAAAACAATACTCTCTTTTAGTTCGCTCTTCTTTAGTAGTACATTCTTCAAGGCCGCCGCTAATATATTAGCAGCAGCTGCTCGATCTTTGAATTTTAATTGAAATTTGCGGCTGATTAGTTGAAATATGTTGCTTCACATCTCTAATTGTGTGCTATTACAGGCGCTGAGTATACTAACATACATGCACATTAAAATTTACGTAACGTTTCTATTTAAGAATAACGAGTAATCGTTATAACATATGATACGATTGTAGGACGGGCTGTTTTTGCATATATGATACATATATGATATATATTAGTATTCGCTATTATATAGTTCATTTAATTAATGTGAACCTTTGATGCTAAAATATAGTAAGAATAGTTTCCTAGCATGCTTGATTGCTAGATTCTAGGTCTGGGGTTTTTTCGCCTATCTTCACATACGTCTCGGATCTCCCATAAACTAGTGTCTATTTACTAGCTTTGCACATTCTCTTCTATTGGCTTCAATTCACTATACTTGCCTATTATTGCCTATCATTTTGGAAATTCTAAAAGAATATCCCATATCCTAAATCTTTTTTGTAACGCGGGACAATAAATTGAGGTGTTAGAGAAATTGTATCAAGAGGGTGGTATGTTGTAAATCCGAAGTGGGCGTAACCAAGGAAATTTCTAAATAATCATCATGATAAAGGTAACATATTGGAAAATAGGGTTTGTGCTTATTGTGGTAAAGAATTTTCAGAGCGAGAAGGATGGCCCCATGTAGAAGGAGATTTCAATAGAGGAGTTCTAAAAATAGAACACTTTTGCTCTGAGAAACATAAATACAATTTCCTGAACTCTAAATTATAATTCAATATAGAGATGACAACACTCAAATCAAAATGAAAGGAAGGTTTTTATCAACCTTCTGTTTGGTAAGTCTTGATAGTTTCATCCTGCTGTTCTACCAGCCTCCATATGCTGGAAATGGAATTCCAGTACCGAATCTTTTCTTAGTAAATAGAGGCAGCCTGCTGGTACCAACATAAATGAAAGGCCCCTTCTCAAGCCCCACAAGATCTACCACGTAGACGTGCTAGCACGGCTCTGCCGCCTTAGGGTTGCTCCCTCCCGGACCTCACCCATTTCGACGATGCACAGTCAAAGCCGCGCCTTCGCGCAGTTCGCTGCTCACAACCATCCGGCACGGCATGATTTCATTTCAGCAAGGCAAGCAGGTACCTTCCATTTATGGATTTACCCAGCAGTTACTGATCCCAGCATGAAGCCGATTTCTGATATGGGGTACGGCTGGCACCCCGATCCTCCCTGCCTCCGATAGTTAAATAGCGTTTTTCAAATATAATATTATTGGTAATGATCTATCTACGAAGACACTTTACTTAGCCATTTTGTTAATTTTCATCATTCTATCGCACTATTGTCCTATAAAGTAAAGTTTTGCAATTTTTACATAATGGATTTAATAAATAGATTTTAACTGATAAGATAATCGCAAGGCCAATCTGCATGCAGATATGTCCTAATTTTCCATTCCGCACCAGAAGGAGAACCAGTAGTCGCATGGATCTTTACGGCTCTTCGTAGATTGAACCATATATTATAAATATAAACAAAAAAGTTAAAAATAACTTTAAATTGTAATAATATACCACGAGAGAGGAATATAATACTTCATGACATCTAGTCATCATGAGTATAATTCAATATTAGTGTTAGATGATGAATTTGATATAGTCACTATAATAAAACATGATTTGGAACGTCATGGTTTCCGCGTACTCTCATTTACAGATCCACATTTGGCATTAAAGGATTTTCAAATAAATGCTGAAAATTATGACTTAATTATCTCAGATGTCAGAATGCCAGGTATGAATGGATTTGAATTTTTAAGAAAGGTCAAAGAAATAAGACCTGATATTAAGGTCTTTTTGATGACTGCATTTGAGATTAATAACCTGGAATTTTCAAATGTTATCCCATCTATTAAAGTAGACGAATTTGTGCCAAAGCCTATTACAATGGAGAAACTGGGTATTATAATTAAAAAACATCTAAAGGTATTTTAGCATACTTTGGATTTAACGATTATGCTGTGGATAATTTATATACCCTACCAAGGGTTTCGTTTGAAAATAATACCTAAACCAGCCAGTTGCAAATCTGTTAGTTCTTCTACTGTTCATGGTTCGTTGAAAAGGTGAGTAGCGTTTGGGACTACTACAAGTTTTTTCTTTTCTGACCCAAGATCCTTTAACACATTCTTGTTTCAATCTATCACTTGTAGTCTTCCAACTTACGATAGAGTTGGAGCTTTTATTAATCTCAAAGTAATTTAATTCACCCTTCCACTGCGTGAAACAAAAGCAGCTATACTCTCTTGATATTGTGTTGCTGCCGGAGCTACAATTGCTGATGCGGCTCCTTGTGCTTGCTCTCAAACACAGGTCTAGCCTAAAAGTCTGAAAGTGTTGTCTGACTTGAAGTAGAAGTTGAATCATTACAGCCATTATTACAGGCACGACTTCTGTTAGAGCTTTCAACATCCTACAAACTCCATCCAGAAGAACCTACAGAGTTTCAATGATGTCGGGTTTCTTCTCATTCTTTCTGGTGGAGACTTTCCTCCTCCTACTCAATGTCCATATTCTAGATCGTGCTTGATTTGGCCGATGCCATGTGAATCGTGAGGAACAAATATACCAGTGTAGCTGTAGCGGTTAACATAGATTCCGAAGGTTTTAATTTTCTTGACATATAGTATTCATTCATAGCAAAAACTTCTACCCTTCTGCTACTACTATCCGCTCCAGTATGTAGAATGGCAAAACATCAACTATAATTCTAGGATATAAAGGTTCAGAGGATATTTTGAGGTTTGATAGTTTTCCATTATATTTCTATAAATATTAAATGCTGTGTCGCCTATCTTTCTATGTTATGTGTGTAAATCGACATTTTTGATCTCACAATTCATTTATTCGTATCTTAGGCCTCACCGTCGTACTCTTAACAAGCGCATCTGCGAATCTGATTGCTATTGTTGTAGTATAGTTGGACTGGAGACAATATAATTATTCGATAGTTTTATATCAACAACTTTCTTTGAGTAGATAAAGAGTATTCACACATAATTAAAAGAAAAAAGAATATGGAACGCGAGCATTTTTTGTTATATTCTTATTTTGTTTTATTTGAAGAGATTAAGCCTTTGAAAAACTCTCCTGTCTTATTGAGAAATTCTCCTGTCTTGTTCATGAGAGATTGTCCTGCTTCCCCTGTTTGGTTTGCTGCAGATTTAGTTCCTTGTGTAACATTAGTTGCTCCGGCCTGCATTTTTTCTCCTGTTTGGTTTGCTGCAGATTTAGTTCCTTGTGTAACATTAGTTGCTCCGGCCTGCATTTTTTCTCCTGTTTGGTTTGCTGCAGATTTAGCTTGTTCCGTACTATTAGTTGTTGCTGCATGTGCCGGTGTAAGAATCTGAGTCCATTGAACAGCTGTTGTTGTGTACATAAAGAGCAGTCCTAATGACAGAGTCAGAACAATAAACGAAGCAGATGTGTGGTTGCTTTTTTTCACTATTTCTCTATTCAAATTTTCTTTTACCATTTTTCCTCTTTATCTTCCTATGCTATGTACTAGTGAATATAACAAGTTGATATATTTTTCTATTTTTCTTTCTATCTTTCTTACATTATTACTTTTAGTGCTTTTTCAAGTACTTGAAATGTTGCAGGCAGAATACCTATTGGTTCACCATCGATAGTAACTGTCACATCTCTCTCCTTTGAATTTAGAGAGACCTTTCTAGCTTGCATATAGAATATCTCATTTTCGTTAGCATAGCTGCCAGTTTTCATATTAACTAGGTTATCTAACATCTTAAAACTGCCTGAATCCTTTAGAATAACTATATCAAGCAATCCATCTGAAACACTAGCTCGAGGTGCAGCCATAAACCCGCCTCCAAGGAATTTACCATTGGCAACAATAGCCATTGTCATCTTTGTAAGAATTTTTTCACGTCCATCATCTACTATAACTTCACATAGATTGCTTTCGTAAGCGGGTAGACTTGTAGCTACACTTGCAAACGTAGATATAACGCGGCTATTAATCTTACTTCTCACTTTCTTTGATCTATCAATAATCTCAGCTCCAAAGCCAATCTCTGCCGCATTGAGAAAAACCTTTGTTATTGTTTTTGAATGATCTTTGGTATCAGTTACTGTCGTGCTTATAACATCTATCTCCTGTGTTTTACCTTTTACGAAATTACGACAGCATTTCATAACTTCTTCAGGAAAATCTAGTGATTTGGCCAGAACATTTCTTGTGCCGCTTGGCAGCAATCCCATTATAGCTTCGGAGTTTATAGGACGCAGGGTTGCGGGCTCGATATTATTATCTTGAGGACGATCCTGACCATTACTGGATGTTACCTTACCACTCTTTAGATTTTGTTCTTCTTTGAAGAAAAAACCATTTGCAACCTCATTTATAGTTCCATCCCCGCCTATTGCAACAACTTTTCTGAATCCTTTCTTTAAAAATTCCCTTGTAAGTGTCGTTCCATCACCTGGCCCTTTAGTAAATACAACTTCAAGAGGAGTTTCACCAAAATCTTCTTTTATCTTCTTAAAAAGGTCCTTCCAACCTTTGCCAGTCAACCCACTAGAGGAGCTGGGATTTACAACCAAGAGGATGTTAGGACTTGTGTTTGAAAACTTCTCCTTATGCGCTACTTCCCGTTTCATGCCACTAGCTGACATGTCGCTTCTCCTCATTCTTCTTTTCACTGAGAAAGTCTGACCAATAATAACCTGTTGCTTCTGCTTTTCTTTTTCCTCGTTCTCCCAACATTTAGTTATTAATTACATTATTGTTAATGGGTACAAAACTGATTACGTGCAGATATGAGTCTTGAGCAACCACTCAAATTAGCAATAAATCAATCGAAAAAGCGATAGGAGAAAACCTTTGGTAGAAACAGGGGTGGTTACAGCAAAAGACGGGTGTGTTCGCAAAAATCTTATAACTTCTCCTATACTTTATTTTCAATGCATTAACTTCTTGTATTCAAAATGGCCCAGGTTATCCAATTTTGGTATTTTAAATGTTAGCCGCTCCTGAGCTCTGAAATTACTAGTCGCCAAATGAAGCAAATAAGAGATCGCGATCATCTAATTTAATCACAACTGCTCCATATTTCTTATTTAAAAATCAAAAGACGAGAGTAGACTGTATGGTATATTGAGGTAAACATCAGATCCATCATAACGGTCTACTTTAGATTTCGGTACCATATATTCATGCAACTTTGGTCCGTGTGCAATTATGATGATATTGTCTTTATATTCTGCTACTACGTTTCCACATAATGTTTGATCGCTTGTTTTGACTATTTTCTTTGCCTGAGCTATCTCATTCCAATCAAATGCAGACATATAGCGTGTTTATACTCGTTATTGTGAGTCAAGTGTTAAAAATAGCAGTAGCAATAAAATTGAAATTCTGCGTCTAATTATTTTGACCTGTAAATGGAAGGCATAATTAGTACGAAGTACAGAATTGTTACGGAATTATTATATATAGCAAATGTGTAGTAGTTTCTAACGTGGATCCTGGCATTCTTCTATTGGAAATAGCTTCTGGCCTTAAAGATTCTCTGATAACTGCAGGATTCACTATAGAATCTATTCTTAGTTTAGGTCCTTCTGATCTAGCTGCGGCATTAGGAATAGAACCGTATGTTGCAAAGATTATTTATGAGGAAGCCAGAAAAATTGCTAGCCAGAATAAATTCCTGGAAGACACAACTTCTACTACAGTATAAAATTATATTGATTGTTGTATGTCTTAAACGATAATCGGAAAGCGGAATTACCTTGATTTTAAACCAAGATATGAAAAGACACAGAATAATCTAACAAATGTACAGAAGTGCAGGATCTTACTTTATTCTGCAGGCATCATTATAATATCCAGTTGAGGTGATTGTAGATCACCACATAGTTTTCAAATTCATTATTATAATGTAAAATTGTATTTTACTTTTTTTGCATATACTTAATAAGGGCATTGACTGAAAACACGATGATTGAAAAGAAGATACCTACAAAGCGGTAGTAGATGTGAATGCGTATGCCACAAGAGACCAAACACAGATTATTGTGGATATTGCGCTGGATCTCATACAAGACTTGGTAGAAGATAAGCCTCCAACAAGCATTATATGCTATAACTTCATGTAGAAGATTTACCTGAATTTATCGAAATAGATTCGTTCATGTAGCTATCTTATGATGATCACAAATTTTCCTAACAATTGATCATAAACAACGAAAAATGAAAAATAAGAAATTTAAGTCTTCCTTTAGAATTACAGATAGGACGAATGAGCATGCCGCTAAATATCTATCGACAGCTTTAATTATCTTCAAGCTGCGCCTAGGTAAGATAATTAAAGCTATTGGAGAATATTCAATTAAAATAAGTCAGGATCCATTTCAATCTGTCTATCACGATCTACGTAAAAGGATTACTAAGGCCCATTTATGCATTTAACTTAAGTGAAAAAGGGGAAAGTAAATTACTAATTAATCAAGGCGTCAACTATAGCAATACGGTTATCTTCTACTACTCTTACTATCTCATACCACTCTATATAATTCACGTTTGGCATAGATTTGATATCTTCGAGTAGATTGTGCAATTCAGTTGAATTTTTGTAATATACGTCAGCAGAGAGGTTTACTTGTGGGTTGCCTACTACTAATGTAGTGCTCATAACATTCTTATGTTTTTGAATAATTTTTCCTGCTATATCTTCGCTGCCTCCCTTTCCTACTCCAATTAATAGGTTAGCAGTTCTCACGCCAAGGCCTTGTATATCTATTTTATAATCCTTCTTTATTACTGAACGCTCAAGTTTCATTCTTCTTCTCTGAACGGTCGATAGAGGGATTTTATATTTGCTAGAAATTTCAGCACTTTTAAAATCTGCGTCTCTTACCAATTCTTTGATTATACTCTTATCAAGAGAATCAAAAGAGGACAATATAATATTAGTAAGATTGTTGTTTTTAACGTTGCTATATGAGGTATTGCCCAGTTTTCTTGGTCGTTTTGGCATTGTGTATCACAATGTTGCAACATAGTAATATAACTCTTAGCTTTGTGACGTAATAATGACCGAAATAACCAAGTTTACAAGAACTTTAATAAATAATAAAACTATTCATATTACATCCTTGTGCCATATTGTATATTACATCTTCACGGAAATTGCAGAGAAGAAACAGAAAGCACTGGCGCATCGATTAGCTTGAAGATGATGATCATTGCTATACTCTTTGATTCTGTATACATGAATGTAATTAGAATATTGGGCGGTACGCAGTTTATAAATAAGATAACTTACACTTTGATGTCCATAATAGTACGAAATTCTACCTCTCACAGTGTACACACTGTGAAGCTTTGGTTATTGTCATGAAAGTTTTCTCCTTATGTTAGTAATGCTAAAAGTTAAAAGATGCAAGGCCTTAATTAATTAAAAAATAGGAATTCAGCTCCTCTTTTATAGTACAGCTTCGTATATGATTTCATGTCGCCCAAAGATTATAAAGATACAAAAAAACCTAATCCTACCACTACCGCCTCAACAAATACCAAGGCTTCCTATAAGGGAAATGACACCCGAACAAACCTCAGAAACTATAAAAAAAATTGCAAGAAATATTCGTGATGCATCAGCTAGGATGAGAGAGACAGTGAAAACCCTTCGTCAAAGCGGGGCAATTGATGAACTTACACAAGCAGTTCACGAAGCGACGATTGCAGCACGGGATACTACTAGAGAAATAAGTGATACTGCTAAGGATTTGAAAGAACGCGGTGTAATTAAAGATACAGCAAGCGCCGTAGAAGAAACAACAATTGCAGCACGCGAAACAGCGCAAGTATTAAAGGAATCCGCTCGGGAGACAGCAGAAAGTGCTCCTGTGACGGCAGACACAGTAAAAGAAGCAGCAAGTAAAATAAAGTCACGTACAAAAGGTACGCCTACTGCCGCTTAGACTTTTTAAAATTTCTAATATTTTTTATTTCATTTAATGCAAGACCGGACTGAAATGTTAGTCTATACGAAGAACGAGAAACAACCGTTTAAGGCATAAATAACGATGTACGAGCATCTAGATTAATAATTGTAAGAATTATTACTACAAGATAATTCGAATATACCAGAGACTAGATTGGTTCCAAAATAATTGAAGACTTAGAAAAAAACAATGAAATGTTGTTGCTGTTGCCAATAAAAATGAGGTAGATGTTGATGATAATATCGACAATCTGCTAAAGGGTTCAAGACAAGAATGTGGAATCACTTTCATTAGCTAGATAAGCGAGGACAAGTAGCCTGCTAATAGATTGGGGGAATTGTGATTAGATTGCAACCAATAGGTCCTTTATTTTACCTTTTTGACTATGAAGTGATACAGGTTATCCTCGCGCCTCATCTCTAATAATGACTGTCCATTCTCTTCAGACCACCTAATCATTTCCAGATCTGCTGTGGGGTCATCTGAGACCAAATGCACCACTTCGCCCATCTGTATTTCAGTCAATAACTGATCAAGTTTTGTAAGGGTAGCGGCACATTCAACTCCTATTTCAAACATTTCGTGATCAGGGAATGCTACAAAGCATCTTACGTGCATATCCTGAATTAGAGATCGTATCCTATTATGACAATTCTCAATCTCTTCTAGGCCATTAAGATCATCTCTAATGTTTGAACCCTCTATCTTCGTAATCCATCCATGTGTATAAGGGAAATCATTTACTAATTTAGGTTCACTAATTACAAAATCATTAACTTCCACAATCCTGCCGCTTATAGGACTTCTTATTACACCAAAATACTTGACGCTTTCTATCGTACCAATACTTCTTCCTTTAATTATCTCTGTACCAGGCTTCTTTAATTTTATATAAGATAACTTACCAGCAATGGATGTTAAAATAGTTGTGATTCCAATGGTTATGACTTTAGATGTGTTAACCTTTGCCCAAACAAAATTCTCAGCATCATAAAGAAGGCTTTCAGGGAATATACAATGATTTATGTCCATATGAGATTCTCTCATAGAAAGCATTATTAATTTATGGAATTTTAATAAGGAAGCTGGCAAGAGCCGCTGTGAAGGTGGCAACGACAACAACGGAAGCAGCAAATACAGTCCTCTAATAGTTGCATTATATTATATTTCCATACTTATGTTTTGACGGTCTCAGTCATGTTGTTCATATTGGTAGAGATGTGGATCTCCAGCCGATATATTTTCCGTTATTGGCTTATCTATGTCTTCAAAAACCTTTTCTTCTTCGGTCCTCCCTGCAATTTTGTATGTATTAGGTCTTCCTTCTGGGATGATAATATGAGCCATCTTTAGCAGTAATTGCTTCCTCAACATTTTGAATGGAAAATTCACTATCAATTACATAATATCTCTCATCTTCGCAATTATTAGTATGAAACTGGGAACCATTTTGAGGAGGGACAACTATTTCTAAAAGCAATAGATTGCTAGAATGTTAGTGCATATAAAACAACAAATACGATATCTATAAAGCTAGGATATACCTTTATCTCATTGAATACAATATTTGGCAACTAGCATTGATATTAATAAAACGATTCAGGAGAAAGATCACTCTTCTTTCCATAATGATAATAAGAGCAGCAGCACCGGCTACAATGCTACTGTCTCCAAATACGTTAGAAACGTCAGGACAATGAATATATCAACAGCAAATGAATACCTTGCAAGGTTGAACAACTTTAAGATCTTTATAGCAAAGGAATGTGACGGTTTAACTGTTGATGGTCTTGTTGCCAGAATTAAAGAAGGCAGTTTAGATCCTTATGACGTTTTAAGCGAATATAGCGCATATTTGCTAAGTAATGGTAATTCTATTCCTACATTAAAGCAGCGTGTTGTAACAGCGAGGAACTTTCTTGAATATTTTGATGTAGATATTAGTCCAAGAAAATTCAAATTAAAGGTGAGGCTACCTAAAATAGTCAGAAGAGATAAAGAGGCTCTATCTAAAGCAGATGTTGCTGATATTCTAAATGCATGTTCCTATATTAGATTGAAAACCTATGTAATGCTACTTGCTACAACAGGGATGCGTGCTGTTGAGGCATTATCTATTCGTATAAAAGACTTGAATCTAGATTATAGTCCTGCCACTCTCTTTGTCAGGGGTGAATATACCAAGACAAGAGTAGACAGAACCATATTTTTAACTCAAGAAGTTGCTCTGCAATTAAAATCTTGGCTAGATTATAAATATCGAACAAGAAGAGTATGTTACAAAGACGAGCAAAGTAAGAAAATTATTACAGAATATAGAACACCGAATAGACATGATGTAGATCTAATATTTTCACTTTATCAAAAAGAATCTCCTAATCCAAGATGGATATACTTTGATTTGGTACGATCTTTTGCAAAAACATTAGATCGTATGGGCAAAGGTGCTAGAGAAGATGGTAACGAACGTAGAAGACAAATAACTCTTCACTCTTTTAGAAGGTTTGTGAAGACTACGATCTCTGATCTCGGTTATTCTGACTATTCGGAATATTTTATCGGACATTCTGGCTCTACATATTGGCGCAAAAAGGATGCAGAGAAAGCAGAGATATTTAAAAAAATTGAACCATATCTCACATTTCTAAATGTTCATCAACTAGAACGACAGGGAGCGGATATTCAGACTAAGGTAGAAGAATTAGAAGAATTGAATCAGTCACTAAGACAGCGTGACAAAGTTAAAGACGATGCTATTACACACTTGTCAGATCAGCTTGTGGCTTTATCAGTAAGATTACAAGATATAGAAAGACGACAGGGTTCAGGCCTTACAGCTGGCATAACAGCATAATGTAGTTGGAAATAGAAAATGAATATTTGCAAGTTATTTTCAAAAATAACCGATAGTAAGACAAGCGCACTTTTTAGCGACATAATAGGCTACAACGATGTCAAAAGGCTTGTTAGGATGGCTTTGGATTCTGATGAGCAAAGTCATATACTACTTTCAGGTCCCCCTGCATCAGCTAAAACTATGTTTTTAGAATCCTTGAGCAAACTAAAAAGTTCCTATTTTGTTGATGGTACAAGTACTACAAAGGCAGGACTTATTGACTGCTTGTTTGCGAACAGCCCCAAATATCTTCTAATAGATGAAATTGATAAAATGTCGACCAAAGACCAAGCAATGCTTCTAAACCTGATGGAGACTGGAATAGTATCTGAAACTAAGCATAATAAGATTAGAACAGCGCACGTGAAAATGTCAGTCTTTGCTACATCAAATAATGTAGGTGACATTATTACACCTTTACAGTCCAGGTTTTTTGTGGTAGAATTACCACCATATACTTATGAGCAATTCTATCAAATATCAGTACACATACTTACTAAAGGCCATAAAGTTAACATTAACTTCGCTAAAAATATATCTGAAAAGGTTTGGGCCGACTCCAGAAATATACGAGACTGTGTAAGAATTGGTAGAATGGCAAGGTCAGTAGATGATATTCAATTTCTTGTAGGTACTTTTCTAAACCACTAGGTTACTACTACAATATTATGACGCTAGGAAATAATATTTTTGTACCTAAGGCTCGAAAGAAAAAATGGGCATGCGGTACCGATATGTATGAATAATATTTTGATAAGAAGCACTCTAGATATTGAATAGTAACTATCGCTGATTAAAATGTTAGATTTCATAAGATATTGTTACACAGCTGGACATTGAATTAGTACTTTCTTTAAACAGTTTGTAATCGCCTGATGATCTCTATTTTTTTAGCTCTATGAAAATAGCACAATTAGTCGCTTAAGGCGTATAAATCAAAAAAGGATGTAATTTGAAGAATCATGAAATACAATAGTAAATTTACGGTTGTCGTTATAGCAGCAGTAGCATCATTACTGCTTGCAGGAACGATTCTCGCGCCAACGCAGTCCTATGCTCGTATGGGTAGTTTCACAGACCACTCGAATCTTAAAGATGGTCTCAGTGGAGATATACGAGCGGATCTAGAAAAAACAGACCAAAATATCAATCAAGAAAACATCTGTTTTAGGTCTGACATATGTAGACAGTCCGAGGTAGGCCAAAACACACTGGGCAACGATAATCAGGTAACTGGATTTGCAGACCAAAGCGATAACATTCAAAATCAAGCTGCTACACCGCAACCACCGCAACCACCCACACCAGTAGCGTGTACCACAATAACTATTCCAGCAGGAACCAGGATAAATGTGACTGACAGTACCGGAACTACTGTAACACCAGTAGACCTATTCAAAGAAGCTACGCTACCATGCGATCTAGGAAAATCTCTTCTTCTGAGCATCCATTTTACGCCGACCTCGACTACTGATGTCGATGTAACAATAGCACCAAGGCCATCCACAGGGGTATGTCCTGAGAATTCAGTTCCGGCAACAGGTAACAATGGAGCATTGTTCTGCGTATCCTTCCAACAACATCCACGGTAACAATGGAGCAGCCCTAAAACAGCAACCAGCCTACATTTTTTTCTGGCTGGGTTTGATGTTTTAACTATATCTGATTCTTCATATAGCATTTCATACAGCGATATGAATTAGGCGATTTCCTAGGATGTTTTAATCACAATTCTTTTAAGCGTATTATCCAGACTTCACTCATGAAACGAAAAAATCGTCCTCTGCTACTACACTTGAAATTAGCATTGGGATTGCTCATATCAGTTATTATTATATTTTCGATAGGTAAATCTCGCTATTTTGAGGCGTTTGGGACTGCATAC
>Ga0193721_1000313_pt1 | contig 14202 bp, 23 predicted proteins | sample U2s2metaG_FD_145078 | JGI IMG/M metagenome (GOLD analysis project Ga0193721, IMG submission 145078) | Soil microbial communities from a riparian zone of the East river system, Colorado, United States - U2s2 | ecosystem: Environmental > Terrestrial > Soil > Riparian zone | place: USA: East River...
TGATGGTTGAGCCAGACGCGGGGGACACGTTCCCCTTGCGAATAAAGAGCGAGAGGGGCTTGGTAGCGTTCGTCGCGAAGGGCACCACTTGCGTAATGAAGCGGCTCCCCACACTGGGAATGGAATTGTCAATGTTCCAGGCGGCTGTGCCGCCGAACGGATCGGCTTGTCCGCCGGTGAGCGTCGGCGCGCTCACCTTCGTCCAGTTGTTGAAGTTCTCGGGGTCCGTGACGAGCTGCGTCCGCGCTGCCTCAAGAAGCGTGGTCCGCTGGCTCCCCTCGTAGTGCCGGTCTCGGAGCACCCCGCTCAGGTCGCTCGCCCCCACGGCCGCTGCCAGCGTGCCCGGCAGGCCCCGCCGGGTGCCGGCCGTCGCCCGCGCGAACGTCGCCGCCGCCGTCGCCTCGATCGCCCCAGGCGCGTACTCGAACATGATCCCGCGCAGCGCCTGGTGGAAATCCACGGTCGGGTTGCGGAGCTTGAGCCGGACGTTCCGCTTGATGTCGCTGGAGAGGCTGCCGAAGCCCTTCCGCGGCTCCAGCAGCGCCACGTTGTCGATGTAGAAGTTCGGGACGGTCTCGTCCGGGACGAAGCGGAACGTGTGCGCGTCCCGCGCCCAGTCGAGGAACTCCTGCCAGCTCACGGGGCCCGAGAGCGCGGTCTGGACGGGATTCGTGCCCGGCCCGTCCGGGATCCAGCGGACCTCGGCGTCGAGCACGTAGTCCCGCCCAACGATCCACGATGAGTCGATGCCGGCGGCTGACGTTTCGTGCCGGCTCCCCTCCCGCTCCTCCCGATCCGAAAGGAAGTCGAAGACCGGGTAGCCGATCCGGACCTCGTTCTCGAATGTCTGGCCCCAGAGGATCCGACTGATCGGCGCCATCTACGCGGGCTCGATGATCACGTTCCGGCTCCTGCCTTCGTCGATCGCCTGGGCGATGACGTCCACGAACCCGGGGCCGAAGATCGGGATCAGGTCCTTGTCGATCCGGAGAATGAGCGTGCCCGGCGGCTCAGGCACCGCGGCGGCAGGCGCGGCCGCGGTGCCGCCGCCGCCGCCACCCCCGGCGCCGACCGGGTTCGCGATCGCGTTGGCCGCATTGCTCAGCGCCTTCCCGAACGCGACCAGCGCGCCGCCGACCGCGATCGCCGCGAAGGGGTTCAGGCTCATGGCCGCGAGCTTCGCGGTCCCGAGCGTGATCAGCGCGGCGCCGAGGCTCACCATGGTGTCGCCCACGACCTTGAGGAGCGCCGCCCCGAAGCCCTTGAGGCTCTTGGTCGCCCCCGAGACGACGTCCCCAATGGCTTCCGCAAACCCGATGAGCAGTGAGGCGAGCTGCGGGCCGAGGCTCACGCGGACCTGTTCCCCCAGGGTGACGAACCGCTTGCCCAGGTCGCGCAGGGTGAGGCCGTTCCGCCCGATCACGGCATCGAGGTCGATCCCGAGCTTGATCAGCGCGTCGATCGCCGTTCCGTAGGCTGCGGCATTGGCCGCCGCTAGGTCGTAGCTTGAGCCGAGCAGTTCCGCCGTCTTGGCGTTGGCCTGCATCTGTGTGTCCATCGTCGCCAGGACGTCGGTCGCCTGCAGCATCGGCAGGGTCGGCAGCGGCGGGAGCGTGGGCAGGGCGAAGCTCGGGAACTTGACTCCCAGCGCTTTGAGCGGATGGCGCAGCCAGTCCGGCAGCAGGGGCAGCTTCGTGATCGACTTCCCGAGCGCCTCGAGCGCCTGGCCCTCCCGCAGCGTCGCGAGCCGCATCACGCCCAGGCTGTCGCGCGCTTCGGTGAAGGTGTCGACCAGGCCCGGCAGGTGCGCGGCGATCGCTAGCTGCTCGAACGCGGCCAGCATCCCATCGACGGCGTTGATGACGCCGAGCTTCAAGGCAGTCCAGGCCTCGAGCCCGAATTGCTTCACCTGCTGCCAGTGCCGGATCAGCAGGGCGATCCCGGCGATGAGCAAGCCGACCGCGACGATCGTCAATCCAATCGGGCTGAGGAGGAACACGAGCACCGGGCCCAGCACGGAGCCGATGAAGCCCGCGAGCATCGTCAGCACCGACCAGAGGGCGCCGAAGGCCCGGATGGCGGCGCCGATCCCGATCGTCACCGGCCCGATCGCCGCCACGACCAGCCCGATCTTGATGGCGAGATCCTGGGTGCTCGGGGAGAGCTGGGTGAACCACGCCACCAGCTGCCGCGCCTTCTCGATGAGCCCGCCCTTCGCCTGGGCGAGCTGCACGAACGCCGGCGTCAGGGCGTTCCCGATATCCCGGAGGAGCTGGCGGCCCTGGAGCGACAGCCGCTCCCACGCCTGCGCGAGCTCGCCATGGACGAGCGCGGACTGCTTGATCGCCGCGGCGAGCCCGCCGGCAATGACCGCGGCGAAGGGCGCCACGGCTTTCGAGATCTCGATCCCCGCCCGGGTGATCCGGCGGCCAATGTTCTCAACGCGCCGGGCGGCCTTCTCCATCTCTCCGTGGAACTCGGCGGCGTTGGCTTCGAGATTCACGACGAGGCTCGCGATCGTCATGAGGCCGCCTGTTCCACGCGCCGGGCCGCCTCTTCCATCGCGCGCTGGAAGGCCTCCGCGTTCCGCACCAAGCGGTCGACCAGATCCGCGATCGTCATCCGTGCAGTCTCCCCTTGCGGGACGCGCGCGTCACGACGTCCGCCGTCATCTCCGCCTCCCGTTCGTCCTCCGCCTCGAGCTGCTCGAATGCCATCCACTCGCTGAGCTTCCGCGAGGAGAGGCTCCGCAGCAGCCAGTCGGGATCCGCTATGCCGAGCGCGCGAGCGAGCCGGAAGGCGAAGCGCCGGGTCGGCCGCGCGATGAGTTTCCCAGGAGTTCCTCGACATCGTCCTCCGTGATCCCCGAGAGCCGGGCGCCGACCTCGTAGATCCGGTTGATCGCCGCCGCGCTCTTGCGGCCGAGCGCCGGCGCGTCGTCGTCCGTGAAGAGCCGGGCGCCCGTCGCATCCCGGCAGACGATCACCACGAGCTTGGCCCGGAGGTTGTGGAGGTTCACCTCGGCCTTGCGGCCGCGCCCCTTGACGCAGCTCGCCTCGAACTCATCGCGCTCCTCGCCGGTGAGCCCCTGCACGAGCACGCTCCCGCCCCACTCGGGGACCGGGCACGTCTCCGACGTGAGGTCGGAGATGCCGAGGATCCCTTCGCGTGTGAGCGCGCCGTTGGTCCCTGGTTCCTGCAACGGGGTCGTCATCAATCGTTTCCTCTGCACCCTTGGGTGGAGCCCGGCGGTGCGTCCAGCTCGCGGCCCGTGAGGGCCCGGTCCTGGCCAGGGACCGGCTCCCCGCTGGTGGTCCGGCGGCCTGCCTTTAGGACGTCGCCCGCGTGAGCGGCACCCCGTCGCTGCCTTGGATCGTGACGCTCGCCATCTCCATCTCGCCGACGCCCCCGCCGACCGGCGGATAGCTCTCGACGATCCCGTTCCCCGTGTAGCGCGGGTTCGTGGCGGAGACGCCCGTGCCCTTGACCGGGATCACCTCGATCGCGGTCTGCACCCCGACGAGCGGGAAGATGGTCGCGTCGATCTTCGCCGCGGCGTAGTCCTGGTAAAACTCCACTTCCATGCTCCAGTCTTTCAAGCCACCCTTGCGGGCCTTGGACGTGGAGCCCATCGCCGAGGCGTCCAGCAGCTCGGCGGAGTAGTTGAGCTTCACGCTTCTCACGTGGTCGCTCAAGTCCACAGTATTAATCTTGACGCTAGCGTCAACTAGGAGTAACGTCGGAATAACCCACCTCCAGATGAGGCACGATGGCGCGATGCCAGTGCGGTTGCGGAGAGACGATCCAGAAGCAGGCGCACCACAAGTACCGGCCGCCCAAGTTCCTCCACGGCCACCACACGCGAACAGCAGCATGGCGCGAACGGCGCCGCGAGAAGCAACGCATCACTCCGCCACGCGGATTCGCCCCCACTGGTGTCTGCACATGCGGCTGCGGTCAGCGAACATCGATCGCGAAGACCTCGCGTCCAGAATGGGATCAGTACGCCGGATATCCCATGCGGTACGTCCATGGCCATAACGTCCGGGGACGACGTGGATCGCTCGCCCGCACATGGAAGGGCGGCCGCTGGCGGAATCGCAACGGCTATTGGCTGGTCTTCAAACCTGACCACCACCTGGCCAATGGGCACGGCTACGTCCTGGAACACAGGCTCGTCTGGGAACGCGCACATCGGCGCCGACTGACAACGGACGATCATGTTCATCACGTCGATGGCGATCGGGGTAACAATGCTCCTCGCAACCTCTTGAGGATGAGCCGGGATGAGCACATGGCCTTGCACGCGACTCATGAGCTGACACGCGTCCGACGATCCACTGCCCAGCGACGGCGCTATGCCGATCCAGCGGAGCGACGCCGCACTGGTGAGGCCGCGCGGCGTGGCTGGAAGAAGCGCAAGCGCCAGAAGTAGGCCGATCATAGTATTCCGAGAAAGACGACGAAGGTCAGGCTGTTCCCGCTGCCGCCCGCGACGGACCACGTCGCGCGCCACTGATTGTCCGACGCGATCGGCCCCGCGACCGGGGTCGCCCATTGCGAGCCCTTGACGGTCACGGCGCCGAACGTGATCCGATCGGTCGGTGAGGACATCCCGCCGTTGTCGTCGGACTGACATTTAATCGTCCAGGTCCCCCCGCCGGCGATCGCGAGGACGTGCAGCGCGGCGAACAGGCGCTGCCCGCTGCCGACGAGCCCCTCGGCGAACGCCGTGCCGTTGCCGCCGACCGTCACGACGCCGTTCTTCAGGAGCAGCCCATCGACGAGCGCCTCGTCCGAGCCTTGCGCGTCGAGCGAGAACTTGAGCATCTCGCCGACCGCCGCGCCGGGCACGTAGCTCGCCACGCCCGCGCGGAAGGCGAACGCCGTGTCGCCGTCGACGCCGCTCGAGGGCACGATCGTGATCGGGATGCTGACGAGCCCGACCTTCCCGAACAGCACCTCGTCCACCAGGTCGGTCCCGCCGCTCCAGAAGCCCTCGGCCGCGAGCGTCGTGTCCTTGAGCCCGCCCTTGCGGGCCTTCCCGCCCCCGGTGGCAAACGTCGTCGCGTCCTGCAGCTCGGCCGCATAATTCAGCGCGATCTTGTTCAGGTCGCCCGTGAGATCCCAGGCGTCGAGGAAGAGTCGCGCGTTCGTGAGGACCTGGGGCGGCATCTAGCCCTCCCCTCCCGGGGCGGGCGCTGCGTCCACCGGTGCTGAGGGATTCACGAGCGTGTGACACGCGGTGCAAAGGAACTGATCGGGCGCGCCCATCACGCCCGCTGGCCGACGCTGCTCCTTCGGGTGCGGGCAGTCCACCGCGGCGAGTGCCGTCCCGTCCCCCTCGAGGAGTCCGAGCGTGGTCTCCGCAAGATCGCGAATCGCGACCAGCTGGCGTTTGACAAGCTCGAGCTCGGTCATTCGCCCTCGCGGTGGAGCCGGGGCCCGCTGAACTCGATGATCGGCCCGTTCACCAACGTCGGCCGATAGGGCCAATGGAGCGGCCACGCGCGCCATGCCGGCGTGATCAGTCCGAGCCACTCGAGGCCGGCGAGGGTTGAGTGCTCCGCCCGAAAGAGCCAGAGGGGCCGAATCGAGAGCACGATCTCGCCCCGATATCTCATCTCACTCCCGGTGCCAGAGGAGGCCGCATGGACAGCGCTTTCGTCTCACCACATCCACGACAACGTTTCATGGTTCGCGATGCCAAATAATAAAATCGAGCACGCGCTGGTGCAGCAGCGCGACGTCGTCGAGTCCCAAGTCCACCTCGTTCTCGAGGAAGCTGTCGAGCACCTCGGTCCCCGCCACGATCCCGCGCCAGCGACTGAAGCACGCGATCAACTGGATCGCGATCAGCTTCGCCTCGGAGTTCGATGTGCCCCAGGCCGAGAACTGGTAGCGCGGACTCGCGACCCCGGGATCCGTCCCCATGGCATGCACCCGCGGGCCGCTGATCTGCTGGTAGGTCGCGTAGGGCGCCGTGCCGTTCTGCGGGGCGACCATCGGGTAAAGCCGGGGCGGCGCCCCGATCAGGCCCTCGAGCCCCGCGTGCGCGTCCGCCTTGGCGTAGATCGCCTCGTCGAGCGGCATCAGGCCGTCCCATGGGGCGCCCGCGCGGCGAACGCGGCCTCGATCTCCGGCCCAAGTGTGCTCCCGATCAGCCGGACTGCGGTCTCGGCATTCTCGTCCGCCGCGGGCCGCAGGAAGGGATAGGCCGGCACTTGACCGATCACGCGCCCGCCGCCGGTGATCTCGCCCTTCCGGGGCCCCGACTTCAGAGCGCGGCGCCGACCGAGTCGCCCGCCCACGACGAGGCGGTGCCCGAACTCCACAAGGTGCGCGGTCGGCTGCTTCGTCCCCACGACGACCGCCGCCCGCCAGCCGGCCCGCTCCCGGACCTGGATCTTGATCGTGTCGGCCAACGCCAACGCTTCCGGCCGCCGGCGGGGGCCGCGGTGAATCCGGGCGCGCATGATCGCAGCATCCCGGATCGGCGTCGCCCCCGCGATCAGCGCGGTCTCCATCACCTCGCCGGCGACGTCCGCGGGCAGGTCGCGAAGCGCGGCCGCCATGGCCTTGCCGTCCGGGAACTCGAAGCGCACGTTCACACCCCCACCTCCACGCAGAGCAAGTCGAGCTTCCGGCTCCGTCCGGTCGGATCATTCGGCACCTTGATGTCGAACACCCGCGAGCCCTCGACCACGCGCATCTTGGCTTTCACGTCACGCCGATACCGGATGCGGAACGTCACCGTCCGCGTCGCCACGAGCTGGTCGGCCGTGATCCCTTCCCCCCCCGCGGTCTCGAGCCGCTCGGCCCGGACGGTCGCGAGCGTGGTGCCCGGCCAGGTCAGCGTGACTTCGCCCCGGGCGTTCTGGCCCTCCGTGGCTTGCTGAATCGCGATCTGGTGCCGCAACTTCCCAGCCTGCATCGGTCACCTCGCCGGAAAAGCAAAAACGCCCGCCCAGTGCATCGGGCGGGCGTCTGCCCTGTAGCCGCTGCGACCGCTCTTCGTCCCGATTACTTCCGCTTGTCCTTGCTCCGCTCTTGCCTGTCCCCTTCTGGCGCCGGTGCTGGCTGGGCGGCTGGGGGCTCACGCGTCGGCTCCGGAACAGCCGGCGCGGGCGACGGCGCGAATCCTGGCGCCGGTGCGTCCTGCGCGAAGCCGCTGGCGATCAGGTTCTCCGCCTCGGTGTCGGGCACATCGGCGAGCTGCCCGGCGGCATTGCCGCTCAAGTATTGGATCCGCCGCATCGGGCCTCCCGGGCCTTAGGACCGCTTCTGGAAGGCACGCACGACGTCGAGCTCGATCACGCCGAGCCCCGCGCCGGACGCCTTCGCGAGGTGGAAGTACGGCTGCAGCTTGAGCGCGGGAACCTGGTTCATGTTGAAGGTGGTCGACGCCGCCACCTGCACGCCGTCGATGTAGAACAGGACCTTGGTCGGGTCCGTGCAGTCGATCCGGTAGGCATGCGGCGCTCCCGCGACCACCGTCACGCCGGTCGACACCTTCACGGTCTCAGTGACCGTATCGTCCGTTTCGACGGTCACGACACCGTTGCCGTCCACCCGGAACCAGGCGGACTCCGCGACGTTGTCCGCCACGGCGTTCTTATCGCCCGCGAGGCCCCAGACCCCGATCGCGAGGAGCGTCGGGAGGGTCTGCAGCGAGAGGACGCAGTCGAAGATCGGCCCACGGTTCAAGGCGAGGGTCCGCTGATCGCCCCAGGTCAGGCCGGTCTCCTGCGCCTCGGACGTCGCGTCGAGCGGCAGGGAGACGATCCCATTCCCGCCGACCGTCGCCGAATCGGCGACGAGGACCGGGGTCGTGAGCCCAGCGGCCGAGACGTCGATGGCCGTCCACGTGAGCGTGGTGTCGATCGCCTTGCCGTAGAAATCGTCGTAGAAGGTGACGGGGGCGACCTGCCCGACCCGCTCGTGGAGCTGCTGCGGGTCGAAGTACTCGAGCATCCCATTGCGATAGCGGGCCTTGACGCCCATGTGGGTCTCCCGTTCCGGCCGTGCGGCCGCTCAGGTGGTTGAGCGAAACGAGGAGCCGGGGGGCCAGCGGCGGCCCCCCCGCGTCCAGGGCTTACGTGATCGCCGAGGCTTCGGCGCCGTCCTGGTACTTGTTGCTGATGAGCTCGATCAAGCAGCCACCCAGCAGGGCCGACGCCACGCCGGGCACGGACTTCAGCCGGACGTAGCCGAACCCCGTCGCCGCGAGGTATTCGGCCGTCGTGTAGAGCTCGATGATCTGGTTCGACCCGGCGAGCGTGAGGAGCCCGGTCGCGGGGACCGGCTGAAAGGCGATCGCGCCCACGGCCCCGAAGGCGGTCGTGACGCGATACCAGAACGGCACCGCCGTCTTGTTCGTCGGCACGACGTCGTCGCACGCCTCGATCGTCAGCGTGTTCGTGCCCGTCGCCCCCACGCCCCAGAACAGGATGAAGCGGACGAACTCGTATTGCTTCATGTTGATCACGTCGGACGCGACGCCCGCGCCGTTCACCAGGAAGTCGGCCACGGGCACGAGCCCTGCCTCGAAGTGCCCCCGTTCCAGCACGAGTGATCTGGGCATGGTTACCTCGCAGCCAAGGTGACGAACGGCGACAGCGCGGTCGCGCCCTTGTAGGGCGTGATCGACGTCTTGAGCTTCGGCGCGCCGTTCACGCGGGTCAGCCAGCGGAGCGTCTTCTCCCCGTAGATGAACCGCACGTGAATCGACTCGGCCTCCTGGATCCCGCCCTTCGAGACGAGCTTGTACTGGCTCAGATCGAGGAAGGCGATGTCGCCGACCTCGCCGAGCGCCGAGGCCTGCTCGATTTCGATGACGGGCCGACCCTTGAGTGTGCCGTAGGGCAGCCCCGAGAGACCGCCCGGGGGCATGTAGACGAGCATGCCGCTCGTCCCGGTGCCGATCTGCAGCTGGTCGAGTTGCGGGTTGATCTCCGTGTTGATGAACCAGACCCCGTTCGCCTTCGACCGGGGCAGGATCGCCGCCCACATCTTGCTGATGTTCTCCGCCAGCACCGTCTTCGCTAGCTGCCCCGTTTCCTTCGCCACCGTCACCAGCGCGCCGCAGTTCAGCACGCCGAGGCAGCGGCCCACGCCGTTGGCGCGGTAGATTTCATCGTCGAGCACGAACCCGAACTCGTCGACGAACGCCTCGCGGAAGACCCCTTCCATCGCGGCCGCGTCTTGCGACAGCCGGTCTGTCAGGTACGCGAGGCCCATCAGGTCCTCGAGCCGGACCTCCCAGAGACCGATCTTCGGCTTGGTGGACGTGACGGTCTCCGCTTCCGGCCGGCGGTAGACCTGGACGCCGCCCCACCGCGATCCGGTCGCGCGGCTCGTCTCGTTGACGTAGGGGACCTCGAGGCCGTCGGATCCCGCGCTGACCTCGTGCTTCGAGCAGCGGCTGGCGAGGGCCCCGGACTCAAACCCCGCCTTCATGAGCTCGGGGACGAAGTCCTTCTGGATCAGGAACCCGCCATCGACGCCGACGTTCGCGGACCCGCCGGAAGGCCCGGCGAACAGCCGGGGGTCGGGGGCGAGGCCCATCCCCGCCTGGACGATCGCCACGAGCTGCTCACCGAGCGAGGCGAACGGCTGGCCGCGGGCGCGCTCATCGCCGGTGACGCGGGTGACGGTCCGCTCGCCGCCCGCGGGCTGGCTGATGACGGCCACCGCGGTCGTCTCGGCCGCCTCGACCGCCTGCTCGCGCTTGATGGACCCCTCGAGCGCGAGCCGGGTCGCGTCGAAGGCCGCGTACTGCTTCTCCTGCTCGGCCGTGAGCTGCCCGTTGGCTTGGCCGTCGGCGACCTCGAGGATCGCCTTCATGGCCGCCACGGTCTCGGCGTGCTGCTTCCGGTACTTCTCCAATCGGGTCATCGGGCCGCTCCGCGTAGGGGCGGGTCCGGGCACGCAAAAAAGCGGGCGAGGACGCCGCGCCAGAGTCAAGAGACTCCGTTCGCTTCGGTCCTCGCCCGCTGTCGCGTGACGAAGGGTCGCTTCGGTTTTTACCGTTCGGGGCCGATCCGGCAACGCTGCCGCGCCGCTGGTTCAGCCGACCGACTCAATCGTAACGACCGAGCTCCCAGAAAGTCAAGTCAGCGCCCGCGCGTGGACCTGGGCCAGCTGCGCCTCGAGCGCCGCAATCCGGCGCTGATAGCCCGGCTCGGCATAGAGCGCGCGGAGCGCGTCCCCGCCGAACCGGCCGCCGGTCGTCCCGCCGACCTCGGCGACGACGGCCTGCCCGACGGCGTCCTCGACGCGGGCGACCCAATCGCAGCTGCAGACCGTGAGCGGGGCGAGGCTCTCGCCCTCGATGGCGACCGCGAACGCCCGCTGGCGGGCGAGGCAGCCCGCCGCATGGGCAACGCGGCGGCGGGCATGGATGATGACCTCCGCGATGCGGGCGAGGAACGCCTCTCGCACCTGGGGATCGCTGGCGGCCTCGACCTTCTTCGTCAGAGGATGCCTCCCAGGTCGAGGCGCTTCCGCAGGATCGCGGCACTCTGGCCGCCGCGGGTCGCCGCCCGATCGACGCGCGCGACAAGGCGCGCGACGGTCTCCTCGAACGTGGCGACGCGATCGGCAAGCTTCGCCTTGACCGCCTGCGCGGCCCCGAGTACCCGCCCCTCGCCTGCGAGTCGCGCCGCCCGGTGGCGACGGCCTTGATGAACCAGCCGTAGACCTCGTCGACCCGCGCGCGCATGAACGCCTCCGCCTCAGCGCTCAAGGGTTCCCACGGCGCGCCCTCTGTCTTGTACTTGCCAGCGCTGATCGCCGTGACCGCGATGCCGTCCTGGTCCAGGTTCCGCGACCAGTCCTCATGCAGCATGTACACGCCGATCGAGCCGACCTCGCCGCTCGGCGTCACGACGACCTCGTCCGCCGCGGAGCCCAGCCAGTAGGCGGCCGACGCCATGAGGCCGTTCGCGAGCGCGACGATGGGCTTCTCGGCGCGGCCGGCGAGGATCTTGGCGCCGAGTTCCGGCACGCCGCCGACCGTACCACCGGGCGAGTCGACGTCGAGCAGGATGGCATCGATCCGCGGGTTCGTGAGCGCCGCCGTCAGCTCCTGGTCGATCTCGTCGACCGACGCCCCGAGGCTCTGCGGGTGCTGGGCGATGAGACCCTGGATCGGGACGACGGCAATGGTCGCCGCCGCGCGGGCCGCCGTGCGGCCCCGCGCCGCGATGCCGAGCTCGGCGTGCAGTTCGGCGCCGGTGAACGACGCCCCCGCGAGCTTGCGCCGGAAGATCTGGGCGAGCCGGACGAGCGTGTCCTGTTCGAGCAACACGGGACCCGAGAGCGCGCGGACCAGCTGCACGATGCTGCGGTTGGGATCAGGCATAGACGTCGTCCTCCAGGAGGAGCGCGAACAACAGGTCATCCAGCGGCGCGTCACGCTCGTCCGTGAACTCCATCACCGCCGCCGGGCTGAGCGTGAGCGTCACGTCCCCGACGATGGCGTAGGTTCTTTGGACCCGCATCCGTGCGCGCGCCCACTGCCAGTTGAGACGAACGGAACCCCCGCCGAGTACGGCAGCCACGTACTGCATCGCGGCCGCCGGCGTGAAGCTCACCGTCACATGGCCGACCAAGCCGCGGCCTTCGAGCATCTGGGCCGCCGGGGTCACGGTGAGCGGGACCGCGCCCGCGCGCACCCGCCCTTCGAGCATCTGCGCCGCGGGCGTCAGGGTCAGGGTCACGGCGCCGAGGATCCCCCGGCCTTCCAGCATGGTCGCGCTGGGGGTGAGGCTGAGCGTCACCGCTCCGGTGATGCTGTAGGCGGCGGGCCCGCCGGCGGCGGCCGGCTGCTCGATGAGCTGACTGGCTGGCATCCCCGGGAGGCCGATATCGGTCACCAGGGCTTGGGCATACTTCTGGGTAATGGCGTTGGTGATCCGATCCGGCTGGCCCCGATTCGAGCGGGGCAGCAGCAGGCCGGGGGTCGGCACCGGCGTCGTGAGGATGGGGTTCGCGGCGCTCATTCATCCGCCACGCCATAGAGGTCAACCACGGCCGAGGTCCCGAGCGTGATGGTCCACAACACGAGGCTGGCGGAGACGGGAATCACGAGCCCCCGCGGAAAGATCCAGATCACGACATAGGTCCCAAGGACGGTGGCCTGGCGAAAGAACTGCGCTGGCACCGTGGGCCCAGTCCCCCAGGCGAGCGCGCTTTGGATGGTGCCCGCGGGACTGGCCACCTCCTCCGCAAGCCACGTAACGGGACTGGTCGGCGTGATCCCCCGGGCGGCGGGCCGACCTAGGCCGAACTGATCTTTCGTCGTCGGAAAGCTGCCGCTGAACCCGAGTTCGAGGAGCCGGGCTGGGTCGGTCGCCGCCGTACGGATCTCCCAGAGCGCGGTGCCGGACGCCCCGATACTGGGCGCTTGTTGGGCAACCGAATACAGAGCCACTCACTCGTCCCCCATCACGTGACAGTTGACGGCGCTCACGATCGAGAGATTCCACAAAACCAGGCTGGACGAGATCGCGATTACCAGTCCCCGGGGAAAGCTGAGAATGACGCCCGCCCCGATGGTGGCGGGGAGATTCACGCGCCGGAAGAAGTTTGCGGGGACCGTCGGGCCCGTACCCCAGGCGAGGGCGGTTTGCGCCGTACCGGCGGGATTGGCGGGATCTTCCGCGAGCCAGGTGATGGGACTCGTGGGCGTCATCCCGATCGCCGCCGGGCGGCCCACGCCAAAAATGGAGGCCGTCGCGGCATTCAGGAAAACGCCTAGCTCCAAGAGCGCCGCGCGATCCGTGGCGGCCGTACGGAGCTCCAAGGCCGCCGCGCCTGACGCGGTCGCCGTCGTGAGATTCGCCAAGCTATAGATCGCCATTAGGGCCTCTTGAGTCCCGGGACCAGTATGGACCGGCCGGGCGTCACCCGCTGCTCATACAGCGTGAACACCCCAGTCCCGCCACAATCCGGACATTCGAGATAGTCCTTCCCGCCAAGCCAGAGCATCCCCTGCTGGGCGCTCCCCCGACAAGTGGGGCAGGGTTGCTCACGGCGCTGGCTCATGCGGCCGTGACGTTGGGGGTCACTTTATAGGTATCCCCGGCGTTGATGGTATAGGGCCCGTTCGGGTCGATCTCGACGGCCAGCAAGCGTTTGGTCGCCCCCTTCGTGCAGACGAAGTAGCCTCGCACGGATCCGGTCCACCCCCCCGCCCCCCCGGTAAACGTCTGCTGCGCGTAGCTCCGCACGTCGGCGGCCCCGGTCCAGCTCGCATCGGTCAGCGTAATCCGGGCGTAGCCGGTGCCGGTGGGTTCCGTGATCGCGGCGTGCGTAATCGTCTCGTCCGGGGCCACATTCGTAAACAGCCCGAGTTCGAGATCCGCGATGCGGTCCGTGAGGTCGCGCTTGAAGACCACATCACCGATGAGCTTCTCGCCTTCATCGGGGACAAAGCCAGGCATGCGTTAGGTCTCCTTTTTGCGCAGTTCGGCCAACGCCGCCGCCCAATCGAGCGCCCCACCGGCCTCCATCGCGGTGCGCTCGAGCGCCGCGGCAACCCGGATCGCGACCACGGCCTTGGCCCGCTGCTGGTAGTCGCTCGCGGACTCCCCCGAGATGCGCGGCGGGAAGCACTCGTCGAGCGCCGCGGCGACTTGCTGCTCGAGCGCGGTCATTCCTCGCCCCCGTCCTCGATCGTGCCCTTTCGGAGCACGTTGCCCTTGGCGTCCCGAATCGTGACGGCGCGCTTTGATGGCCGCGCCGGCACGTGATTGAAGACCTGCACGGCGGGCGGCGTCACCGTGATGGCGGCGGGCTCGACGGTGACCGCCGGGGCGGCGACGTGGACGTCGACGGGGGTCGGCGCAGGCGCCGGCAGGTGGTTGTGGACCTCGACGGGCGCCGGGGCGACCGTCACGGGAGCCGGGGCCACGGTGACGGCGGCGGCGGCCGGGTGGACCTCGATCGGCGCGGGGGCCCGCTCGACGGCCGCGCGCACGACGCTCACCAGCTCGGACATCTGGCGTCCCTGTTCGACGAGGGCCTCACGCAGGGCGGCCTCGGCGGGCGTCGGGCCGACCGCCGGCGGCGGGGCGGGCAGTGCCGTGGGTGCGGCGGGCCGCTCTAGGGCGGCCTGGACCGCCACGTGTAGTTCGGCCAACTGGCGGCCCTGCGCGGCGACGAGCTCGCCGACGGCCCCGGAAGCCGCAGCGGCGC
>Ga0193721_1000315_pt1 | contig 14154 bp, 14 predicted proteins | sample U2s2metaG_FD_145078 | JGI IMG/M metagenome (GOLD analysis project Ga0193721, IMG submission 145078) | Soil microbial communities from a riparian zone of the East river system, Colorado, United States - U2s2 | ecosystem: Environmental > Terrestrial > Soil > Riparian zone | place: USA: East River...
CATTTCTTGAAACCAAGCATGACCGCACGGACAAGCCGGGCTGTCATGCGGTTTGCTTTTCCAGGGATAGCGTTTGATTCGTGGATAAAAGTCGGAATACCGCGTATCCGACCGGCCAACACTGGTGCGGTAGAAGTAAATCCTCCCATGCCGAGAATGACCTGAGGTTTGAAGGTCGTGTAGATCGATCGGCACAGCGTCAGGCTTTCGTAAAAACGGCGCAGGAAACCAAAAAACGCCGGAGAAAATGGCGATGGCAATCCCACAGTGGGCAATTTTTCCACTCGGAAACTTTCGCGACCGGACAGAGCCAGAGCGTCGATATCTTTCTCGGAAACCAACAGCATCACTTCGTGCCCGCGGTCACGGAGCACTTCTGCCACCGCGATGCCGGGAAAAAGATGTCCGCCGGTTCCTCCGCATGCAATTACTGCATTCATAATATCTGATCCTTCTACCTTCGACTGATACGACTTATACAATCTGTTGAATTCATGGACGCTAAATACGTGGCGTTACTCGGACCCGCACGGCCACAGGTCTCTTGTGCGGCGGCTCAAGGATTCCCTGGCGATAAATGTTCAGCAATAAACCGATACCGAACATGCACGCGACCAGGTTCGAACCACCGTAACTAATGAACGGCAGCGGCAGTCCTTTGTTGGGCAGGAGCGACGTGGTCACGCCAATGTTGACTGCGGCTTGCAGAGCTACCAGCGAAACAACACCACAGCCGAGGAGCAGACCGAACCGATCCTTGGCGTGCAGCGCGATCATGATGCCGCAAACAATGATGACCACGAACAAAAGAACCACGAGCAGACTGAACCGCAGACCGAGTTCTTCGCCAATAATTGGAAAAATGAAATCCGTGTGTGCGTACGGCAGATAGAGCATTTTTTGGCGACCATTGCCCAGGCCGAGTCCTTCCATTCCTCCGCTCCCCCAGGCAATCAATGCCTGCATTTGCTGCAAGCCAGCGTCTTCCTTGTAGTTCTGAGGATGGAGAAAAGCAGAGAGCCGTCCCATGCGTTCGGAGATTCGGCTGGCAACAACCAGAAGCGTGCCAAGGCCGGCGAACGATATCATTCCGAGCCACAATGGATTCGCTCCTGCAACAAACATGACGACAAACGCGGTGGTTCCCAGCAGAGCTGTCGTTCCCAAATCGACTTCTCCCAGAACAAGTCCCGCGGGGATGCTGATGATTGCAAGCGGAAGAATAAGTCCAAAGAGGAGATTGCGCCCTGCTTCTTCGCGTCGCGAAAACCAGGCAGCGAGGAAAACAATTGCGGCAAGCTTCGCCAGTTCCGAGGGTTGAAAAGTTAGCGGGCCAAGGCCGATCCAGCGGCGCGACCCGTTAAGGCGCATCCCGATGTGCGGAAAATAGCAGAGGGACAATGCCACGAGCGCCAGCCCGAACCAAAGCCACCACGTGCGCTGCCAAAAGTGGTAATCAATCAGCGCGGCAAGGATGCAGACCCCAAGGCCAATCCCGAACCAAATTGCCTGCCGTTTGATGAAAAAATAAACATCTCCGTGACTATCGCGCGCAAACGCGCTCGTGCTAAAGAGCATGACAATCCCGATAACGAGAAGTCCCAGCACAGCGAGAAAAAGAATATAGGCGCTCTTACGATGCATGATTATGTGGAGCGTGCTTTTTGCTTTGCGTGGCGCACATCGCTTTTCTTCTCTTTGGCGTTCACTGCTTTTCCGTTCGTCTTTTTTGGCTTTGTGATTTTGGGAATTAACAGCTTTTGGCCAACCCGTAATTTACGCGGATCCTCGATATGGTTGAGCGCCATCAAATCGTCGTAGGGGACTCTTAGCTTTTTTGCGATCGTCACCGGACTGTCGCCCTTTTTCACGACGTATGTTTTTCCGTCAGGCACAAGCTTGCCCACCGTAGCCTCCTGACTCGCGGTAACCTTGCGCGAAGGCCGGTTACCATCGGAGGGCGCGTTCGGGGGGTCGTCTTTTAAAGCTGGTTTCGGGGAATGTGAAGGTTTCGGATCGTCGCGGGGCGCGTTCTCTTTTTGCGCTCCTGCAGTTTGAAGCTTGGCGCCATCAGTTTGAATCGCAGCGTACCCTGTCGTGGACGGTTTGGGTTCCACCTTTGTCGAAGATGCCGGGACAAACGAACTTTCCCGGGTTTTAATCGCGTTGAACGCGATAATTCCCGACACGGCGACTACGTGCAGAAGCAAAACAATCAGGAGCGCTCGCGATAATTTCATGTTGGGCTCCGGCATTTCTTCAAAGTCCATTCCGGCGGACCCCGCCGAGGAGCGACGCGCAGTCGCCGCCCGGAGCTTATTATGTTTCAGGAGGCGCAGGATTTTCATCGGTCGGTTTGGGGTAGAGCTTGCACGAGCGCACGAAATTGATCGCCTCGATCGACGTAACTTTTAAACATGTCGAAGGACGACGTGCCCGGGGAAAAAAGAACGATCTCTCCGGGTTTTGCGGTGGCATGTGCGCGCTCGACCGCGTCGGCGAGCGAGGTTGCGATTTCGGCCTTGACCGCCTCAGCCCACGACTGGCTGATGCTCTCGGCCATTTCGCCGATCAAAATCGTCGATCTGACCTTCTCCTTCACCAGCGATCGAAGCGGATCGAAGCTAAATCCCTTGTCCTTGCCGCCGGCGATCAGGACGACAGGTTTGCTCTGGGCTCGCAACGCTTTGTCCACTGCATCGAGGTTGGTGGCCTTGGAATCGTTCACATAGACAACGCCGCTGACTTCGCGCACAAATTCGCAGCGATGCGGACGCGGTTCGTACGCGGAGAGCGGCGGCACCATCTCCTGGAACGACAATCCGCGTGCCATGCCGACAGCGAGGGTCGCCATCAAATTCTCGATGTTATGCAAGCCACGCAGCTTGGTATCCGCCAGTCGCAACACTGATTCGTCGCGGTAAAGAATCGCTCCTTCTGAGACCCGGAAGTCTCCACCGTTGGCATAGGCGCTGAAGGTGATCGTGCGCGGACGGAGTTTCGGAATTCTTTCGATGGCATTGATGACAGCTACATCGGCATCAGTTTGGTTTTCAAAGATGCGCAGCTTTGCCTCGCGATATTCCGATACCGAGTGATAACGATCGAGATGATCCGGAGCGAAGTTGAGCCAGAGGCTGATGGACGGATGAAAAGTGCGAATCGTTTCCAGTTGGAACGAGCTCACCTCAACCGTGAGCACGTCGTACGGCTGTTTCTCGCGCGCCACCTCGGAAAGCGGTTTCCCAATATTTCCGCAGGCAATCGTTCGCTGGCCGCAAGAGTTCAACATCTGGGCAAGCAATTCGGTCGTTGTCGTTTTGCCGTTTGTGCCAGTGACTGCGATCACCGGAATTTCGCAAGAGCGCCAACCCAGTTCGAGCTCGCCGATAATGTCGATTCCGCGCGATGAGAAATTACGCACCAGCCGGGAAGCGGGATCGATGCCCGGGCTCAAGACCGCCATTTGATAAGTGGACGACTCTTCATCAGCAGTCGCACCGCAGATTACGCGGACGTCCTGCGCCCGCAGATTATCGATCGTCGATTTGAGTAAGTTCTTCTCCTCGGCGCTATCGAGCATTGTCACCTGCGCGCCCTCCGACCGAAGCAGCAACGCCGCGGCGCTACCGCTCAGCCCCGCACCAAGAACCGCAATATTTTGATTCTTGTAGCGCACGTTTTACCTCAGTTTCAATGTCGCAAGACCAAGCAACGCAAAGATGATCGAGAGGATCCAAAACCGAACGATCACCGTGTTTTCCTTCCAGCCCGTCAATTCAAAGTGATGATGAAGCGGAGACATCACGAAAATCCGTTTGCCCGTCAGTTTGAAACTCATTACCTGCAAAATCACGGAGACCGCTTCGATCACGAAGACGCCACCTACGACAACCAGGAGCAACTCCTGCTTGCAGCAGATTGCCACAACACCAATCATGCCGCCGATGGACAGCGATCCGGTATCGCCCATGAAAACTTTCGCTGGAAAACAATTAAACCAGAGGAAGCCCAGACCCGCGCCGATCAGTGCGGAGCAGACGACAGTCAATTCCCCGGCAAATGGATAAAACGGAACCTGCAAATATTCGGCGATTCGGAAATTTCCAGCTGCATAAGTAAGCAAAGCATATGCAAATGCGACGGTGATGGTGCAACCAATGGCCAGGCCATCGAGCCCGTCGGTGAGATTGACGGCATTTGAGGAACCAACAATGACCAGCAGAAAAAAGATGAAGGTAAACCAGCCCATGTTCGTAATCACGGGCGCCTTAACGAACGGCACGTAGAGCGAGCGGGCCTGGACTTCCAGCAGCGGACTGCTGAGAAAAACGGCCGTGACAATTAAGGCAAGAGCGATTTGAAAAACCAGTTTGATCCGGCCGCTGATGCCGTCGGACTTCTTCTTCGTAACCTTGAGATAATCATCAGCGAAACCCAGCGCTCCGAGATAAACCATGCAAAACAGGACCAGCCAAACAAAGCGGTTATCGAGGCGCGCCCATAAAAGACTGGACACAAACACGGAGCCGATAACCAGCACGCCACCCATGGTAGGCGTTCCCTGTTTACCACCATGCAATTCAGCGAGGCGATGAACTTCCGCTGCTCCGCGAATTGGTTGTCCCAATTTCAGCGCAATCAATATTCGAATGATAAAGTTTCCAAAAATCAACGTGAGCAGGAACGCCGTAACCGCCGCAGCAATGGCTCGAAACGTGACATAAAGGAATACGTTGAACCCGATGAACCGGTCGCTCAGGTGATGAAGGAAGTACATCATGGCGAGTTAGCGGATGCGGATTGCCTGTCCGCCGTAGCCTTGGCGAAGGCGGATGGATTACGGAATGCTTCAATCACTTGCTCGGTGCGCGCCAGGCGACTGCCCTTGATGAGCACCAGGTCGCCGGGCGCGGCGAGCTCCGCTAATAACTCAGCCGCCTCAGCAGTTGACGCCACGATAGAGCTATTCTTCAGCCCCGCCTGGTTTGCCGCTTCTGCTATGGTCGCTGCCACATTTCCGATGGCGATCAGATGATCGACTTTTAACGCGGCGGCGGTTTCACCTACTTCGCGATGTCGACTTTCAGATTCGCCGCCCAGTTCACGCATCTCGCCCAACACGGCGATACGTCGCCCATCTGCGTCCAGTTCAACTAGCGTTCGCAACGCCGCTTTCATGGAATCGGGGTTTGCGTTGTAGCTGTCGTCGAGAAACTGCACACCATGGATCTCCTTGACTTGCAAGCGCGCCTTCGTGAGTGGAGCGGCGGCCAGACCGGCGGCGCATTCTTCCAGGGAAAGACCGAAAACACGACCGGACGCGACGGCCAGCAGCGCGTTCTGCACCATATGCAACCCAGGCACAGGTAACTGGGCACGGCAGCGATGAGCACCCTCGAGAATTGTAAAATCTGTTCCGCTTCCGCTTTGATTGATCTCACTGGCGCGAATCGTACCGCCAGTGGTGCCCGCTAAAATCACTTTGCCGCTCGTGCGAGTCGCGATTCCCTTTGTAAACGGATCATCAGCGTTCAAGATGACCGTTCCCTCGGCGCCAACGGCCTCTGCAAGCGCGCCCTTCTCCTCCGCGATTTTTTCGCGCGATCCCATAAACTCGATATGTGCGACACCAATGTTTGTAATGATGCCAACGTCCGGCGCCGCTAATTTCGCAAGCGCCGCAATCTCACCGGGATGGTTCATTCCGATTTCCCAAACAGCGAGTTCATCCTGCGCCGTGGCTTCGAGAATCGTTCGGGGCAAGCCGACATGATTATTGAAGTTCCCCTGTGTTTTCGTCACTCGAAACCGGCGGGCAAGGACCGCTGCGGCGAAGTCTTTTGTGCTGGTTTTGCCGTTGCTTCCGGTAATTGCGACCACATCCAGCTTGAGTGACTTCCGGTAATTGGCGGCGAGCTGTTGGTACGCCTGCAGGGTGTCCCCTGCGCGAACGAGCGCGAAATTCTTCGGCACGTTTCCTTTCCAATTGGAATCAACAATCGCGCCTGCTGCGCCAGCTATTGCCGTAGCTTCTACGAAATTGTGTCCGTCGAAATTTTCGCCCCGCAACGCGACGAACAGTTCGCCGCGCTTAATCGTGCGCGAATCCGTGCGAATCCTATCGATGACAACATCCCCGTCGCCGGATGAGAGCGAGCCTCCGGCCCATTGCGCAATCTGAGAAAGCGGAAGTGGATTCATACCGTGAAAATCGGGGACCGCACGCTGTGTGTCGGCGAATTCCCAAACAAAAATGTCATGATAAAAACTCCATTGGATGATCTTCGATCGCACGTCGCGCGACTTGAATATCGTCGAATGGAATGGTGTGATCCGCGAACTCCTGATAGTTTTCGTGTCCCTTGCCGGCGATCAAAACAATGTCGCGCGGCTGTGCCAGTTCAATGGCCCGATTAATGGCCTCAGTGCGATCGACAATCTTTTCAAAGTGCGTCGATCGAAATCCCTTTTCGATTTCGGTGATGATCGTATCCGGATTCTCTTTGCGCGGGTTGTCGGAGGTAATGATCGCGTAGTCAGCATGGCGATCCACTATTTCGGCCATCAACGGGCGCTTTTGCCGGTCGCGATTGCCGCCGCAACCAAAAACCGCAATCAACCGATGCGGCTCAAGCTCGCGCAGAGTTTTGAGAACATTCCCCAGCGCGTCGGGCGTGTGTGCGTAGTCGACGAAAACCTGAAATTGCCGCCTGGCCGGAACCAATTCCAAGCGTCCCGGCACTTGCGGTGACTTGCCAAGACTAAACACTGCGTCACGCAGATCAATCCCCAGAGCATTTGCAGCAGCCAGAGCCGCTACGGAGTTTGCAACGTTAAACCGGCCAATCAACGGGACGCGGACCAGATAACTCTTGCCGCGAGCATCCAGCTGATAAGAAGTGCCGCTGGACTCAACGCGATAATTGGAAGCGCGAAACTCTGCGCGCATCCCCATTCCGTAGGTGATAACCGGGATGTGTTTGTCGATTTTTTCGAGCAGTTGTTCGCCGTAGCGGTCATCGATATTCACTATTGCTGTTGGTTTGCGCTTCTTTTTCTGCCCCCCAAGACCCGTGAAGAGCTTCATCTTGGATTCGAAGTAGCTTTTCATGGTGCCGTGAAAATCGAGGTGGTCCTGCGTAAGATTTGTAAAGACGGCGACGTTCCATTCGAGTCCGCGCGTACGATCCTGCGCCAGCGCATGCGAAGAAACTTCCATCGCTGCTGCCTTACAACCGGCGTTGACGATTTGGGCCAGTAATTCTTGTAAATCGAGCGATTCTGGCGTCGTGCGAATAGCAGGCAGCACCCGCTCGCCGATCTCGTAGCGCACCGTTCCGATCAACCCGCACCGTAATCCGGCATTTTCGCAGATGTGCTTGACGAGAAAAGTGGTGGTGGTTTTGCCGTTCGTGCCCGTGACCGCTGCCAGTTTTAATTTGCGCTCCGGGTACCCGTAAAAGGTTGCCGCAAAATCAGCGAGCGCGGTCCGCGTGTTTTCGACAACCAGGCAAGTTGCGCGCGGATTCTGTTCCTCGCGTTCGGCAACAATTACCGATGCGCCTTTTTCGATTGCCTGACCGATGAATTCGTGACCATCGGATTTCTCACCCCGCAACGCCACGAACATGCCATTCCTTTGCACACGCCGCGAGTCATACGCGATGTTTTCCACCGTGCGATCAAGTGTACCGATGACCTGGCGAACTGCAGTCGCGGAGAGGAGAGTCTTGAGCTGCATGAGGCTTTAACATGTCCGCAACGGGACGGATTCGCAGCCGCGAACCATGGCGACGTGTTCAATTGTGCGAGGCATTGGTTAGGGCGATTCGTTCCGCCGGCCTGGGCTTGCGCATTCGCTCTGCCGGCGTTGTTTTTTCGACTCGCACTACGGGAATCGCTTTGCGAATCTCCTCATGCGGCTCAAGATCTAGATAGCGGGCCGCCTTCTCCGCCAGTCTGGAAAAAATTGGTCCTGCAATGAGCCCGCCGTAGTTCAGCTCCGGTTTGCTTGTATGCGCATCATCGAGCACGACCAGACCGACAAACTCAGGATGGTCCGCCGGCAGATAGCCAGCGAAAGAAACAACATACTTCCCCTGCTCATATCCGCCTTTCGGATCAACTTTTTGCGCCGTTCCCGTCTTACCCGCAATCGTAAAACCTGGCACGGCGGCGGCGGCGGCGGTGCCGCGATCGCTCACTACACCCCGCAGCGCATCACCGATTTCTTGCGCAGTTTCCCCAGAAATTACCTGACGCTGCACTACAGGGGAAAGAGAGCTGATAGTTTTCCCTTCCGGCGAGTTAATCGATTTTATGATGCGTGGCGTGACCAATTTGCCGCCGTTGGCAATCACCGCCATCGCCACGGTCATTTGTAGCGGCGTGACTCCGACCTCGTGCCCCATCGGAATACGCGTGATCGAGATTTTGCTCCATTTTTGGGGCGGCCGAATGAGTCCACTAATTTCACCCGGCAGCTCAATTCCGGTCCGTTCGCCAAAACCAAATCGACGGATGTATTCGTAGAATCTTTGGTCGCCCACGCTCAGTGCGAGTTTGGCTGCGCCGATATTGCTCGATTTTACGAGAATATCGCGCACGCTCAGATACGAAAACGCGCGATGATCGTGCAAGGCAGCGCCGCCGAAAGTCCAGAGACCGTTCTCGCAAAAGATCGTCGAATCGGGACGGAGTTTGTGTTCGTTGAGAGCAGCGGCCGCAGCGACGATTTTGAAGGTCGAACCCGGCTCCATCATGTCGATGATGGCTCGGTTTTTCATTTCTTCAGGCTTCGCCTCGGCGCGAAGGTTCAGATCAAAATCCGGCCGATTGGCCATTGCGAGAATTTCACCCGTTTGCGGCCGCATCAGAATAATCGTGGCTTTTTGAGGAGAATATTCCTTCATCGCGGCGTCGATCTCGTTCTCAACAATATTCTGCAGACTAAGATCGATAGTCAGATGGACCTGATAGCCGTCGCGCTGCGGACGCTCCTGGCCGCGATAAGGAACGATCTCCTGTCCGGCGCGGTTGTGTTCGATAAAGCGAAAACCATCCTGCCCATGAAGATATTCCTCCATCGACGCTTCCACTCCCTGGATACCGCGATGGTCGAAGTCGGTGAATCCAATGATATGGCAAAGCATCGACCCGTTTGGGTAAACGCGAGTGGCATCGTGCTCGAAGTAAATTCCACGGAGATTAGCGGCACGAAGTTTTTCCCGTAGCGCGCCCGCCTGTGCCTCGGGCACTTCGCGCTTAATGATGATATACCGCCGTTCGCTGCTTAACTTTTCAGCGACCTGCGCCGCCGGGAGTCTCAGTCCTTCGCTCAAGAGATCGACGATCGCTTCCCGGTTGTTAAGATGCGTAGCGTCGGCCACTACCGTTTGAACAGGAATGTTATGCGCGAGGACTTCGCTATTCGCATCCAGGATCGTGCCGCGTTCTGCGTGGATGATTTGCTTATAAACGTGTTTTTCAGCGGCAAGACCCGCGTATTCGTCGTGCTTGATGGCCTGTAGATAGATTAAACGAAATGAAAAAATGCTGAACAGACCGATGAAAGCAGCGCACACCAGCAGGCAACGGGTTCGGCCGTTTACATTCATTTTTTGCTGGAAGGATTGAGTACGGGTTGGATCGCGTCGTCGTCCGCTGAGCCGGCGGGCATGGTGAGCCGCACAATGTTGGCTTCCGAAATCGGCACCATTTTTAAATAGCCTTCTTTCAAGCGGCGCTGCAACGCGGAGCGCGAGGTCAAGGCAGCGGTTTGTGCGCTGGCGATGTCGTTTTGGGTGCGAAGAGTAGCGAGCTCGTTCTCGACTGCCTTCCTGCGATCGCCCAAATGATAGAGCTGGAGGGTCAAATAAACGTAACTTAACCCGGCTATCGCGAGAAACGCCGTCAACACAATCCAGCGCGCCAGCGACGCCGCGTTTACGGTATTGCAATTTCTTCGACGCGAGCGGTTCATTTAAGTCTTTTCGGCCACGCGCAATTTTGCGCTGCGTGACCTGGGGTTCATGCGCCGTTCCTCTTCGGTCGGCTCAACTGGTTTTGGCGTGATCAGTTTAAGATCGTAGTCGGGGTTGCGTTGCGGCGCGGGCCACTCCGGCTTGTCCAGCCATTCGCGACTATGATCACGAAAGAAATTCTTCACGATCCGATCCTCGAGTGAATGAAAAGTGATCACCGCGATCCGTCCGCCGCGTTCAAGTCGTGCAGTTAGCGCTCGCAGCCCCTCTTCGAGTGCGCCCAGTTCATCGTTCACTTCCATGCGGAGCGCTTGAAATACTCGCGTGGCCGGATGATGACGGCCGTGACGACCTACGAGCTTCTCAATCGCTCGCGCCAGCGGCAGAGTTTCGCGAAACGGTGCACTCTTTCGCATCTTCACAATCAGGCTCGCGATGCGACGCGCTGCCGGTTCCTCTCCTAACTCGCGAAACAACCGCGTCAGTTGTTCGTCGCTGTACTCGTTTACGATCGCAGCGGCAGTCAGCTGCGCGCGTGGATCCATGCGCATGTCGAGAGGACCATTGCGCATGAAGCTGAACCCGCGCTCCGAATTTTCGAGTTGCCTGGAAGAGACACCAATATCGAGAAGCGCGCCACCGATCGTGCGAATTCCAAGCTCATCGAGAACGCTGATTGCGCAGCGGAAATTCGCTTCTCGCAGGGCAAGCCGTTTGCCGAAGCGTGCCAGCTGCGCGCCGACGTGTTGGATCGCGTCAGGATCACGGTCCAACGCAAGAACATTGGCCCCACTCTCCAAAAACGCTTCGGTGTGGCCACCCCCACCACAGGTTGCATCTACAATGAGTGAACCCGGTTTCGGTTCGAGTAATTCCAGTACTTCGCTCTCAAGCACAGGACGGTGATATATGAATTCCTCCACTTCGGGTGCCTCCTCTTCGGCAGTAAACGGATCAACGGCCACCCACAAAGGCCGCTCAAACCAAAATGTGTTGATAACGTTTTGACCAAGCATCTGATTATAAGCCAATGACGTTTGCCACGTGCTGGTAAGTAGACGTTTCCTCCTCATGCGCTCGTTTCCAGCGCTGCAGATTCCAAATCTCAAAGCGCCCTCGGTTACCGACCAAAGCGACTTCATCCTTCAGCCCGATCTTCCGGCAAAGCTCTTCGGCCAAAACAAGGCGCCCTTGCCGATCCGCGCTCGCGTGTTGCGCGCGCGAATGCAGATGACGCAAGAAAATCCGGCGGTCCCGGGCAGAAACGCCCTGATTTGTTTCTGCTACAGAGCTCATTCGAGCGAACTCCTTCGGCGACATGACGAGGAGAAATTGATGCGTCGCCTCCGGCAAAAGGATGAATTCTTCTGCCTTGTCCCGTCGCCACCGAGAAGGAATCGTGATTCGATTTTTCTCGTCGATAGAATGCCGGAATTCGCCGGCATAAAAACGTTCGGGTGGAGAATCGTTGTCCATGTCTCGAGTGGAGAATTCATCCATTTTCCTCCACTTGACACCACTTTTAACCACCTCCCGAATGCGCGGTCAATAAAAAACTTCAGCCAGTTTGCGCCTACTCACCTCAACCGTAAGCTCCTCGGATCATGAAATTTTTCCAAGCAGGGCCGGCAATGGCTTGTCTCCTTGTCGTCTGTGCGAGCCAAATTGGATTGAGCCAATCCCCAGAACAAGCGCGGAGTGACGCTGTGCGGGTCACCATGTCAATGCACCCGGACGGTTCACGCACAGTTTACAAGTTCGACAACGCGCAGCACAAGGCGGTGGCGACGACCACCGACCCCGATGGTAAACTCCGGGAGACGATTCGTTACGAATTGGATGATGCGGGCCGCTTTTCCAGTGGCGAAATTTCCGGACCCGATGGCCGCCTTCGTTTCAAGAGCCGTTACAAATACGACGACGCCGGACATCTTTTGGAAGAGACTCAAAGTGCCGGAGACGGCACGCTTTTGCATAAGATCGTTTACAGTTACGACGCGGCCGGGAAGCAGACCGGGTATTCTGTGTTCGACACATCCGGCAAATTGATAGGTGGCAAGAGCGCCGGAAAAGCCCGCCCATCTCCTACTCCGAAAGGTGGAGGGAAAGGATCCCGGTAAGAGAAGCTATCTGGAAAAACGCAAGATGTTAGATATTAGATTGAGCAACCAGTTATATGGAACTGCCGCTGTTAGCTTGCCACAGCGCGTAAAGAAGACTACAAAATCGGCGTGATTGATTACATCCAAAAGGGTGGCCTCTTAATGTGGCCAATTCTGGTGTGTAGCATTATCGCGATCGCAGTCTTTGCTGAGCGCCTCTTCTATTTTCACCGGGCCACAATTCACGTGGGCGAATTCCTGAAGGGGCTATCGAATCTGATTCGGCGACGCAATTTCGCAGAAGCGCTCCATGAATCAGCCGGTACTCCAGGGCCGGTAGCCCGTGTGATTCATGCCGCAATCATTCGGCACGATGCACCTCGTGCAGAATTGCGTGACATTGTACAAGAAGCCGCCCAACTCGAAGTGCCGAAGCTCGAACGGTTCCTCCCAGTACTTGCTACGATCGCTTTCCTGGCGCCATTGCTTGGGTTGTTGGGGACGGTCGCAGGAATGATTGACGCATTTGCCACCATCGCTTCAAGCGGCGGTTATGCCACGGTGACTGAGCTTTCCGGCGGCGTATATAAAAGCTTGCTGACGGCTGCAGCCGGTCTGGTTGTAGCTACTCCCACTTTCGTTGCTTACAGTTACCTATCTTCTCGCGTGAATAACATGCTCCATGACATGGAACGGGCAGGGATCGAAATTGTGCATATGTTGACTGAGAGCCGTCCGATCAGTGGGATTATCAGCTTTCAACCACCCAATGAGACTGCACGCGAACTCGAAGCACGCCCGGATTTATAATCGAAAAGGGAGAAGTTAGAGAGTTAAAGAGTATAGCGCTTGGCTGCTGTTCTTTTCAGTACCATTAGCATGTCCTTTTAACCTTGTAACGTGTTTAACTCGGAACGGTTTGTCATCTCCATGAAACTCGAGCCCACAATTACTTATAACTTCGGCTGGCTTGTGCTCGTGGCACTGATGAACGTCGCTTTTCTTTTGGTTTTTTTTCTGTTGCTGAGTTCCAATTTTATTTTGCAACAAGGGATTTCCGTTTCGATGCCATTCTCCCGCTTCACGCTTGGCCCACAAACTAACCAGCAGATTATCAGCATTACCGGCGGCGCAGTTCCAGCCATCTATTTTCGCGACCAGCGGGTCACGATGGAGCAACTCGGCCCGCTACTGGATGCGGCCAAGCGCGAAGGCCAATCAATCATCATCAAGGCGGACCGTTCCACTTCTTACGAAACGGTTGCCGGTGTAACAAATGCTGCTCTTGAACATGGCATCACATCGGTGGCACTTGCTGCCGCTTCGCCGCGATGAATGATCTTAGTCCTGAGCTTGCGACGGAACCACTGCTCTTCAGCTGGGATTCGCCTCGGCGTCGACAGGCTGCCTTTCTGGCTTTTCTGGCGGTTTCCTTATTGGCGCACGCCGTCTGCTTTTATATTTTTCAAATTGTTTATCCACCTACGGTCACGCTCCTGCCACCCCCTGCCCGCGTTGCTTTGATAACGCCTGCATCTGAAGAAGGCCGTACGCTGCTTCGCTGGATCGACGCAGAAGATCCAGCGGTTGCTTTTACAACCCATCGTCCGCCGGAAGCAAGGCTCCGCGCTCTACCGAACGTCGAGCACGTACCTTCCTATCATGCGATGGAACCAACTCTTAAGGAACTCCCAGCCGTGGAAGTCGATTCGCGCGCCCCGGACTCTCAACCGCCCGCCGCGGTACCGTTCAGGCACGAGAAGAGCGCTTCTGCTGCCGGGTCGATCCCAACATCTGTTTCGTTTTCAAAGGAACTCAACGCTTTGGGGCCTGCAACATTGCCGGAGCCGAAGTTCGTCTCTTCGAATGGAGAAACACCTGAGGCAATTCGTTTTCGAGTGGCCATAAACAAACTTGGTGAAATCAGATATTGTTTTCCTATGAATTCCTCAGGTGACCCGGATCTCGACCAACAGGCCCGGCTCTATCTCACGCGTTGCCGTTTCCCTCGAAGCGAACTGGGCGCTGGGAAGCCTGACGCATCCTTAGCCTGGGGAATCGCAATC